>Ga0302325_10018873_pt1 | contig 14516 bp, 12 predicted proteins | sample Palsa_T0_2_FD_201948 | JGI IMG/M metagenome (GOLD analysis project Ga0302325, IMG submission 201948) | Peat permafrost microbial communities from Stordalen Mire near Abisko, Sweden - Palsa_T0_2 | ecosystem: Environmental > Terrestrial > Soil > Palsa > Peat permafrost | place: Sweden: Abisko... | reverse complement strand
TGCACATCCGGGTGATCGCGGAGTTCCTGAGCGAGCGCGGCGCCAAGCGTCATCGATTTTGTGAGCGCCAGGTTACAACTGTAAGCTCCCGGGCAGGTGGTGATGTCGTCGATCTCATGCGCGCCGGCTTCGGCCAAGTCGATCGCTGCGAGCGCTTGGTAAGCTTGGGGCAAAATCCGCAAAGGAATGTATGCCAGGACAAGGTTCTGGTCCACCGTCACCCTCAGCACCCCGTCGCCCCCAGCTCGCGCCAGAGTGGCCAGCCCACGCATCTGGCTTCCGGTTAGATTGCCCTGCGGTACTTTGACGGTCAGCATCGAATAACCCGGCTGTTTCTGTTCGCGCACGTTGGTTTGCAGCCAACGATCATACTCGGGATTGGAACGGCCATTTGGGCGGAACACGGGAAGCAGGTCGCCCGTGGCAAGCGGTGGTGGTGATGATTGAAAACCACCGAAGCCGTCGGGAATCACTTCCGGGGTTTCGATGCCGCCGTTCGTCAGGATGTCCTGGTATGCCTTTTCGATTTGTTCGCGGACCCAATCGAATCCTCGCTCCCGAACAACGAATTTTAATCTGGCTTTGTTTTTGTTCTTTCGATTTCCGTACTCGCCGAAAACGCGGATCACCGCTTCGCACTTGTTCACCAGCCGTTCCACGGGAACGAACTCGTCGAGCAAGCACGCCTCTACCGGCAGCGGACCCAGCCCGCCTCCCACCACCATCCGAAAACCGCGCTTGCCGTCGCGAATCGCCGCGCGCAGGCCGATGTCGTGAATCGAACCCAGCATGCAGTCTTCCTTGCAGCCGGAGAAGGCGATTTTGAATTTCCGCGGCAAGCTGTCGGTGACTTCCTTGTGCAGAAACGCCAGCGCAACCTTGCGGGCGTAGGGATGCACGTCGAAAACTTCATCCTCCAGCAATCCGCTCAGCGGACAAGCCGTCACGTTGCGCACCGTGTTGTAGCAGGCTTCGCGCGTCGTCAAACGAACATCGGCCAGCTTGTGGAGAAGCGGAGGAACTTGGGCTAGCGGCACGAAGTGATACTGGATGTTCTGCCGCGTGGTGAGATGTCCCTTACCACCGCAGAACTCGTCGGCGATGTCCGCCAGTTGATCCATCTGCGCGGCCGTTAGCGTGCCGCCGGGAATTTTCGTTCGGATCATGTGCACGCCGGCCTGCCGTTGGGTATAGATGCCGCGGCGCAACCGCTGCGCGCGAAACTGGTCGTCGGTAATCTCGCCGGCCTGCCACTTTTCCGAATGCGAGCGGAATAGCTCGATATCCGCTCGAACGGTGGCATCGTATTCGGCTTCGGCCGCGGATACTAGGCTTTGATCGAGGCTCTGTTCGGCGCCGCTAACGATCATAGGCTTTATTGCCCCCCATCTCTATTGAGATTACTAGATTCGCGCGCTAATGACAATCGGGCAGGTCGCGTTGAGCATAGTAATCCAGGCCATAACGCCAGGAACGGCTGGCCTCCGGGATACAAGCAATGGAGTTGGAAGGAGATAACCAGAATACGCGAGGCGAAACTTCACGATCCAACACGGGGTAAACCTGCCAGACGATCTGGGCCACCGAAGCGACCACCAGAGCCGCGATGACGCCGATCGCCTGCGGCCGTTTTCCAGTCCTTTCCAGCATCGCGCAGCACAACGCGACTAGGACTGCGAGCAAGATCCACAATGCCGGCAGGCTAAAATGAGCGCGAGTCAGGCCGGCCGCTAGCGCATTCGGCAGGAAGTCGCGAACGGCCGGAGCAACGGACAGAAGAAGCGCGCTTGCCGCCACCAGCGCAATGATCTTTGCCGAGCGTTCGCGTACCTGCGCGAGCGCGATGCCCATGAGCGCCGCCGCGGCAGGCAAGAGCGGCAGCAGGTAGCCCGGTAGCTTATTGCGCGACGCTGAAAAGAAGACGAAACCCCAACCGAGCCAAGCCAGCAGAAACGCGGCGCGGCGATCGTCATAGAATCGTTTTGAAAAAAGAAGCAGCAAGAACGGGCTCCAAGGAAAAAGCCCGGCGGCCAGCACGGGAACGTAGAACCAGAAAGGCCGCGCGTGCAGAAGACTACCGGAAACATAGCGCGCGAAATGATGTTTCCAGAAAAACTCTTCGAAGAACGGCGAGCCGTTGCGCAGGCTCACTAAGATGTACCAAGGCGCGGCGACAAGCGCGGCGGCGGCCAGTAGAACGATGAGATCCCGCCCGCGCTTTCTCCAAAACCACAACGCGGGAAGGAAAAGCGCCAGAGGCACCAATCCTTTGGCAAGGACTGCGACGCCTAACAGGATTCCCGCCAGGACGGCGCTGCGTCCGCCGAGGACGGCCAGCATCGCGGCCGCGAACGCGACCGACATCGGCAGGTCCGTAACGGCGACGTGGCTGAAGGCCAGCCATCCCGCCGAAGTCGCGAGCATGGCGGTGGAGAAGAAAGCCGCTCGATCCCCGAAGTCGCGACGCAGCGCGATCGCAAAATAAAGTAGGAACGCCACGCTGGCGAGCGCGACGGGCAAGCGCGGCGCAAGGTCCTGGCTCAATCCAGCCTTGAACGCCAGCGCCGTCATCCAGTACAGGAGAGCGGGCTTTTCAAACCAAGGATGACCCCACAGCCGGGGCGTAACCCAATCGCCGCGCTGGGCCATCGCGCGGCCGATGGCGGCATAGCGAGGTTCGTCCGGCCCGAGCATTCCGGCGCGGGTCAATCCGAAAAAGTATAGAACGAACGCCGCGCAAATGCAGACCATCGCAAGCGCGAAGCTCTTCCAAGCGAAGCGGCGAAGCAACTCTTAGTATATTGAAGGAGAATCCGTGGGACTTCTAAACATTGCAAAGCCGCCGACCGCCGGGAACGCCGTCATTTACTTGACCCATTCGGACAACGTCGCGATCGCGCGCGTCGCTCTGTCGCCGGGGCAGGAAGTGCGTGTGAACGAACGCCCAATCGTGGTGGAGGATGCGATTCCGGCCGGCCACAAAGTTGCCGTCGCCGCCATCGGGAGCGGCGAAAACATTCTGCGGTATGGGCAGGTGATCGGCCGCGCGCTCAGCCGCATCGAAGCGGGCCGCCACGTACATACCCACAACGTAGCGTTCGAAGAGCTTTCGTTCGACTACGACTTTCCCTCGACGGAACTGGCTCTCCCGCGGGCGGCGCCGGACGGGCCTACTTTCCTCGGGTACCATCGCGAGGACGGACGCGTCGGAACTCGGAACTACATCGCGGTGGTGGCGGCCAGCAATTGCGCCGCGCACACCGCCGAACTGATCGCGGCCAGCTATCGGGGTCAAATTCTACCGCCCAATGTCGACGGAGTGGCCGCTTTTCCGCACGGCGAGGGCTGCGGACACAGCATCGGGCCGGACACCGAACAATTGCAACGCACGCTGGCCGGCGTGCTGAACCACCCCAACGTGGCGGCGGCGATCATTCTGGGCCTGGGCTGCGAAGTGAATCAAATCGATCACTATTTGGGCAACGGAACTCCGCGTACCGATGCCCTGGTGGGGATGACTCTGCAATCGAGCGGCGGCACGCGAGCCACCGTGGAAGCGGCGCGGAAAACGATCGGCCAGCAGATGGAACGGGCATCGGAGGAAAAGCGCGTGGAAACATCGGCGTCCAAGCTTGTTCTGGGCTTGAATTGCGGCGGATCCGATTCGTTCTCCGGGATCACCGCCAACCCGGCCCTGGGCGCGTGCTGCGATGTGCTGGCGGCCGCCGGCGGAACCGCGGTACTGGCGGAGACCACCGAAATCTTCGGCGCCGAACATCTGCTGGTGCGCCGCGCCCGCAACCGCCAAGTCGCCGAGAAACTGCTGGGCTTCATCGCGAGCTACAAAAGCTACTTAAGGCGCTTCGGTGGAAGCTTCAACGATAATCCGACGCCGGGAAACAAAGCGGGCGGGCTGACGAATATCGTGGAAAAATCGCTGGGCGCGGTGGCCAAGGCCGGTACATCTCCGCTGATGGATGTAGTGGACTACGCAGAGCGGATCGATTCTCCGGGGTTCGTCTTCATGAACACGCCGGGGTACGATCCAATTTCGCTCACCGGCTTGGCGGCGGGCGGCGTGAACGCGATCGCCTTCACTACCGGGCGCGGCAGCGCGATCGGTTTCCCCACCGTCCCGGTGATCAAGATCGCGAGCAACAGCGACACTTACAGCCGCATGCGCGAAAACATGGACGTCAATGCCGGCCGCATCGCCGACGGCGAGGCCACCATTGCCGACGTGGGCCGCGAGATTTTCGAGCTGCTCCTGCGCGTAGCCTCCGGCGAGAGAACCTCCAGCGAGCGGCTGGGCCACCAGGAGTTCGTGCCGTGGCGAATCGGGCCGGTGCTGTAGCGGCCGATTACTTGAAGCTGGGACGGCCCCACTGCGACGAAGCCGGGGGCTTGAACGGCGCGCGATGTTTGCGGCGCGCGGCTTTGTTTTCGGCCACCGCGTCGCGGGCGGACGCGTATGCCGAAACATCCTCGAGCGTGATGGCGTAGCTGGAAAATTGCACGGTATCCGCGCCTTCCACCGACAGAGAATCAGTCAGAATCCGCAGGCACAGCGTGGGTCCGTCTTGAACCGAGATGCGATGCCGCGCCAGCAGCGCCATGTCGGCGCTGAGCTGAAATTCCAAGCCCTTGGAACCGGCGGGGGGACGCTCTTTGGGAGTTACGCCCCGGAACTTGTAGCTGCGAATGTTGGCTTGCTGGCTGAAACCCATGTAGAGGAACTGCATTGATCCGCACCTTCGGGCGGCGAATGCGCCCACCTCACCTTGCGGCCGGTGGGCGCCTAACAGAAACTCTTGCGGCTTATGCCAGCGTGACTTGTTCCGCTTGTAAGCCCTTAGGACCCCGTTTTACGACGAACGTGACGCGCGCCCCTTCTTCCAACGTCCGGTAGCCGCTTGCCTCGATTGCCGAGAAATGGACGAACACATCCTCTCCATTTTCCCGTTGAATGAATCCAAATCCTTTGCCGGCGTTAAACCACTTCACCGTGCCTGTTTCTTTCATAAAAAATTCTCCTTCTCTGAGCTGTTAGTAGATCCGACGTCGGGATTGAGGCAGTTTGGTGGAGCGGTCCGTTAGCGGGGTCCTTCGAACTGATTTCAAATGACGTACATGTATCTCAAAAGCTGTCTTTAGAGCATACCACAGCCGGTCGTTTTACTCGGAGCTACGGCTGGCTACGCTTCTTGATCCTGTAATGATTGAAGCGCAGCGGAATTCGAATCCCACCTGCCGTGATGTTGACCGTCTTTGGCAATTCGAAGCCCTCGACCTCCTGGTTCTCGGTTGTTGCCGCTGTTTCAAGAGTTCCGGCGGCGGTTCCAATGGTGGAATCCCAACCCGTCAGCAAGAATCGTTCCGCTAGCTTCGAAAAGTGAGGGTGAACCGTAATCTCGACAGAGTTGGGGGCCGTGAGCCTCGCCTCGGTGACAACTAGTTCCGTAGTCATCAAGACTAAGACATGAAGTTGGCCCTGCTGTTGCGTAATTCGATATTGGTCACCGGCTTTCTCTATCTTGTAGTCTTTATCGCCCGGCTCGGGACCAGGAAATCCGGACATGAACTGCGCCCAAACCACAAAGAAACCCGTTAGCATTTGTTCCAACCCCGCTGCGGCGGTGCGGAACCGCTCGGCGACTACCTGGCTCGGTGGAGTTAACTCAGTCTGACGAGAAACCGTGGACGCACCGTCAGCGCCAACGGATACGTCAAAATGGGTTCGCTGAAGAAGTGTAAGGACTTCACTACCGACGGCATCGGTTCTTAAGGTGCTGAAGACTGCCTCCCAATCGGGAAGCACTTCGCATCGAAACTCAACCAGGCCTTTGCCTCGCAGACTGTAATAGGCCTGCCGCGCCCGATCAAGAATTTGGCCGTCGTCAGCGCCGCGAAGTAGGGCGTTCGGTGCGGCGATACCGCAAATCACCAGAATAGCTACTGATCGCGGCTTACTGCTGCACTTTTGCATTTCCCCAATTCTAAGGTCACAGACATGGAGCAGTGCTTAGCGTCGACATCAAAACTAGGGCGAGTCATTAGTGGAACCTCTCCGTCGCCACCTGGATGCGCTCGACTCCCAGATACGGCCGCAGCGCATCGGGCACGATCACGCTGCCGTCCGCCTGCTGATAGTTTTCAATGATCGCCACCCAGGTTCGGCCGATCGCCAGCCCGCTGCCGTTCAAAGTGTGGACGAATTCCGCCTTGCCTTTTCCGGACTTGGCGCGGATGGACGCGCGGCGCGCCTGGTAGGCTTCGAAATTCGAGCAGGACGAGATTTCCTTGTACCCGTTCTGCCCAGGAAGCCAGACTTCGAGGTCGTAGGTCTTGGCCGAAGACGCGCCCAGATCGCCGGTGGATAGCGCGACCGTGCGAAACGGCAGACCCAATCGCTTCAGGACGTCCTCGGCGTCCGCCGTTAGCTTCTCGAGTTGCTCGTAGCTCGACTCGGCGCGCACGAATTTCACCAGCTCCACCTTCTGAAACTGATGCTGGCGAATGATCCCGCGCACGTCGCGGCCGTAGGAGCCGGCTTCACTGCGAAAGCAGGGCGTGTAAGCGCACAGCGAGATAGGCAGCTCATCGGCGTCCAGCGTTTCGTCGCGAAACAGATTCGTCACCGGCACTTCGGCTGTGGGCGCAAGCCAGAAATCCTGCCCTTCGATCTTGAAAGAATCGGCTTTGAATTTCGGGAGCTGCCCTGTGCCGAACATGCTGGCCGAGTTGATCAGGAACGGCGGGAGCACCTCGGTGTATCCATGCTCGCGCGTGTGCAGGTCGAGCATGAAGTTGATGAGCGCCCGTTCCAGCTTGGCGCCGACGCCCCAATAGACTGCAAATCGGGCGCCCGTGACTTTGGCCGCGCGTTCGAGGTCGAGAATGTGAAGCTCCGGCCCGAGATCCCAGTGCGCCTTGGGTTCGAAATCGAACTGACGAGGCTGTCCCCAGCGCCGGACCTCGACATTGTCGTCGGCGCTGCGGCCCACCGGAACGGACTCGTGCGGAATGTTTGGAATGCCCGCGAGCAGCGTCCGGAAAGACTCATCCAGAGCCTTCACCTTCTCGTCGAGGGCGGCGATTTGGTCGCCCATCGCGCGCAATTCTACCTGTTGCGCGGCGGTGTCCACGCCTTCCTTTCGCAGACGGTTGACTTCGGCGCTCTCGGAATTGCGCCGGGCTTTGAGCTGCTCGGCTTCGGTCACCGCGGCGCGACGTTCATTGTCCAAATCTCGAAACTGCGCGACGTCCAAGGTAAACCCGCGCGTGGCCAGACGTTCCGCTATCGAATCGAGATTGGCCCGGAAATTAGACAAATCATGCATGCGCGTTTATGTTGCGTTCATCGTTGGCCGAAGATTCAGCGTTCGGAGATCGGGACCCAGGCGAGGCCCACCGGGTGACCCGTGTATTCGGCGCGCGGCCGAATGAGCCGGTTGTTGCGAAACTGTTCCAAAATGTGCGCGGTCCATCCCGACATGCGGCTGACCGCAAAGATGGGGGTGAACAGATCGATGGGAATGCCCAGCGAATAATAGGTGGACGCGGAATAGAAGTCCACGTTCGCATTCAGCCCCTTTTGCTGCTTAATCAGTTCCTCGATCTTTTTCGAAGTAAGGTACAGGTCCAGGTGGCCGGTCCGGCGGCCCAGCTCTTCGGACAACACGCGCAGATGCGTCGCGCGGGGATCGTCGGTGCGATATACGCGATGCCCGAAGCCCGGAACTTTCTTCTTGGTCGCGAGCATATCCTGAACGTGCGCCACCGCGGCGTGCTCGCTGCCCGCGTCGAGCAGCATGCGGATCACTTCTTCGTTGGCCCCGCCGTGCAGCGGTCCCTTCAAAGCTCCGATCGCGGAAGTAACGGCGGAATGGATGTCGGATAGGGTTGCGGCGGTCACGCGCGCGGCGAACGTAGAGGCGTTCAGTTCGTGATCGGCATGCAGGATCAGCGCGATGTCGAACACGTGCTCCATCACGTCGTCGGGTTTTTTTCCGGTGAGCGTATAGAGAAAGTTGGCGGCAAATCCGAGCTTGGGATCGCCCTCCACCACAGGCTGGCCGTTGCGCAAACGATCGAACGTGGTCACGATAGTCGACGTTTGCGCCATGAGCCGCGTCGCTTTTTCCACGCTGGCTTCGATGGAGTTGTCTCGCGCCTTGGGGTCGTAGAGGCCGAGCATCGAGACCGCCGTGCGCAGCACGTCCATGGGCGCCGCCTTGGGCACGGTCCCGAGGAAACTAACGACCTCCTTGGGGATCGGCCGGAAACGGACCAGATCTTTCTTCAGCGCATCCAATTCGGGCTGCTTGGGCAGACGCCCGTACCAGAGCAAATAAATCACTTCCTCGAAAGTGGCGTGCTCGGCCAGCGTGTGGATGTTGAAGCCCTGGTAGCTGAGAATCCCCAGATCTCCGTCGATGAAACAAATGTTGGACTCTGCGGCGACAATACCTTCGAGCCCCGCTTGTGTGACTGGCATCGTGTGTCCCCTGTCCTCGAGCGTCGCTTCGTCGCGGGCGATGAAGCGGACTCGAGATGATGAAACCTTATTCTAGCGGATTCTTCTGGCGTCGCGAGGTGGGTGGTATGGAACAGGGAATTGCGGCAGTCCACGCATGGGCCGTTTCCCTTTTTGGTTCTAAGGCCCTTGCGTCATCAACGCTTTGCGCGCGGCGCGGGAATTGCTGCGTTTATCCAAAGGGGGTAAAGACAGTGCGTACAATCGTGATCAATCCCGACCAGCAATTCAATAGCGACCTTGCGGCCGCTCTCGCCCAGTATCCGGAGATCGAACTCGTGCGGCAGCTTGCGGTCTATCCGGACGCCGACGAACTACTCCGAATCATCCGCGCGCGCCGTCCCGACTTTCTGTTTATTTCCGCCGACGATTTTGCCCGTTTTGAAGCCCTGGCGGCGGCCGTCGATGATCGCCTGCCCGGCCTTCCGGTGATCGCTCTCGCCTGCGACGCGAATCTCTCGGAATTGATCCCCAAGCTGATGCGCTTGGGCGTTCGCGAACTGATCGACACGCCCGTCACTCACGAGAAATTGGGACAGGCCGTGGCCGGCACCGCGCGCCAGCTCGCCAAGCGCCCCGCTCCCACAGTGCGTCTCGGCGATCTTTATGCTTTCCTGCCCGCCAAACCGGGCGTCGGCTCGTCCACCATCGCCATCAGTACCAGTTGCGCGCTGGCCGAAGAACTGGATGCGCGGACGCTTCTGCTGGATTGCGACCTGGCGGCGGGTGTTACGAAATTCCTGCTGAAGATCGGAAACACCTCGTCCATCGTAAACGCGATGAATCATGCCGACAATCTGGATGAGGATATGTGGTCGCAGATGGTGGTGAAGTGGGGCAAGCTGGATGTGCTGCATGCCGGCGAACTTGATCCTCCCACCAATCTCTGCGCGTCCAGCCTGGATCGCGTGCTTGCGCTCGCTCGCGCCGAATACGACACCATCTGCGCCGATCTGGCGAGCAGCCTGGATCCTTTTACCGTGCAGATCATGCGCGAGGCGCGCCAGATTCTCATGGTGACCACGCCGGAGCTGGTTCCGCTCCACCTGGCCGCCGATCGGCTCCGGCATCTTACGGAGTTAGGATTGGGAGACAAAGTCATTCTCTTGCTGAATCGAAAAAATCCAGCGCGAAAAGGTCTCTCGGACAGCGAAGTATCTCAATTGGTCGGGCTGCCGATCGCGCATCGGTTCTCAAACGATTATCCGGTGGTTCAGAACGCGATCCTCGAAGGCACGCCGGTGTCGCATCGCTCCAGCCTGGGACAAAGCATCCTGGATCTTGCGCGTTCCTTGGCGCCGCGGGCAGCCAAACGCGAGGCGACGCCGCTGGAACATCGACGCTTCCTGGAATTCTTTCATGTGTCCTCGAACCGGGATCACGGAACGGTGTGGAAGGGCTGAAAAGCGACGACGCAACACGGCGCATGCCTTCGTGGAATCTCATATGGCCTAAATTCGCCAGGGCGCAACTTGGTGGAGGCAGCCTTATTGCCGAGGCAATTTCGGCAGGAATAATTGCAACAGAAAGTCTTGAGCGGCATCCTGGGTACCGATCTGATGCCATGCATAAAATGCATCCGTCGCAGTGTGCCGATGTTGCTGTAGCTGAATGAAATTCAGCGCGACCGTGTTCAGTTCAGGCGGGACAGCGCCACCCTTGAAACTCTTCAGCACGTCATCGCAGATTCCTCTCATCTTTCCGTGGTCGAAGGTTCGTGCCAGAATACTGCGCTGCCTTTCGACGGCCCATTTGCTGACGGCTTCGTCGATCAGAAGATGGAAGAGCGCATAATAGGCCGTGGATACCGCGCGTCGAAGACTGGCCTGATTTGGATCCGTTGGTTTCGCGAGATCATTGGCCAACTGAAGCAGGTCCTCGGGAAATGGCATCGGCTACGCGCCCATGCTTCCTCGCGAAGAGCAGCCGACAAAACTACGCGGAAGAATATGGCCTGATCGCCACTCCAATCCTGGCCGATGTCGTAGCGGATGTGCACCACATCCGGCATTAACAGTTTGACGACTTCGGAAACTGCCGCATTGATCCCAGGTTGCTTGGCGATGGCTGAGGGGAAATGCATGGCTCTCACGTTGAGGATAGCGCACAGCGGATGCGCCTCATCATCCATGCATCCAATCCACAATCCGCCGAGCCGCGTCTTCCCCCGCGTCCTCCTGAATAAAGTGCCCCGCCCCAGCGATGCTCGCCGGCGGAGCGACATTTCGGAAGATCGACCGCAGGAACGGCTCGGCGGGCGCTGTGATGGCATCCTCGGCGCCCCACACCAGCAACACAGGCAGGTCGAGCGTCTTTAAGCGCTCCAACGCTACCCGATTGTCGTAAGCGCCCGGATGATCGCGCCGGATCGGAACCAGCCGCGGAAAAACCAGCGCCGCGGTCTGGTAGTCTTTCGTCGGAAACGGCGCGGCATACGCCGCCGCTTCGGCATCCGTGAGTTGGCGCTGCTTAAGCGTGTTGCCCATCGTCGCCGGCACATCGAGCCACTCCACGCGCTGCGAGAAACGCCGCCATTTCATGAACGCCTCGCTCCCCGGATCGCCAATCGGGAAGCCCGTATTCATGGCCACCAAGCGACTGAACCGCTCCGGCATCTCGGCCAGGACGCGCAAGCCCAGCAATCCGCCCCAATCCTGGCAGATCATCGTCGCGTTCTTGAGATCCAGCGCTTCGACGAACCCGCGCAACCAGCGCGCGTGCGATTGGTAGCTATACGCGTTGGCCGCTTTCGGTTTGTCGCTGCGTCCGAACCCGATCAGGTCCGGCGCGATCACGCGGCCGCGAGCAGCGAGCGGCGGAATCATGTGGCGATAGAGATAGCTCCAGGTCGGCTCGCCATGCAGCAACAGTAGAGGGTCGCCGGCGCCATGTTCGACGTAGGCCATGCGCAGCCCCTCCACCTCGACGTACTTCGGATCGTAAGGGAAGCCCGGCAAGTTCCGGAATCGCTCCTCCGGCGTTCGCAGCACCGAGCCGTCCGGCCAAGTGGTCTTCACCTGGGCGAATTGCGCCACTTTGGCGATGTCCGCAGGATCGAGACTGGGCGCAATCTCCGCCACCCACAGCGAAAACGCCAGCAGAGCGGCGTCGATTTCATGCTCGGGCGGCCGTGGCTCGTAACGATCCCAATGCCCGTAGACCATGGCCATCGACGGACGGCCGCGCCCCAGATCGGCGAGCTCCAACGCATAAAGATGTCCGTGCTTCGAACGCCAATAGACGCGGCCTGCGCGAATGCCGGCGGCGCGCTCCACCGCTTCGGCAACGTCGGGACGGACATCCAGTTCCTGTTCCCATAGCAGCGGATCGGCCCGCAAATACGACAGCTCTTCGTCCAATGGCGTGACGAACTTCATGGCCGCGCCCCCACGGTGCGGTTCAGGAACTCAACCATCGCGCGGGCGAGATCCGGTCCGCGGTCGTCTTGCAAAAAGTGCCGGGCGCGATCAAATTCGATGGGACCTTCGGCTTGCGGCAACAGCTCTTTCAAACGACGTCCGAACTCGATGGGAAACACTTCGTCCCCGGGCGCCCAGAGCAGCAAAGCCGGAATGCGGGAAAGTTCTCCGATGCGCCTTTCGATCATGCGCATGTCGGCCCAGCCTCGATCGCCCTCGCGCATGGGAATGGTGCGCGGCCAGGTGAGCACCACGTGATCGGAACCGCCTTCGTCGTACACATGATGATACGCGCGAGCCTCGTCATCGCTCATGCCCCGGGCCGTCGTCGCGCTGGGACCGTGTTGCGAAAGCACTTTGTGCCGGCGCATGAAAAACTGGCCGATCAGCGGCGCGTGCCAGGTGGTCCACGGGCGCGGCGAAGCGTGAAATTTGCTGATGAGGCCGGTGAACAACCAGGTGTTCATGAGCACCAGCGCCGAAAGCTTCTCCACGCGTTGCAAAGCCGCGCCGACGCCTTGCGGCCCGCCCCAATCCTGACCCGTGATGACGAACCCGCGCAGCTCGAGCTGATCGATGAACGAGACCAGATCGGCGATATGATGCGCGAACGTGAGCCCAGCGTCCACGCGCGGATGATCGGAATATCCGGCGCCAATCCAATCGGGCGCGATCGCTCGGTAACCCGCTCGGGTGAGCGGACCGATAAAGTCGCGGTACAGAAAGCCCCAGGTCGGATTCCCGGACAGCAACAGCACCGCGCGCCCCGATGGATCGCCTTCGTCGATATACGCCATGTTGCGGCCGTTGACCCGAAGCTCGCGCTGCGGCCAGGGAAACAGCGGTTCCAACCATTGCGGTTTCGGTCGAAGCATTGGTAGAAGTGTAGCCCCGCTGCGGCGTGCGGCACAATGTAGAGATGCCACCGCTGCGCGGTTCCCTGTGGATGCTGGTGCTGTACGACGTAGCGGAACAGATCCACCTGGACAAGCTGCAAGCGCTGCTCAACACCGCGCCGGCGCCGGCTCAGCCCCGCTTCAAGCATCCGGCCCCGGAATATGTCCGATTCGAGCGCCCTCCGGTAGTCGAGGAATTGGGTGGCGTGGCCATTGAGGCGTCGGGTCAGGAAGCTAACGCGCGCATGAAGTACTTCGACTACGGCGTCGTCAGCGTGGAACTGGAGCTGAAGTTCGAGGCCAGTTGGGAGGAGCTGATCCGGCTGTCGAATCGCTGGATCACCGCGCCCGAGATCGAGCGTTGTACGTCCGAACTGCTGCGCGCGCGCCTGGAAAAGGTGTCGTCCGCGCTGCGGCTGCCTTACTCGGCCAAGCTCAACGAAGACTACTACATCATTCATCTGCGGGAAGCGGTGGACGAGCGAGGCCAGACCATGACGGCGCCCATGCTGCTTTCGACGCGCGGCGAGCAGATCGCGCAGATCGTGCGCGGCGAATCGCAGCCGCTGTCGGAATCGGAACGCAACGAGGTGCTGCAGTCCAGTCTCTCCTATTATCCCAGCGACCTGCTGCTGGTCGGCTGGGTAGCGGCGCTGGTTTACGACACGCCGGCGGGCGCCGCGCCCACTATCCAGTTGCTCGAATACGCCAATGCGCAGTTGCTCGAATTTCGCCATTACGACGACGTGCTCACGCCCGTCCTGGAGCACGTTTACAAATCGCTCGAACATCGGGGCGGCTTGCTGCACCGTTGGAGAATGGCGCGGGAAGCCGAAAAGCTGAACACGCTGCGCCTGGACGTGAGCGAGCTGACCGAGCGCACCGACAACGCCATCAAGTTTTTGAGCGACATGTTTTATGCGCGCGCTTATCGCATCGCGGCGACGCGCGTGGGCGTGCCGGACTATCGAAATCTGGTGGAAGAAAAGCTCAGGACCGCGGGCGAGCTGTACGACTTCATGATGAACGAGTTTCACCAGGCGCGCGCGTTCGTGCTGGAGGCGATGGTGGTGGCGATCCTGGTGATCGAGCTGGTGCATTTGTTCCGTTAGTGCGCTCCTGAAGTAGGTTCAAGACGGGATCGCGGACGTGCGGTTCTCTGTCGGAGTGGAGGCGGATAAAGCAAAAGCACCTGGATATGAGTTGCAATACACGTACATGTATGCGTATAATTGGTTGAGGAGGAGAACCGTGCCCAACAAGACCATATACATAAAGGAGTCGGATGCCGAGGTATGGGACCGGGCTCAGAAAAAGCTCGGCGGCGAGAGCATTTCTTCAATCATCACGGACTATCTCAGGGAGAGGGCCGCACCGCACTTCGATAATGTCGAGGCGATGAACGAACTGCTTTCCGAAGTGAACAAGGAGTGCAATTTGGCCCTTGAACGCCACCCCTTCTGGTCCCCTGTCATCCTCGATGCCAATACCATCGATGTCGGCTACAAGCTTCACCAGAAGCGGGCCAGCCCGGACCGCATAATGAGCCTGATAGTCGATCCGTTTAACTTCGATGCAGACGGGAGATTCAATCCGAATGCCAAGACACGGATAAGGGCGGAAATTATCAAATTTTGGGATGGCAAGCGAACGGACAAGCACGTG
>Ga0302325_10018872_pt1 | contig 14516 bp, 12 predicted proteins | sample Palsa_T0_2_FD_201948 | JGI IMG/M metagenome (GOLD analysis project Ga0302325, IMG submission 201948) | Peat permafrost microbial communities from Stordalen Mire near Abisko, Sweden - Palsa_T0_2 | ecosystem: Environmental > Terrestrial > Soil > Palsa > Peat permafrost | place: Sweden: Abisko... | reverse complement strand
CGAACGCGGCAACTCCCTCAGGCGAAAGGCTGGCGCCCACACCTGCGCTTGCGCGAATGCGGCCGCGCCACGCTTCATGCGAATAAATTGCGTCGAGGTCGAACGAAAACGTTTCGATATTTTTGAACCCGGCGACGGCCATGTCGCGCGGCCATATCGGATAGATGCCGAGTCCGCCGCCCATCTTCCATTTCGGATTGTGCTTCTCGATCAGCTTCTCCGTCGCCTCGATCATGTTGCCGGACAGCGGTATCCAGTCGAAGTGCGCGATCACGAGTCTGCCGCCGGGCTTCAACACTCGCAGCGTTTCGGCCGCCGCGCGCGGACGATCGAACCAATGCCAGCATTGACCTGCGGTCACCAGTTCGAAGTTTGCCGCGGGCAGGCCGCTGTCTTCGGCGGGTGCATTGACGTACGTCACGACGACGCTGGCAGCGCGGTCGAGCTCCGCCGCTTGTTGCATGAGGGGCGCCGAGCGATCGAGGCCGGTAACTTCGCATCCGCGAAGAGCCAGGCCGCGCGCGACCGCTCCGGTACCGGTTCCCAGATCGAGCGCGTGCATTCCCGCTTGTACGATGCCGAGCTTTTCGAGCCGATCGAAAAATTCGTCGGGGAAGCCCGCGCGGTGACGTCCGTAGTCGTCGGCAGTCTTGCCGAAATCCGCGCGCAGCTCCTTGTGTCGAACTTCCGCCGAGCTCATGTGCCGTAACCTCCTCTGAACTTTGCCGTGAACTTGACTGTATATAACCGGTCCTATCTTGATGCAAGTTGATTCGATTCCGCTTGACGGGGGCCTCGGCGCATGGCGTGATTCTTAATGGTGGCGACTCGCAATCTTGAACGGACGAATTCCGAGCGAGCAGGGATGCTGACCGCGAACGAGGCGGCCGATCAGCTTGGGGTCAAGCTCGGCACCCTTTACGCCTACGTCAGCCGCGGCTGGCTGAAAAGCTACCGCCGCAAAGTGGGGCGACAGGCGCTGTATCGACGCGCCGATATCGAGGCGCTACGGGGCGTTGTCTCGACCGAGCGCGGACGGCGCGGACGCAGCCTGCCGTCGGCCGCGACCTGGGTCACAGTCGCGCAGCCGAAGAGCATCGACGACGGCGCCCCCGGCGTTATCGTCGCAGAGTCGGCGGTCAGCTCGATCAACGAAGGCAAACTCGCGTATCGCGGATATCCGATAGAAGAAATTGTCGCGCACGCATCGTTCGAGGAAGTCTGCCTGCTGTTGTGGAGCGGTGAGCGTCCGGTCGCAGAGGAGATCGCCGCGCTGCGTGCCGAGATTCACGGCGCGCAGATGCCGACCTCGGTCGCCGAAGCGCTCGATGCCGTCGGCGACGACGCGCCGCCGCTGTTGCGGCTCGAAGCGGTGATGCCGAGTCTGGCGGCGTGGGATCGCCGTCAGCCGCCGCGCACGCGAATCGACCGCGCCAAGCTCATCATTAGCCAACTCCCGCTGGCACTCGCGAAGGCGCCGGCGCCCGGCGCGCCGGTCGGCGCCGGCATGGCGGGGCGCCTGCTCGGATGGGTGCCGGGTTCGACCGCCTCTGACTGGGAGATCGAGGCGCTGGATCGCGTCCTGATCGCATGCGCCGAGCACGAGCTTAACGCCTCGACCTTCGCCGCTCGGGTGATCGCGAGCACCGGCGCCGATCTCTTCGCGTCGATACTCTCTGCGTTGTGCTCGCTGAGCGGTCCGATTCACGGCGGCGCGTGCGACCGAATTGAGGCGATGTTTGCAGAACTCGAAACGGGCGCGCGAGTTGACGAGCACCTGGCAGCCTTCGCGCGCGACCATCGCCTGCCACCCGGCTTTGGTCACGCTATTTATCCAGACGGCGATCCGCGTGCGGCGCTCCTGCGGCAGGTCGCGCAGGCCATCGCAAAACGGCGCGGCCGACGCCTGTTCGACACTGCCATCAAACTCGAAACTGCAGTAGCGAAACGCGAACGCCTGCGTCCCAACCTCGATTTCTATCTCACCGTCTGCGTGCGCATGCTCGGATTTCAGCGCTCGATGCCGGCCGCGATCTTTGCGATCGGACGCGCGTCGGGATGGATCGCGCACGCGCTCGAACAATACGCCGACAACCGTCTGATTCGCCCGCGCATGCGTTATCGCGGCGCTCCGCCGCGCCATTGGGAATAGCTTTCGCCTTTCGGCCCGCGCCTTCTCTTTGACGCGAACCGCACCGGCGTCGTATTGAAGGTGAGAGGTTCCGCAAATTAGAGCTATCGCAAAAACCCGTCCTGCTCCGGGCGCTGAAGTAATCGAAGCGCCGATGCCGGCGCCCGGCGAGTCCACGCTGCTGGTTCGCGTCGGCGCATGCGGTGTCTGCGGCTCCGATCTACACATAGTAGATTGGGAACTCGGCGCGGAGCGCATGGTCGCGCGGCTCCCGGTAATTCTCGGACACGAGCCCGCTGGCGAAGTGGTCGAGGTCGGCGCGCGCGTCACCAACTTTAAAGTCGGCGATCTCGTCGCACTCGATCCGTTCGGCCATTGCGGACAATGCGGTCCGTGCCGCGCTGGCCGTTTCCATCTATGTTCATCGCCGACCACGCTCTCGGGCGCGTTTGCGGAATACACCGTCGCGCCTGTTGGAAACGCGCACCTCGTTCCGTCCACGATGAACATCGAACAGGCTGCGCTGCTCGAGCCGTTTGGCACCGGCCTTCACGCGGTCGAGCAGTCGTGTCTCAAGGCAGGCGACAGCGCTGTCGTCGAAGGTCCGGGGCCGATAGGACTCAGCATCGCGCTGGCGGCGCGCGCTCTCGGCGTCACTTCCCTGGTGATGACGGGGCTTGCGGTAGACGCTGATCGCCTCGCACTGGCGCGGACGATGGGATTTCGTACCGTCTCAGCCGCCGATCGCGACTGGATCGAGCAGGTGCGCGAGTTGCTGCCGGCCGACGGTGCCGACGTCGTGTTCGATGCGGCGGGTGCGATCGATTCGCCGCGCGAGCTGCTGCGCCGCGGCGGCCAGTTGGTGGAAGTCGGATGGCCCGCGCGCGATCTCAAGTCGGCCGAGCTACGCGCACTGTTTTTCCACGGTGTGACGATTATCAACTCGCGCATCCGCACTCCGGAGACATGGCGGCGCGCAATCGCGATGGTCTCGAGCGGCGCCATCGACTTACGACCGATGGTCACCCATCGCTATTCTATTTCGCACGGCCTCGAAGCGTTCGACCTCTTGCGCGAGCGCCGTGGAGTTAAGGCACTGATTATTCCCGGCGAATAGCTATTAGCTAATCGAGCAGTCGTTGGAGAACTACTATGAAAGATGGATTCAAAATCGCCGACGTAGATACTCACTTGATGGAACCCGACTACGTATTCGAGCGATACATCGACGAACGCTACAAATCCGCGGCGCCGAAAATGGGTATTGCTTCCGAGTCGGGCCGGCGGACATTTCTGGTTGAGGGCGAGCCCTTCACCCGCGAAAAAGGCAAGTATCCGATGGCCGCGCCCGGCTTCCTCGATGCCGTCCGCAAAGCGATGAAGCGTTTCGAGCGGGCGGCCAAGCTGGGTTTCAGCCCCGAGAGCCGCCTCCTCGACATGGACGAGCAGGGTGTCGACGTCCAGATTGTGTACCCGACGGCGGCCGGCCAGATGCTCGGCCGCGAATTCCGCGACCCGCAACTGCTCGCCGCATGCTGCCGTGCCTACAACGATTGGAGCGCGGATTACTGCTCGAAGACGAAGGACCGGGTGAAGTGGGCCGCCATTTTACCCATGCAGGACGTCGGCGAATCGATCAAGGAAGCAAGCAGGGCGGCGAAGAACGGTGCCATCAGCTTCTACGTGCGGCCCAATCCGGTCCGCGGCCGGGCAATCTTTCACGAGGACTACCTTCCTCTGTGGGCAGAGGTCGAGAAGCTCGGGCGGCCGATTTCCACTCACGATTCAGGCTCGGCGTCGGTCGAGTCGTTCGGCGATCGGATGGACACCCACGTCACCGGTCACATCCTGTCGCATCCCTTCGAGGCGATGGCTGCGATGGCTGGTCTCATCTGGTACGGCGTCATCGAGAAGTTCCCGAAGCTCCGGGTCGTCCAGGTCGAGGCGGATGGCGGATGGGTTCCTTACTGGCTACAGCGCATGGAACAGCATTGGGACTTCAGCGGCAACTCGGAGCACGAGTATTTAAGCAAACGTCCGACTGAGTATTTCAAAAGTAACTTCTTCGTAGCCTTTCGCGGCGACGAACCGACCATGAAGGCCGCGCTGGATATAGTAGGTGACAACAATTTCCTGTGGGACACTGACTATCCACATCCGGACGGTACGTTTCCGTGGGGCATCGACGCTCTGCTCAAGCAGTCGATCCCACATTCGAGCAAGAAGAAAATTCTCTGGGACAATGCGACCCGGGCTTTCGGCTTCAACTGAGTCTGCGCCAGCCTGATTCAGCGCAACACAGGAGGCGACCGCGCGCTGCGAGTGCCGAAAGGCAACGCTGCGTCGCGATGATCTACCACCGCCTATCAATCGAGGTCGGCGAATGAGACGCTTCGGTGGTGGCAACTTCAACGACGAGTTCGAGATCGAGATGGCTGTTTCGATTACTGCTGTTGGCAATCCTGGTAGTTCTTCCGCTCCGAGCGTTGGCTCAAATAGGTGCTCAGCCAATCGCGGCTGACGACAGTCCTACGCCTACGCCAACGCCGAGCGCATGTCCGGTAAGTCCCACGCCAACGCCGACTCCTTCGTCGACCGCCACAGTTAGCGCGATCATATTCGCGCCCGCGGTCGTCACGCTTGATAATCCTGCGACGCCGGGAACGAAGACCAGCTCGAGCTCCTTCAGCTTGACCGTTACCGCTTATGATAACGACGGAAACGTACTCGAGCCGAGCGACAAGCATCCGCTGTTTGTTCAGATCGACGGTGCGCCAGAGGGAGCGATCACGCCGGAGTTTAAAAAAATAAAGAAAGGTGATGAGGCGATATTCAAATACTCGGGCAAATATCTGCCCAAGCCGATCAACGTCGAGGCCTGGATGAAAATCCCCGATGGCACGCCCTCCGCGGGCACCTACGCGCTGGGGATCACGCAAATTCTTGGACAGAATACCAATGCTTGCGCTTACGCCGCCAGGAGCGTTGCGTTGGTGGTGAACTGCAATGGTGATACGCCGGAACAATGCGCGACCGATAACATCACCAGCCCGGCCGGCGTGCAGGTGATGGCCGCCGTCGGATACGCCAAAGCCAAGGATGCCACCTTCAACCCATACACGGTCGATACCGGCTCGCTCGGCGTGATAGTGCCGATAGGCGATCTGCCCACCGGCAAAAAAGCCGATTGGATCGGGCCAGGCGCGCCGGGCATGAAGGCTTACACCAGCAATGGCGGAAATAGTTTTACCAGCAACTATTATCTCGCTCCGGTCGATCTCCAGCAGAGCGGCGGCGGAGCGGTAGCGACTTCCCGCATCATGGTGCTGGTGCTCAGTGCCGGCCAAACTCTCCGCTATCTGGGAGTTGGCTTTAACCGCGAGAACTTTACTTACGAAGATCTTTTTCAGACGCCTGCCGATAACGCGTTCCTTCATCTGACCGACAAATCAAACGGCACCGACATCAGTCCCGGCTACCAGGTTGGCGGTGCGAGTGTAGCGTTGGGGATAACCTCCACCAGCGGCTACAGTCTCATCCCGCTGAGCACTGACGGCGCGTTGGTGCCGGGTGAGTATGGCGATGCGGCGGGATGCTTCAATTTTCCGGGCGCGCCCGACAACGCGGGTCCTTTCTGCGGCAACATGCTGTTCGATATCGGAATAGAAGACCTGTATCTCGGTCTCGAAGATTTCGCGCGTCCGGACGGATACAACACCATGGGCGTAGTTACGACGGGCGCCGTCGTCAACATCATCGGTGGATCGCCGTCATCGCAAGCACTCTGTTACAGCTTCACTTCCGGCGGAGCGACGTTGACCACTCCGGGCATGGCGAATTGGACGCAGCCCCCGACGCCATGCGGAGTGTTTTTCAATACTGGCAGAAGGGCTTTGGCGGCCTACAACTATATGTACGACGCGACTTGCGGAAACGTGGGCTTTGAGCCATTAACCGATCCGCTGGCGCCCGCGGATTGCCTGGCGCCATAGGCTCCCAACGGTCATCAAGGAGGTACTCAAAGATGGAACTCGAGCCACTGTTTGAAATCACCGCGGAAGTCGCGCCGCCGATAGTCATTTCGGATACGCCCGAAGGAATGCGCGTCATCGTTCATGTTACCGGCGGCAAATTCGAAGGGCCGCGCCTCAAGGGCACCGTGCTCAGCAGCGGCGGCGATTGGTTCCTGATTCGCGACGGCGTCGGCCTCATCGACGTGCGTATCGTGCTTACGACCGACGACGGCGAGAATATCTACATGACCTATACCGGTCGTGCGAAAGTCACCGCGACCGGAGTGACAGGACTCGCGACCGCGCCGACCTTCGCCGCTTCGACCAAGGGCAAGTACGCGTGGCTGAACGGCGTGCAGGCATTCGCCGAAGGCGAGACGACTGCCGGCGGAGTGAAGTACAAACTCTATACGCGGAAGTAGGTTCTGCGAACGGGAGGGGCTGATACCGCTGCCATAGCGGCCTCCTGCTGGTAACCGTTTACGGACTTGGCAGACATATTGGACGCGGTCGCATGACAACCAATGCGGCCGCGTCCGCCCCTCTATCGACCAGTCTCAGTCTCAGTAGGAATCGGGAGAACTGGTTGAAGACGAAACCGAATTACTTCGATGCCAGCCTTGCGTCAAGCAGGTCGAGGTCACAGAGCTAGTTTTGTGCGGAGGATTTCGTTGATTACTTTTGGGTTTGCTTTGCCGCCCATTGCCTTCATTACTGCGCCGACGAAGAAGCCGAATAGTTTGTCGCGGCCCGCGCGGTACTCGGCTACTTTTTCGGGCTCTGCGGCGATCACCTTGTCGCAGGCTGCGGCGATCGCGCTTTCGTCTGATACCTGAGCGAGGCCCAGCTCTGCGATCGTTGCTTCCGCGCCCTTGTTGGATTTTACCATTGCGGCGAAGGCGGTCTTGGCGGCGTTGAGGCTTATCTCGAGCGCTTCGACCATTCGGAGCAGCGCGCCTACTTCGGTGGCCGGCGGGACGGCTTCGGTGAAGGGTTTGTCTGAGTCGCGGGCTACGCGCAGAACTTCGGTCATTACCCAGTTCGCGGCGCTCTTGCGATTCTTGAGTCCCGGCAACGTTGCTTCGAAGTAGTCGGCGACGTCGCGGTCGGCGATCAGAACACCGGCTTCGTATTCGGTCAGGCCTTCGCGCATGTAGCGGGCTTTGCGGTCCGCGGGCAGCTCGGGCATCGAGGCCCGCACCCGTTCGACCATCTCGGCTGGCACGACCAGCGGCGGCAGGTCGGGTTCGGGGAAGTAGCGATAGTCATTCGCATACTCTTTCGAGCGCATCGGACGCGTTTCCTTGCGCACGGGATCCCACAAATGAGTTTCCTGCGCGACCTTGCCGCCCGATTCTACAATAGCTATTTGACGGCCGACCTCGTACTCGATTGCGTCTTCGACGAAGCGGAATGAGTTCAGATTCTTGATCTCGGTGCGGACTCCATATTCCTTCGCGCCGCGCTTGCGGACCGAGACGTTGCAATCGCAGCGGAAGCTGCCTTCCTCCATCTTGCCGTCGGAGGCGTCGACGTAGCGAAGTATCGCGCGCAGTTGGCGTAGGTACGCGCCCGCGTCCTCGGCCGAGCGGAGGTCGGGCTCGCTGACTATCTCGATTAGCGGCACGCCGGAGCGGTTGAAATCGACCAGGCTGGCGTTTTCGTGATGGATATTCTTGCCGGCGTCTTCCTCGATATGGATGCGGGTGAGTCTCACCCGGCGCGGTTCTCCATTCTCAGTTGGCGGCAGATCTATGTAGCCACCTTTGCAGACTGGAGTTTCGTACTGACTAATCTGATAGCCCTTTGGCAGGTCTGGATAGAAGTAACTCTTTCGATCGAAAATAGAGTAGGGCGCGATTGTGCAGTGCGCCGCGAGTCCGGTGCGAATAGCCAGTTCCACCACGCGGCGGTTCAGGACCGGCAGGACACCGGGCATCCCCATGCAGATCGGGCAGACGTTTTCATTGGGGCCGGCGCCGAACTTCGTCGAGCATCCGCAGAAAATTTTCGAGCGCGTCAGAAGATGGGTGTGGACTTCGAGTCCGATCACCGCTTCGTATGTTTCGGTGTTCATCGTTTGGGTATCCGTCATACTACCGGACTGCGCGATTTGAATGCGCCGGTGCGTTCGAAGGCGTCGCCGGCGCGGAGAATTGTTTCTTCGGCGAACGGCGGTGCTATCAGTTGCATGCCGATCGGCAGGTTGTTGGAGTCATGCCCGCATGGCATCGCCATGCCCGGCAAGCCGGCGAGATTCACCGAGATAGTGAAGATGTCCGAGAGGTACATCGTGAGCGGATCGTTCATTTTCTCGCCGATCTTGAACGCGGTTGCGGGCGCGACCGGCGTTACGATCAGATCGCATTTCTCGAAGGCGCGCTCGAAGTCGTTGCGAATGAGGGTGCGGACCTTCTGACCTTTCAAATAGTAGGCGTCGTAGTAGCCGGCCGAGAGGGCGAAGGTGCCCAGCATGATTCGGCGCTTGACCTCGGCGCCGAAGCCTTGCGCGCGCGTGGTTTCATAGAGCGCGATATTGTCTTCGGCGTTTGCGCGCAGCCCGTAGCGGATGCCGTCGTAGCGCGCGAGATTGGCGCTCGCCTCCGCGGTCGCGACGAGATAGTACGCTGCGATCGCATAGCCGGTGTGGGGCAGCGAGATTTCGACGGTCGAAGCGCCGAGCGATTCGTAATTTTTGAGTGCTGAGCGGACCGACTGTTCGACCTCAGGCTGCATCCCTTCGACGAAGAACTCGCGCGGCACTCCGATTCGCAGTCCTTTGACGTCGCCGGTCAGGGCGAGTTCATAGTCGGGGACGGGACGCGCCGAGCAGGTCGAATCGCAAACGTCCTTGCCGGCGAGAGTCTGTAGGAGGATGGCGGCGTCGCGCACGGATTTTGTGAACGGACCGACCTGGTCGAGCGACGACGCGTACGCGATGACGCCGTAGCGGCTGACGCGGCTGTAGGTCGGCTTGATGCCGACCACGCCGCAGAAGGAAGCGGGCTCGCGAATCGAGCCGCCGGTGTCGGTGCCGAGTGAGCCGAGGCATTCGTGGGCTGCGACCGCGGCGGCGGAGCCGCCCGACGATCCGCCGGAAACGCGTTCGGTGTCGTGAGGATTCAGCGTCGGGCCGAAGGCGGAGTTCTCGGTCGATGAGCCCATCGCGAATTCATCGAGGTTGGTCTTGCCGACGAAGACTGCGCCTTCGGCGCGCAGGCGCTCAATGACGGTGGCGTCGAATGGCGGCACGAAGTTTTCCAGAATGCGAGAGGCGCAGGTCGTGCGCACACCTTTGGTGGCGTAGATGTCCTTGATGCCGAGCGGGATACCGCATAGCGCGGGTGCGTTGCCGGCGGCAAGGCGAGTGTCGGCGGCGCGCGCCTGATCGAGCGCTTCTTTCTCACATACCGTGATGAAGGCGTGGAGCTTCGGCTCGGCGGCGGCGATACGGTCGAGGCAATCGCGGGTCAAATTGGTCGCGGTGATTTCGCGCGCGCGGAGTTTCGCAGACGCTTCGGCGATAGTGAGGTTGTTCAGTCCTGATGCCATGCTGGGAATTCTACTGACCGGGGTCTACTCGATTATTTTCGGCACTTTGAAATAGTCGCGATCGCGCGACGGTGCGTTCGCGAGCATCGCCGCAGCGGCGGGCTGGTTGGTCACTACGTCATCGCGCATGGGAGTGCCGGCCTCGCCGACCTGGGTCGTTGGCGCGACGTTGCTGGTGTCGAGCTCGTTCAATTTGTCCACGTAGGCGAGCATCTCGTCCATGTCGGCGCGCAGCCGATCTTCGTCCTGCGGCGACAATTCGAGGCGGGCCAGGCGTGCGACGTGCCGCACCTGCTCAAGCGTTATCTTTGTTCCGGCCATGATGTTTCAGCGCAAATGGTAACATTCCAGAAGATCCTTGTCAGGGTAGGTGCAACGCGTCGGAGGTCGGGTGCCTTTGCGGGCGATTTTTGGGGCGTCGATCCATTTGGGATAGACATTTCCTACCCTCTGTAGTGGTTTTGGAATTGCGGCACTACCAAGGGTAGCTTCGTTCCGTCAGAAATTGTTTTCGGTCGTGAGTGGATCCGGGCGATTTTTAGCGAGTTGGGGCGGCTTGGGTAATCCTGATGGTTATCCATAGGATGATTGTGGCATGGCGAGCGGGGTATTGGCAGGCTGAACTAGTTCATCCCTACTGGACGCGGTCGGAGAGGCGGCGGAATCCTGAATCGCGGGCAGATAGCGCGGTGTATGAGGACCCTCACCTTCATCCTCTCCCTTGCAGGGAGAGGAGACGGAAGGCGGGCACGGCGGCCCGCCCCACTATGCGCGGGCGGTCGTGGAGTTGCCGGAGTTTGATAATATGGGGGCATTGGCTTTGGCGGCATCGTGGTGGGATGAGTTTTGGGTGCGGCTGCCGTTGGGGCGGCGGGGTGAGCGGGCGGCTGAGAAGTATTTGCGCCGGATTGGTTACCGGATCGTTGAGCGGAATTTTCGGGCGGCGGGAGCGGAGATCGATCTGGTTGCGATGGACGGTGACGTGCTGGTTTTCGTTGAGGTGAAGACCCGGCAAAGCCGTGCCGCGGGCGCGCCGGAAGAGGCGGTTGATGCGCGCAAGCAGGCGCGGATGCGGCGGGCGGCCGAGGCTTTTGCGCGGCGGTATCGCGCGGACGAGGTTGAGATGCGGTTTGACATCATCGCGGTTGACGCTTCGGGCGCGCGGTTGGAGATTGAACTTTTGAGGAATGCGTTCTGAATGCTGGATATCAAGCTGATTCGTGAGCAGCCCGATTTTATCAAGGGCGAACTGGGAAAGCGCGGGGTTGAGGCGGCCGAGGTCGATCGGCTGCTCGAGGCTGACCTGAAACGGCGCAAGCTGCAGGCCGAGGTCGATCAACTGCGGGCGGATAGGAAGCGGCGGGCGCGGGAAGTCGGCAAGCTGCCGCCCGAGCAGCGCGCGGCCGAGATAGCGAAGATTCGTGCTGAGGAAACGGACGAGGAGAAGCTGTCGAAGGGCGAAGCGGTGGATGCGAGCAATCCGCTGCTGATATTGGGCACGCAGCTTGGTCTTGCGGAAAAGAAGGTCGAGGAGCTGGCGCTTACGCTGCCGAATATTCCGCGGCCGTATGTTGTTGTCGGCGCGAGTGAGGCTGACAACCGCGTCATCAGAACCGAGGGCACGCCGATCGAGTTCACTGCGTTTGCGCCGGCGCCGCATTGGGAGCTGGGCGAGAAGCTCGGGATCATTGATTTCGATCGCGGAGTGAAGCTGTCGGGCACGCGGTTCTATGTGCTGAGCGGCGCGGGGGCGCGGCTGCAGCGCGCGCTGATCACGTGGATGCTCGACGTCAAGCGCGAGCAGGGGTACCTCGAAATAATTCCGCCGCTGATGGTGAGTCGCGAGACGGCGACCAGCACGGGGCATCTGCCGAAAAATGCGGACACGATGTATCACGATGAGGAGGATGACTTCTGGTTTATACCGACGGCCGAGGTTCCGCTGACCAGCCTGCATCGTGACGAGACGCTCGATGAGAGCGCGTTGCCGGTTTACATGACGGCCTACACGCCGTGCTTTCGGCGCGAGAAGATGTCGGCGGGGCGCGACGTGCGCGGCATCAAGCGGGGGCATCAGTTCGACAAGGTCGAGATGGTGAAGCTGGTGCGGCCGGAAACTTCGGACGACGAATTTCACAAGATGGTGAATGACGCGTCCGAGATTTGCCGGCGGCTGCAGATTCCGTTTCGCGTGGTCGAGCTGTGCACGGCGGATTTAAGTTTCGCGAGCGCGGTGACTTACGATCTGGAGATGTGGGCGCCGGGATGCGGCGAGTGGCTGGAGGTCAGCTCGGTTTCGAATTGCACGGACTTCCAGGCGCGGCGCGCGAAGATTCGGTTCAAGAGCAAGGGCGGAAAGCCCGAGCTGGTGCATACGCTGAACGGATCGGGGCTGGCGCTGCCGCGGACGATGATCGCGGTGCTGGAGAATTACCAGAATGAGGACGGCAGTGTGACGATTCCGGAAGTGTTGCGGCCTTATATGGGTGGGATGGAGAGGATCGCAAAGATTTAACTTAACGCGGAACCCGCCTGGGTTCCGCACCTGCTTGGGCAGGGGTGACCCCTGCACCCAGTATTGAAGATCATTTCGCTGAAAATTCGCGGATTCACTGCGAGTTCGAGCCTGCGTAACACTCCCTTAACAATTGATTCGTATTGTTAACGCTGATGAACCCGTTGCGGCATAGCGGCCGGCTCCTTGCGTGAGTACGATTAGAAATCCTTTAGGAAGTGGACGGGTGTCTGAGTTAGAAGGTTCGATGACCGACAGTATCCCGACCGTCCGGCGCGAGCGCGCGCGGACGCAAGTGCAGGGGCGTCTGTTCGGCGATCGAATTTTCAACACCGGTACATTTATTCTCGCGCTGGCGATTCTTGCGTTGCTGGCCGGGCTGGCGGTCGCGCTGATCGCGGACAGCTTCCCGGCGATTCGCGCGTTCGGGCTGCATTTTTTGGTCAGCACGGAATGGGATCCGGTTAACGATCAATACGGCGCGCTGCCGTTTATCTACGGGACTTTCGTTTCGTCGTTTATCGCGCTGGCGATAGCGGTGCCGCTGAGCCTCGGGGTGGCGCTATGCCTGAGCGAGATGGCGCCGGACTGGCTCAGCCATCGGCTGGGATTCCTGGTCGATCTGCTGGCCGCGATCCCGAGCGTCGTGTACGGGCTGTGGGCGGTGTTCGTGATGGGTCCGTGGATTCGCGATTACGTCGAGCCGCCGCTGGCGCATTATTTCGGCTGGTTGCCGTTTTTCCAGGGGCCGAAGGTCGCGGTCGGGATGCTGTCGGCGGGAATAATTCTCGCGATCATGATCATCCCGTACATTTCGTCGGTATGCACCGATGTCTTTCGGGTCGTGCCGCATACGCAGCGCGAGGCGGCGCTCGCGCTCGGTGCGACCAAGTGGGAGATGGTCAAGACGGCGGTGATTCCGTACGGGATGACGGGCGTGATAGGCGCGATCATTTTGGGACTGGGGCGCGCGCTCGGCGAGACGATCGCGGTGGCGATGGTGATCGGCAACTCGGCCGACATTTCGGCGTCGTTGTTCAAGCCGGCGGCGACACTTGCGAGCGTGATCGCGAACGAATTCGCGGAGGCTACTTCCGACCTTTATGTCGCGGCGCTGATTGAGCTTGGCCTGGTGCTGCTGATTCTCGGAGTCGTGCTGAACGTGGTGGCGCGGGCGCTGGTGCTCGGCGTGCAGCGGCGGCGCTATCAGGAGACGGGGAAGTAATGGCAGCCGTGGTCGGCAATCTTCACGGCGAGACCAGCTATCGGTATCGCAAGTTCAAGAGCGACGCGATGATGGCGGTGACGGTCGGCGCGACCATCCTGACGCTGATCCCGCTATTCCTGGTGCTGGGCTATCTGCTCACCAAGGGCGTCGCGAGTTTGAACTGGGCGTTCTTCACGCACATGCCTGCGCCGGTCGGCGAGGCGGGCGGCGGGATGGCCAACGCGATCGTCGGCACGCTCGAGGTGGTGGGAATCGCGTGTCTGATTGGGGTGCCGATCGGGGTCGGTGCGGGGCTGTATCTTGCGGCGAATCCCGCGAGCCGTTTCACCAACTGGGTGCGCTTTTCGGCGGACGTCCTGATGGGGGTGCCGTCGATCGTGGTAGGGATTTTTGCGTACGCGGTGGTGGTGCGCCCGTTCGGCGGTTTCTCGACGCTGGCGGGTTCGGTCGCGCTCGCCGCGATCATGATTCCGCTGGTCACGCGGACGACTGAAGAGATGGTGCTGCTGGTGCCGCCGGAGCTGCGCGAGGCGTCGCTGGCGCTGGGCGTGCCGCATTGGCGCACGACGCTGTCGGTGGTCGCGCGTACGGCGTTGTCGGGGATCACTACCGGCGTCATCCTGGCGGTGGCGCGAGTCTCGGGCGAGACGGCGCCGCTGCTGTTCACGGCGTTCGGCAACCGGTTCTGGTCGACGTCGCTGTTCCATCCGATCAACACGCTGACGGTGCAGGTTTACACCTATGCGATCTCGCCGTTTGCCGATTGGCAGCGGCAGGCGTGGGCGGGTGCGCTGGTGCTGACGGGGATAATTCTCGCGCTCGAATTGGGCGTGCGCTGGGTGACGGGCGGGGCGGCGAAGGCGCCAAGGTAGTTATGGCAGAGAAGCTGGTCGTGAAAGACCTCAACGCCTACTTCAACAAGAATCGCGCGTTGCATGACGTGAGCCTTGCGTTCGAGCAGGGCCGGATCGCGGCGATCATCGGGCCGTCGGGCTGCGGCAAGTCCACGCTGGTGCGATGCCTCAACCGGATGCATGAGGTGGTGCCCGGCGCGAGCGCGACCGGCGAAGTGCTGCT
>Ga0302325_10018870_pt1 | contig 14517 bp, 17 predicted proteins | sample Palsa_T0_2_FD_201948 | JGI IMG/M metagenome (GOLD analysis project Ga0302325, IMG submission 201948) | Peat permafrost microbial communities from Stordalen Mire near Abisko, Sweden - Palsa_T0_2 | ecosystem: Environmental > Terrestrial > Soil > Palsa > Peat permafrost | place: Sweden: Abisko... | reverse complement strand
GGTGGTCACGACGTCAACCGAGGCGTCCGCGACGCCGTCCAGCGAATCGGCCGCGGCCAGCAGGAACCGGGACCGGTCAAGCAGCCCTTCCGCCGCGGCCGCCGCGCGGCAGTGATCAAGCAGGTCCTGCGAGATGTCGGAGAAGATCACCCGGCCGTCCGGGCCGAGCCGCTCAAGCGCGCCGAAGGCGATCAGGCCGTCCCCGGCGCCCACGTCGAGCACGGTGTCGCCTGGCTGCAACTTCGCCTTGCCGAGGACCGTCTCCCGGATCGGGTACAGGAGCCCGGTGAGCAACTGCTCGCGGACGGCGGGGTCGCCGCCGAACCGCACGTCGGTCAGCCACCGGTGCCAGCGGTCAGGCGCCTTCGCCATAACCGGCCCGGCAAGCAGTGGAGCGCGTTGACCGGGCCGTCGCCGCCGCCCAGGCCGGCCAGGCCGTGCCTGACCGCGTCGCACGCGATCGCCGCCGCCTGCTCGGCCGCGTCGGGCAGGGTGAGCCCCGCGGCCAGGCCCGCGGCCAGCGCGGCCGAATGCGTGCAGCCGGCGCCGTGCGTGGCGGCGACGTCATAGCGCGGGACCGGGATCGAGCGGTGCCGCCGCCCGTCGAAGAGGTGATCCGCGGGGTGCGCCCCGTGGCCGCCGGTGACGAGGGCCGCGCCCGCGCCCATCCCGACCAGGTGCTCGGCGAGCTTGGCCCGGTCCTCGGTGTCGAGGCCGGTGAGCGCCTGCGCCTCCGGCAGGTTCGGGGTGACGACCGTGGCCAGGGGGAACAGCCGTCCGGTGAGCGTCGCCACCGCGTCGGGCAGCAGCAGCCGCGCCCCCGAACTGGCCATCATGACCGGGTCGACGACGAGGGGGATGCCCCGCCCGGACAGCTCGTCGGCGACCGCCTCGATGATGGGGGAAGAGAAGAGCATGCCGGTCTTGGCGGCGCCCGCCCCGATGTCGTCGAGTACCGCCCTTATCTGCTCACGGACGAACCCCGGCGGCAGTTGCTCGATCGCCGTCACGCCGAGGGTGTTCTGCGCGGTCAGCGCGACGATGGCGGTCATCCCGTGCGCTCCGCAGCGCGCGAAGGCCTTCAGGTCGGCCTGGATCCCCGCGCCGCCGCCGGAGTCGGACGAGGCGATCGTCAGGACCCGCGCAATGGCGTTCACGCGGTCTCCCTGGCCGGGCTTGACGCGACCGCGTGCCAGCGGCGCGGGATGCGGCCGGACTCGCAGGCGGCCCGGCCGGCCTCGACCGCCAGGGCCATCGCGACCGCCATCCGCTCGGGGTCGGCGGCCCGGGTGATCGCGGAGGCGACGAGCACGGCGGCGCAGCCGAGCTCCATCGCCAGCGCCGCGTCGCTGGCGGTGCCGATGCCGGCGTCGAGGATCACCGGAACCGTCGCCCCCTCGACGATCATCGAGATGTTGTGCGGGTTCCTGATGCCGAGCCCGGAGCCGATCGGCGCGCCGAGCGGCATCACGGCGGCGCAGCCGGCCTCCTCGAGCCGGCGCGCCAGGATCGGGTCGTCGTTAGTGTAAGGCAGTACGGTGAACCCGTCGGCGACGAGCAGCTGGGCCGCCTCGAGCAGTTCGACCGGGTCGGGCAGGAGGGTGATGTCGTCGGCGACGACCTCGAGCTTGACCCAGTCCGTGTCCAGCGCCTCGCGCGCCAGCCGGGCGACCAGGAGGGCCTCGGTGGCGGTGTGGCAGCCGGCCGTATTGGGCAGGACGGCGACGCCGGCCTGCCGGATGGTGCCGATCAGGGACCCCTCGCCCGAGCCGCCGATCCGCCGCATGGCGACGGTGGTGAGCTCGGCGCCCGACGCCTTCAGCACCTTGCCGAGAACGTCGAGCGACTGCGCTCCGCCGGTGCCGACGATCAGCCGCGACGTCAGCGTCCGCCCGGCCACCTGCCATGGGTCGAGATGGTTGATCATGCGCTTAACCTCCTTGGACCGCGGTCACGACCTCGACCTCGTCGCGCTCGGCCAGCGCGGTGGCCGACCACGCGCGGCGGGGCACGACCTCGCCGTTGACGGCCGCCGCGACCCCTTTCGGTGACTCGGTCAGCTGGCTGACCACGTCCGCCAGGGTGACGCCGGGCGGCAGGTCGCGGGTCTTGCCGTTGACGATGATGGTGACGGTCATCAGAGCCTGCTCGGGTGGAAGGGCGCCCACGCGGGGTGCGGTTGTTCGCCGGCTAGCAGCGCGGCCACCGCGTCCGCGGTGGCCGCGGAGAGCAGGACGCCGTTGCGGAAGTGACCGGTGGCGACGATGAGGGCCCCGGTGCCGATGAGCCCCAGGATCGGCCCGTTGTCGCTGGTGCCCGGCCTGCGGCCGGCGCTCGCCTCGGCCAGGGTGAGCTCGCTGATCGCGGGGACCGCGGTCATGGCGTCGCGGAGCAGGTCGTGCACGGCGCCCGCGGTGACGTCCCGGTCGTCGCGTTCCTCCTGGGTGGCGCCGACGACGAGCTCGCCGTCGGCGCGCGGCACCAGGTAGACGTCACGGCCGCCGACGATCGCGCGGACGGTGTGACCGAGGATGGGCGGCAGATTGCCCGGGTGACGCAGGCGCAGGATCTGCCCCTTAACCGGGCGGACCGCCTTGCGGATCTGGTCGGGGAGGCCGTCGATCTGGCCGGTGGCCCAGCCGGAGGCGATAACGACGTGCCCGGCCGACAGCTCGGTCGTCTCCCCGGCCGCCGCTGGATCGCTCGCCGCGAGGCGGACCCGGACCCGGCCGACGGCGGCGTCGGTCACCTCCGTGACCGATCCGACGACCGCGCGGACGCCCGCCGCGGCCGCGGCGGCGCGGAGGGCGGCCAGGTAACGGCGGTTGTCGACGGACAGGTCGCCGCTGGCGAGGACGCCGCCGCGGATGGACGGGGCGAGGAAGGGCTCGAGCCGGCGGCAGGCCTTCGCGTCGAGGCGCTCGGCCGCCAGCCCGATCGAGTGGCGGAACTCGGTGAGCCGGTCAAGCGCGGCGAGGTCGTCGTTGTTGTAGGCGACCGCGAGGGTGCCCTCCGTCCGCAGGCCGGTCGCGCTGCCCGCGGCCTCTTCGAGCTCGGCGTTGAACGACGGGAAGCGGCCGATCGCGTGCAGGTTCAGGTTAAGCAGGTCCTGCTCGCCGAAGACGGACTCGGAGACCGGGCCGAGCATCCCGGCCGCCACCAGGCTCGCCTTGTCGTTGGTGCCAGGATCGATGATCGTGACCCGGCGGCCCGCGCAGGCTGCGCGCCAGGCGATGGCGGTTCCGATCACGCCGCCGCCGACGACGATGACATCCGCGTCCATGACCGCCTGCCCCTCCCTTCGCCGGCATTACCCGGATCAGGTTCAACGGTCGGAGGCGGGCCGCCTCCCTCTCAGCCCCGCGTAGGGCTCCCGTGGTTGTTAACCCCATAGTAACCGGCGCGTTGTCGGCCCAGCGCGCGGCCGGGCGCGGCCGGCGTAACCCCGACATCCCCTGCCCGGTGCGGCATGATGGCGGCATGACTGACTTGCGTATGCGGCTGGCCGACGCGCGGCTGTACCTGTGCACCGACGCGCGGCGCGCCCAGGGGGACTTGCCTGAGTTCCTCGACGCGGTCCTCGGCGGCGGGGTGGACATCGTCCAGCTGCGGGAGAAGGGCCTCGAGGCGGGCGAGGAGCTGGCGCTGCTTGAGGTGTTCGCGGACGCCTGCGGCCGGCACGGCGCGCTGCTCGCGGTCAACGACCGGGCCGACGTGGCCCTGGCGGCCGGGGCCGACGTGCTCCACCTGGGCCAGGATGACCTGCCGGTCTTGGTCGCGCGGCGGATCCTCGGGCCCGGGCCGATCATCGGGCTGTCAAGCCACAGCCCGGAGCAGGCGGCCGACGCGGCGATCGAGGAGGGCGTGGACTACTTCTGCGCCGGGCCGGTGTGGGCGACCCCGACCAAGCCGGGCCGACCAGGCACCGGGCTGCCGCTGCTGACGCATACCGCGATGCTTGGCGCGCCCCGGCCGTGGTTCGCGATCGGCGGCATCGGCCTGCATCAGCTGAACGACGTGCTGGCGGCGGGGGCGACGCGGGTGGTGGTGGTCCGCGCGCTGACCGAGGCGGCCGACCCGGGTGCGGCCGCCGCGGCCTTCGCCAAGCGGCTGCGCGCCGCCTAGCGGACCGGCCCGGGTTAGAGGCGCGCGCCCAGGATGCGGCGGATGTCCCCGGTCTCGGTGTCGCTGTACCGGTCGAGGATCGCGCCGATCTCGGCCAGGTCCTTCTCGCTCGTGTAGACCGCCAGCTCGTGCTCGAGCCCGCGCTGCTCGGTGCGGTCGGCAAAGAACCCGCGCAGCTGGCGGAGCGCGGTCAACGGCGGGCGGAACAGGGTGGTAGCACTCGACATGATGCGCCTTTCTGTGCGTAGCGCTGCAGGTAGTGATCTGCTGCGCACCCCCAGTCAACCCGACCTCGATCCATGCGTCCAATGAGTAGATCGTAATTGTTCCATGAGCTAGAGTCATAGAACGTGGACGTTGACGTACTGCGCTGGTTCCAGCAGGTGGCCGAGGGCAGGACTGTGACCGAGGTCTCAGACCTCGACGCGGTGACGCAGTCCGGCGTCTCCCGCGCCCTGGCCCGGCTGGAGACGGAGGTGGGCACTCCGCTGCTGCGCCGGTCGGGCCGAACGCTGCGGCTGACCCGGGCCGGGGAGGTGTTCAAGCCGCACGTCGATTCCATGCTGCGCCGCTACGACGACGGCATAGCCGCCGTCAGCCAGTTCGTGTCGCCCGAGACCGGCTCGGTCGCGCTCGCCTTCCAGCAGTCGCTCGGCACCTGGCTCGTGCCCGACCTGGTCCGGAGCTTTCGCGGCAAGCACCCGAACGTCCAGTTCCAGCTGACCCTGGTCCGCGACGAACTGCACGGACTGCCGCTGAACGGCGGCTTCGCGGACCTGGAGATAGGCACCCGCAGGTTCCGCACCAGCCCGGAAGTCATGCGCCCAGGCGATCTGGCGGTGCAGACCGAGCAGATCGGCAGCGAGCCGCTGCGGCTCGCGCTCCCCCGCGACCACCGATTCAGCGGGCGACGGCGCATCCGCCTCACGGACGTCGCCAAGGAGCCGTTCATCGCCCTGCGCACGACTTCCGCACTGCGGGAACTGGTCGATGACCTCTGCCGGCAGGCGGGTTTCCGCCCGACGATCGTCTTCGAGGGCGACGACCTGACCAACCTGCGCGGCCTGGTCGCGGCGGGCCTCGGCGTCGCCGTGGTCCCGGCGCCGCGTGCGGCCTCGCCCGAAGCCGCGGCGGACGGCCCGGTGCGCTACCTGGAGATCGCCGACCGCGGGGCGGAGCGGGCGATCTACCTGACCTGGTCGGCCGAGCGCACCCTGCTCCCCGCCGCCGAACTGTTCCGCGAGCACGTCGTCAGCCGGGTGACGGTCGGGAAGGTGCCCGCCCTCCCGTAGCGCCCGATCGGCGAGCTTCAGACCAGGCCGAGCCCGTAATTCGGGGCCTCGGGACACGTGTCGTTTCCGTTCCAGCCGCTAATATCGACCGCGTACAGATGACTCCAGTAGAGATTGCGGTAGGTGGTCCCGGCCCCGAATTGGGCAAACACTGATTCCCCGCCGTTGACCCCGCCAAGCCATCCGTGGTTATTCCCGCCGCATTCTGCGTTGATGCCTATCCCGGGCGGCGACGAATACGCTCCCTTGAACCCGAAGCAGACGGAGGTGACGTAGGTGTAGTTAGGGCTACCGCCGCGGCTCTCCCCCAGCAGGAAGTTCGTGGACACGTGGAGCCAGGTGCGGTCGACACCACGAGCGCCGCACGCGGAGGCATCGCGAATCGAGCCAATATTGTCTGGATGGAGAGTGTTCCGGACCTGCTTTGAGGCAGGCTTGACGGCAGCGTGCGTAAGATCCTGGGCGTTCGCTACCTGCGTCAGCCCGACCGTACAGGCCGCGACACCCGTGAAGATGGTCGCGACGCGCATCGACTTTCTCGGCTTGCGGCTTCCGGCGTTCATGTCATACTCCCGTCATCCCCGCCCCTGGGCAGAACCTTCGCGACCTACTGTCGCCCACAAGGCGGCAAGGCGCTATCCCTAAGATGAGGGTTACCGGTGGCCTTCCCAATCGGGCCACGTTTGCCCTGGTGGCGCGGTGGTTAGGCGGGCGGGGTGGACGGAGTCACGCGTGCGTTAGGAATGACGACTTTGAATCCCTGCGCCTCGAGGATCTGGGTGCTGATCGCGCCGAGCGAGCGGAGGTCTTCCGGTGTGAGCGTTTCGATGAGGAGCTTCTGTACGGCGGCGACGTGGCCGGGGGCGGTCTCGACGATCTTCTGCCAGCCCGCGTCGGTGAGGACGGCGTTGATGAAGCGGCCGTCGCCGGGGCAGGGTTCGCGGCGGACCCAGCCCTTGGCCTCGAGGCGGGCGACCACGTGGCTCAGTCGCGACAGGGAGCCGCTCGCTATCGCGGCCAGCTCGCTCATGCGCAGCGCGCGGCCGGGGGCCTCCGACAGGTGGGCGAGGACCATGTACTCGAAGTGGCCGATGCCCGCGTCCTTCTGCAGCTGCGCGTCGAGGAGGGAGGGCAGGCGGAAGAGGACCGCGGCGAAGGGGCGCCACGCGGTCTGCTGTTCGTCAGTGAGCCACCGCATGGACGTTATTCTACGCGCTGTTGTTGACGGTTCAAATTATATTGTAGATTTGAAGCGTCAACAAGCTTGCTGGTTTTCGTCGCTCTGAGGCAGGTGGTCATGAGCCGTTCTATTTTCGATCCGCTGGTGCCGGCCGGGGCGTATGACGCGTTCCTGGCCGACGGCGCGGCGCGGTCGGCCGCGCAGCGGGCCTGGCAGCCGTCGGATGGGGCGCTGCCCGCGCTCTACATCGGGCACGGGGCGCCGCCGCTGCTCGACGACGCGGAGTGGATGTCCCAGCTCGCGGACTGGACGCTGACCATGCCCAAGCCGCGGGCGGTGCTCATCGTGAGCGCCCACTGGGAGGCGGCGCCGCTGATGCTGTCGGCCCCCGCGGCGGCCACGCCCCTGGTGTACGACTTCGGCGGGTTCGCCGCGCGCTATTACACGCTGACGTACCCGACGCCGGCCGCCCACGCGTTCGCGGCCGAGGTCGCGTCGCTGATGCCGGACACCGCGCCCGCGCACCAGCACCGGAGCCGCGGACTCGATCACGGGGCGTGGGTGCCGCTGAAGGTGATGTACCCGCTGGCCGACGTGCCGGCGCTGCAGCTGTCGCTGCCATCGTCGGACCCGCTGGCGCTGCTCGCGCTCGGGGCCCGGCTGCGGCCGCTGCGCGAGTCCGGGGTGCTGGTGATCGGGTCCGGGTTCCTGACCCAGATGCCGTACGCGCATCCGTCGACGGATCATTTCCTGCCGCTGTTCGTCACGCTGGGGGCGGGCACCGATCCGGGCAAGCCGGTGCAGACGGTGATCGACGGGTACTGGATGGGGCTGGCTAAGCGGTCGTTCCAGGTCAGCTAAGCCGCTTTATCCGGCGTCAGCTCGCTGCCAGGAATGCTTTGACGCGGTCGACGTAGCGGGACTTGTCGTAGGTCGCCTGGTAGGCGATGGCGGTGCGGACGGGGTCGCCGAAGAAATAGTAATGGAAGGTATCCCGGCGCACCGGTACTTGCCAGCGGGGGCGGTCGGATGGTTGCCTGTTGGTCGTGAGGAACCGGTGAGGCGACGATCGGCCGCGGAATGGGTCACCTACCTGCTTGAGCCCAAGAACTGGATCATCGCCACCACGCTGGCGGTGGGCTGGCATGCCGACGGCGCGCGCGGGCTGGCCTGGGGGGCGGTGGCGGCGCTGTTCGCCGGGGTGGTGCCGATGGCGTTCATCAACCGCGGCATCAGGCACGGCCAGTGGGACGACCGGAACGTCGGCGCGAAGGGCCCCCGGCTGATCGTGCTCGCGTTCATCATCGCGTCCGTCGCCCTGGGGCTCGCATTGCTGGTGGAGCTGGGGGCGCCGACCGAGCTGTCTGGGTACTTCGCGTGCCTGCTCGGCAGCGTCGCGATGCTCGCCGCCATCACCACGGTGTGGAAGATCTCCATCCACTGCGCGGTCGCCTCCGGCTCGGTGACGATCCTCACGCTGCTGTTCGGCCCCTGGCTGATCCCGGCGTACCTGCTCGTCGCGCTCACCGGCTGGTCCCGGGTGGTGGTCAAGGACCATAGCACCGCCCAGGTGATCACGGGCTCGCTGCTCGGCCTGGTGGCCGCGGTGGCCACCTACGCGATCATCACCCACCATTGACGCTTCTTGCTGTTATCGATCAGAGGGGCCAGACGCGGGCGGTTTCGTCGGTGGAGGCGGTGGCTAGCTGACGGTCGGCGGGGCTGAAGGCGAGGGAGCTGACCGCGCCTGCGTGGCCCTCGAGGATGCGCACCGACTTGCCGGTCGCCGCATCCCAGAGCCGGACCGTGGTGTCCGAGCTCGCGGTGGCGATGAGCCTGCCGTCGGGGCTGAACGCGGCGACGAACGCCGAGTCGGTGTGGCCCTCGAGCGTGCGGATCGGGGTGCCGGTGACGGCGTCCCAGGTCCGGGCGGTCGCGTCCTCGCTCGCGGCGGCGACCACGCGCTCGGTCGGGCTGAAGGCGATCGACCACACCGTGTCGGAGTGGCCGTTCAGGATGCGCAGGCAGTTCCCGGTGGCCACCTCCCACAGCCGGGCCGTCGCGTCGAAGCTCGCCGTGGCCAGCAGCCTGCCGTCGGGGCTGAACGCGACGGCGGACACGATGCCGGTGTGCCCGGTGAGCACGCGCAGGCATTCGCCGGTGCTGGTGTTCCAGATCCGGGTGGTGCCGTCGCCGCTCGCGGTCGCGAGCACCTTGCCGTCCGGGCTGAACACCGCGCCGTACACGATGTCCCTGTGCCCCTGGAGCACATGGATGCTCGAGCCGGCGCTGGTGTTCCACAGCCGGACGGTCTCGTCATAGCTGGTGGTGGCCAGAATGCGGCCATCCGGGCTGAACGCGACGCCGAAGACGGCGACCGTGTGCCCGGTCAGCTCGTGCGTGCAGGCCCCGGTCCGCGCGTCCCACAGCCGGGGTGTCAGGTCGGCGCTCACGGTCGCCAGCCTCGTGCCGTCCGGACTGAACGGGGCGGCGAACACCGCGTCGGTGTGGCCGCTCAGCGTGTGCAGCAGCTCGCCGGTCGCGGCGCTCCACACCCGCGCCGTCTTGTCCTCACTGGCGGTGCTGAGCCGGGCACCGTCCGGGCTGAACGCCACCGAGTTGACCGCCCCGGTGTGGCCGGCCAGCACGCGAGCGCCCGCCGCTTCGATAACACTCATGTAACCGCCTCTGCGTTCCTGCCGGGTGCGGTGCGTCAAGGGAATGGGGCACCCGCAGTTAGGCATCTGTCTAGGATGCGCGCGCCTTATTTTCCACGGTCTGCTGACTCATGTGGCCTGTTTTCACTCGTTCGGCGCTCTTGTTGCACCAATTCGTGACATACCGCGCGGGGCGTCGGGCCGGTCCCTGCCACGGGGATCGTCGCTATGCTCTCGGTGGAGGTGCCGATGCAGTTCGAGGCGGTGGGGAAACGCTACGGGGTACGGCAGCCGTGGGTGGTCCGCGACGTCGCCGGGGTGACATCGCCGTCGCGGGGCCGGGTGACCGGGCGACCGCGAGGGACCGCGCCCGTGACCGCGCTGCTTCGGTATCAGACCGCGATCCTGCTCCGGTCGAACCGGTGGATCTTCCCGCTGATCGCCTACGGGGTCCTGATCCTGACCGGCGCAGCCGGGGGAAGGCCGGCCGGCCCGCAGTGGCTGTCGCTGGCGGACGGGCTTGACTGGTCGGCCGCCATGCTGATCCCGGTGCTCGCTTTCCTCACCCGGTCGATGCTCACGGCCGAGCCGGACGCATCGCGGGCGTGCGTGGCCGCCGCCACCGGCCCGGTCCGGGCGCAACTGGCGGCGCTGCTGGTGGCACTGGGCGGCGGGGTCGCGCTCGCCGTCGCCGGGATCTGCTTCGAAGTGCTCGGCAACCCGGCCGTGGCCGGCGCGGCACTCCGGCAGGCCAACTCGTCGCAGACCCCGCACTGGCCGGGCGCCATCTCCGTGCTCGGCGCCGCGGCCCTGCTCATCGTCACCTGGTCGGCGTCATTGCTCGCGGCAACGCGACGCGACACCCGGTCGGCATCCGCCGCCTAGGCATCCGCGTGTCCGCAGCGGGCGCGCCCGGAGCCGTGGCCATCGCTCGCGATGGGTTTAGGCTATGGGTGCTCGCTGCGCTGACGGTCCTGGAGGGCCCGGCGGTACTCTTCGACCACGATGTCGTTGAGCTCCTGAACCGAGGTTTCCCTGCTTGGCTTGTCGAAGGTGATCTGGCCGTGCTGCAGCAGGTTGATCCGGTCGCAGACCTCCAGCGCCTGGCCGTAGTTGTGGGCGATGATGATGATCGAGACCTCGCGGCGTCGCTTCAGGTCGCCGATCAGGTCCAAGATGATCGCCACCTCCTTCGCGCCCATGGCGGCGAGGGGCTCGTCGAGCAGGAGGACCTTGGCGTCGGAGTAGACGGCGCGGGCGATCGCGATCGCCTGGCGCTGGCCACCGGAGAGGCTGGCGACCGGGACGTCGACCGACGGGATGTTGATGCCCATCTCGTTGAGGTGCGTGCGGGCGGTGTCGCGCATCGACTTGTTATTCATCAGCGGCCCGCGCACGCGCTCCCGGTTCAGGAACATGTTGTGATACACGCTGAGCTGGTTGATGAGCGCAAGGTCCTGGTAGACGGCCTCGATGCCGAGCGACCTGGCGTGGTCCACCGAGCGGAGCGTCACCTCCTCGCCGTTGAGGACGATCGCGCCGGCGTCCTGTTGCTGGAAGCCGCAGAGGATCTTGAGCAGCGTGGACTTGCCCGCGCCGTTGTCGCCGAGCAGGCCAAGCACCTCGCCCTTGGCCAGGTGCAGGTTGATGTCCACCAGCGCGGTGACCGCGCCGAAGCGCTTGCCGATGTGCTCGGCGCGGAGCGCGTCGCCGCCCGGCAGTGGGGGGTACGAGTACGACTCGGGCGTTCCCGGTGCCTGCGCTGCCATCAGGTCGTTCCCCTCTCCCGCAGCCTGGTTAGCTGCACGTTGGCGATCATCGCGACGAGGATCGCGGCACCGAAAATGACCTGGACTATGTTCGCGCTGATCCCCACGACGTCGAAGCCGTCGATCAGGGTGGAGAGCGCGATCGCGCCGATGCCGGCGCCGATGATCGTGCCGGAGCCGCCGAGCATCGCGGTCCCGCCGATGACCGCCGCGGTGACGCTGAAGAACATCGGGGTGTACCCGCCCGCCAACGGGTCGATGGTGTTTTCGTAGAAGGCGACCTGGATGCCGACGAGCGCGCCCAGCACCCCGGTGATCATGAAGTTGCCGTACTTGATCCGGCCCACGTTGATGCCGGCCTCGCGCGCCCCGAGCTGGTTGCCGCCGGTCGCGATCGTGTGCAACCCCCATCGCGTCCTGGTCAGCACGACGGCGAAGATCGCGACGATGACAACCGCCCAGATGGTCTGGGACCACGGGCTGGTGCCGATCCAGTCCCCGTAACCGATGGTGGCAGGCGGGATGGACTTCGGCTCGGCGTGCGCGAGGTAAAGGGCGCCTCCGGCGAGGATGAACCCGGTGCCGAGCGTGGTGATGAACGAGGGAAGGTGCAACGTGACCGTGAGGAAGCCGTTAATAAAGCCGCACAGAAGGCCGAAGACCAGGCTGAGGATGATCGCCAGCAACGCCGGCACGCCGTAGTAGACGTTCAGGTAGAACATGATGAACGGCGCCATCGTGTAGATGAAGCCGACCGACAGGTCGATCTCGCCGCAGATCAGCAGCAGCACCTCACCGACGGCGATGATCGCGATCGGCGCCGCGTTCTCCGAGAACAAGATGACGAAGTTGGTCCGGGAGACAAAGGTCGTGGGGTTGGTGAGGCCGAAGTACAGCAGCAGCGCCACCGTGACGATGAGGATCGTGGCCTCGCGCTGGCGGCCCAAGCCGCGGAGTCCGCGGCGCAGCATATCGACGGTCCCGTTGCCGGAGCCGGGAGTTCCGTCTGGCAAGAGGAGCGTGCCGCCCTGCTCGGTCATCTTGCTCACGTCCGCCTCCTTATCAAGCTTATCTGCCCAATCTGCGTGGGAGCGTGCCGGAAGCGGGAGGGCGGCCGTGCTGCTTGGCCGCGCCTCCCGCCGATGGCTCTATCAGGTATTGGTATCAGGTGCTGGTCGTCGCCAGCGGGTTCGAGATCGCGCCCGCCGGACGGGGCAGGTACTTCAGGGCGGTGGTCGAGCCCTGGTACCGGCTGTCCAGGTTGTACTCGCTGTAGTTGCTCTTGGTGATGAAGCTCAGGCCGGTGTCGGTGTCGGGCGGGACGATCGTGCCGCCGGAGATGTTGTACAGGTACAGGTACAGGGTCGGCAGGAACCCCTGCAGGTAGGGGTCCTGGTAGATGGTGAAGTCGGTGGCGCCCGAGGCGATGTTGGAGATCGTCAGCGGCTCGGTGTCGAAGCCGCCGTTCGGGATCGACAGGCTGGTCTCCTTGAGCGCCTGGGCGAGGAACGACGTCGAGCCGCCGTCCACGGCGAACGCGCCCTTCACCGAGGGGTGGCCGACCAGGTAGGCCTTCATGGCTGGCAGCTCGGGTGGCGTGGTCGCGCCGGTCGCCACCTCGGCCACCGTATAGCCCGCCGGAGTCAGCACCGCGGCGGCGCCGTCGTAACGCGGCTGGATGTTGGCCTGGCCGGGGGTGGAGATGAAGATCACGACATCGCCCGGGGTCGGGACGGCCAGCTTGATCCGCTCGCCCAGCTGCTCGCCCGAGGTGTACAGCGCCTGGCCGACGTAGCAGAGCCGGTTGGTGCCGATGTCGGGCACGCCCTTAGTGACCGAGCCGTCGGCGTTGTAGCTGACCACCGGGATGCCGGCGTTCATCGCGTTCGCGACCGGGGTCGTGAACGAGGTGGAGTCGGTCAGCACCGTCGCGATACCGGCTGCCTTGGCCGCCACCGCCGCGTTGATCTGGGCGGTCATCTGCGCCGCGACCGAGTTCGCCGAGCCGGTCCACTTCGGGGTCGGTATGCCGAGCAGCTTGGCGCAGTCGGCGAAGCCGTACTGGGTGGGCACGAAGAAGGGGTTGGTGGTGACGTGGTTGACGAACCAGAACTGCCACGAGGGCACGCCGCTCGGGAACGCGCCAGAACCGCCTGCCGCGTTCGCCACGCTGCTCGACGAGCTGCAGGCGCTGATCAGCGCCGATGCAGCGGCCGTAGCGCTCACTAGTCCGGCGCCGGCGATCAGCCGCCTACGCGTAGGACTGTCTCTCATGTTGAGAGTTTCTATTGCCTCATCGACCTTGGGGTCGACGCGTCTGACCATGAGGACCTCCAGCTAGAGCCGGCTTTGGGGCGAAATGTGATCGTTCACATCCGTCCTTTTACGCAACCTAGAACCCAGAGGCCGCGCCGTCAACAGACGCGAAAAAGTTTTGAGTGATCGAGACGTAACAAATCGACATTTGCCGATCCCGACACTAGGGACAAGTGCTGCTAAAACGCGGCTGGTCGGTAGATTCCTACTTTCAGTTAGATACTTAACACGGTCAGTCACAAACCGTCAAGTAGGTGTCGAACAGCGTGAACAGGGTCCTACTACTCGGGCACCAGAATCGCTCGTCCTCGGACACGGCCGGCGTCGAGGTCGGCCAGGGCGTCGGGGGCCGCGTCGAGCGGGTAGGTCTTCGTGTGCAGGGTGACCCGGCCGGCCTGGGCGAGGGCCATCAGCTCGGCTAGCTCGTTGTAGGTGCCGACGATGTTGCCGATGATGTTCCGTTCGGTGGAGATGATGTCCAGGGTCGGGATGTGCACGGTGCCGCCGTAGCCGATCACGAAGTACCCGCCGGCCGGGGCGGTCATGGTCCAGCCGTCCATCTCCGCGCCCTGCTCGGCCACGAAGTCGAGCACTACCTCGGCGCCCTTGCCGTTGGTCAGGTCCTTGACCGCGTCAACCTGGCGGCCGTCGGCGACGACGGTCTGGTCGGCGCCGAGCTCGGCCGCCAGCTTGAGCGCGTCCGGGTTGCGATCGACCACGATGATCCGGGTCGCGGTCAGCGCGGCCAGGCACTGGACGCCGATGTGGCCGAGGCCGCCCGCGCCGATGACCACGCAGGTGGTGCCGGGGTAAAGCAGCGGGATCGCCTTGCGGACCGCGTGGTAGGCGGTGATCCCGGCGTCGGCCAGGGCGGCGACGTCCTGCGGCCGGGTCGCCTGGTCGAGCTTCACGCAGGCGCGGGCGCTGGTGAGCAGGTACTCGGCCATGCCGCCGTCGGTCGACAGGCCGGGGAAGGTGGAGTTCTCGCAGTGCATGTCGTCGCCCGCGCGGCAGGCGCGGCAGAGCCCGCAGGTCGGCGTCGGGTGCAGGATCACGGTGTCGCCGACGGCCACGTTGCTGACCGCGGAGCCGACCTCGTGCACCCAGCCGGCGTTCTCGTGGCCGAGGATGTAGGGCAGCGGGGTGTTCATAGCGGCGTCCCACTGGCCCTCGATGAT
>Ga0302325_10018869_pt1 | contig 14518 bp, 9 predicted proteins | sample Palsa_T0_2_FD_201948 | JGI IMG/M metagenome (GOLD analysis project Ga0302325, IMG submission 201948) | Peat permafrost microbial communities from Stordalen Mire near Abisko, Sweden - Palsa_T0_2 | ecosystem: Environmental > Terrestrial > Soil > Palsa > Peat permafrost | place: Sweden: Abisko... | reverse complement strand
TGGGCCCTCACCCCCGCCGAACGCCGCGCGATGGGCATCAAGCCCCTCCCCGCGGACCTCAACGAGGCCATCCAGGTCATGGAGAGCAGCGACCTGGTAGCCGAGGCCCTAGGCGAGCACGTCTTCGACTTCTTCCTCCGCAACAAGCGCGAAGAATGGCAAGAATACCGCCGCCAGGTAAGCCGCTATGAACTAGACCGCTACCTCCCAATCCTCTAAAATCCAGGATCATCCCGAACGGTCCCGTAACTTCGCCTCAACCGCAGGTTCCTCGTCAACGAACTCAACGAAATCCACGCGCCCTTCGGCCCAGTCTCGAAATAGCTGCCTAAACTGCGTGGGCACCGGCAGGTCAGTCAGTTCTTGGGCGGTCTCGACGAGTCGGCTTCTGACGTAGCGATTCAGAATATCGTCTTCGGCGGTCTCCGGAGGAAGTGCCGAGTAACGCGACGATGATGCCGCTCTTGATAGTTCGCCAAATAGACATTTCGTGGCCGCCGCTCCCAGATAGCTGACATCGTCGAGGCGCGAGAGTACAGATGCACGGATTGGCGGTTGGTTACTGATAAATGTGGTGAAGGATCCGGCGGTGGAACTTGCATCTTCATCGCGTACGGTGCGGATCCACGGTATCGTCGGACAACTAAGCAAATGACGGCCGATGGCGTTGATTTCATGATGGGATTTTTCCTCTCCTTCCCGGAACAGATGCAAGTACATGACAATCAGGTACGGAAATGTTGTCTCTGGTGTGGAGAAGATAACTGCCGGGAGGGCGGTCTTGGCGAGGACGCTGAGGCCACCCTGCATCGCCAGTGCTTGCTCCATGGAGATGATATCAGCGGCTAGAGCCTGGATTCTGATTCCGCTTTCACCTGCGGACTGGTATTTTATTTCCGAAGTGTAAATACGGGATTGTTCATTCGACCAGTGCCGCCAGAACGAAGAAGCTCCCTGGGCTGTTTGGCCGAGTCCCAGAGCTAGCTGCAGCGCGCCTACTTGATCTGAAGTGCCATCCGAGACGATCGCGGTGATTCGGTCGCTTATTTCTTCGGCCACGAGATCTTGGTGGCGGCCGCAATGTAGGAGCAGTTCTCCCAGAGGTTCAGCGTTGTCCGGGTTAAAGCCGTTGCTGAAGAGGAAATCGAGGATGTTCCGAGTCAGTTCCCTTAGCCTGGTCGGCGGTGGCCCCGCGCTCTCCAGGCACCTGGCGAGGAAGGAAAGCACGGACCTGAAGGCATTGGCACTGGCCTCTACTGATTCTCCTGCCGTCGTGGTCGTCGTCGGATCAAGCAGGGAGGCATAGATGCGATCCGCGCCGTGGATGCTGTTACGGTCCTTAATCTGAATGGCGAGCTCGCCGACAAGTATCCAGCCCGCGTCGAGCAGGCGAGGCGCAAGGGTACGAGCGAGGTCTTCCGGCGTGTCGGAACTCGCCGCCAAGTGAGCGGCGGCGAAGTACTCAAGGAACGTCCGGTGCGTGAACGCGTACAGCTTCTTGCCGTCCGCCGTGGTGCCCGCGTCGCTGAGCACCCACATCCGGCCGCGGCAGAACTCCACGAACTCCCGGGCCGCGTCCCGCGCCTCGTCTACCGACTCGAACTCGCGTCCGCGCAGGAACGCGGTCGTCTCATCGACGAGCTGGCGCTCGGTCACGGCGGTCTGCGGGTTCTCCCGGTTGAACAGCCACCAGGCTAGATGCCGGATGGCTGGCTCGACCAGATGGCCCGCGCGCAGGTCCTTGTGGATGCGGCGGCGGAGATCCCACTTGCGGAACAGCAGGTTGGCGCACTGCTCGTAGACGTCGGCGCGGTTACGCGGCAGGAAGCCCTCGCCGCGGTAGAGGATGCACATCAGCGACAGCAACAGCGGGTTGGCACGCAGATCGGGGATGGAGGCGCTCTCGGCCAGAAACGCCGTGGCCTCCGCCTCGGCTTCCGTGGCCGAGAATCCCTCCTGAAGAGCGAACCACTTGCGGACGTAGACGCCGACCTCATCCTCGCCGAAGCTGCCGAGCCGGTAGCAGCTGAACTGATCGTCGTCCAGCTGTGCCTCGTCGTATCCGACTAGCCGCGAGGTGACAAGCACCGGGACGAGCGGGTAGGCCACGCAGAACTGCTCGACCCGCGCCGACACCTCGACGCGGCGGGACGTGTCGAGCAGTTCATCGAGGCCATCGAAGATCACCACGGCCTGCCCGGTCAGCAGCAGCCGCTCAACCAGGCCATCCGGTGCCGGGCACTGGTACAGCGTTGTCAGCGTCTGCTCGACATGTCCGGCGACCGAGCGCTCGGGCGGATCCTTGGCCGCGTAGTCCCGCAGCGTGATCAGCAGCAGGACCTTCCGATCGTTGTCGCTGGCGAAGAAATCCGTCAGCACGTTCGCGGCGGTCGTCTTGCCCCCGCCGGGGTCGCCGAGCAGAACCGTCCGGTTGAGCCGGGCCGCCAGGTCCCACACGGTCAGCGAGGATGACTCGGGTTCGAGCGGAGCAGCGGTTCGTTCTGGATGAAGATCTTGACTGATGGCTGTAGGGACGTAGATATCCGCCACGGGCACGCGACGGCGGCGTTCGAAGTCCGGCGGTTCCAGCTTCCCGTGCCGTTCCCGCACCTGTCGCCGGTACCGCCGGAGAAACTCCGCCTCCTGCGGCCCGCCTCTATCCGGGTGGGAGAGTGCCACGAGCATGTCCGCGATCGTCCCCAGGAGCGCCACGATCCGGCTGTTGTACGCCTCTGCCCGCACCTGCGCGAGCCCCGCGTACCCGACCTGTCCTTCAAGCGTGGCCGCCAGTGCCGAGATCTTGTCGTCAAAATACTCGCTCAACTGCTCGGCATACCGCGCCGCCACCCTGGTTACCGCCGGTTCGACAGCGGGTGCAGGTCCGGAGCCGCGCCGATCCTGCCGCCCCGCCGACCCCTCCCCGGTTGCCGCCGTGCGGCAGGTGACGTCGCCGGTTCACCGGGCAAGGGAGCAGGTCTGCGAAGCGACACTGCACCACGGGCCAACGACACCCCACCGCCACCAGGCACCGTGGCAGGCCCGCCAACCGCCAGTCGCACGGCATCGCGGGCCGCGAGTCGCACGGCCAGCACCTCGCGCGCCCGAGCCGCGTCCGTCTCCGGTGCGTCGGTCAGTCGCGCGGCGAGCAGCGCCTGGAGCGCCCCCTGCGCCTCGTCGCGCCTAAGCGCCGTCTCGAGCTCCGCCGCTTCCGCGTCGGTCAGCCCCGGCAGCTCAAGCCGCGCGCCAGGCAGCCCCTCCCGGGTCGGCCGCGCGGTGTCCATCCACCCGGCGGTATCCATCCCAGCCGCTGCCCGCCGCGACTCCCGAGGCCGCGCCACCATCTGCCCGACCGCCCAGACCGCGTTGACAAGCACCCCGTCCGCGACCGCCGCGACATCCGCCGGATTGACCTGCACGCCGAGCCTCCAACCCAAGGCCACCGTTGTCACACCCAGCGTAGCCATCGAAAGTCGCTAGAAGACCCCAGTTGGTCTAGCCCAAGTAGACGTCCGCGGCGTGGTGCGGTGGGTGCCGTTCCTGGGTTGGGTGCCGTCGCCCCCGATAGATTGGGGCTGTGGCCCCCAATGCAAGGGGCGGCGCCGCGTCGTGCCGTCGCGGCCGGAAGGCACATTGCGCCGCAGTTACCCCTGGTAGGGGTTGGCGATGGCCTTGGGTGTGCGGGCCTCGGTCAGCGCGGCTTCCGGGAAGCGGGTGCCTTCTGTGTAGTAGCGGGCACGGGTCCTGCCGACCGATTCAAGTACGCCCGTCGAGACGAGGTCGCGCAGGTCGCGCTGGGCCTGCTGAAGGCTGAGCCCTTCCGCGTGCTCGTAGCGAAGGCGGCGGACGCGGCCCGTCATCGCGACATCGTGCAGCGCCGAGACCACGCGGTCGTCCAGTCCGCGCTCGGCCGCGAAGTCGGCGAGGAGCTGCCAGACGCGGCCGGAACGGGCCAGCCGGTTCCTGACGGCCTGGGCCTGCTCGTGATAGGCGGTGAGGTTGAACCGTACCCAGCTTGAGACATCCTGCGCCGGACGGTAAGTCGCGCCCCTGCTCGCCAGCGAACGGTAGTACTCCCAGGTGTTGCCGGGACGGCCCAGCCACGCCTCGATGGAGGAGAACTCCGGCGCGAGCACGCCTTCCCGGGCGATCAGCAGCGTCTGGAGCGACCGGGACATCCGGCCGTTGCCGTTGGCCCACGGGTGAATCGAGACCAGGTGCAGGTGCGCCATCGCCGCCCTGACCAGTGCGTGCGTATCGTCAGGCACCTCCGCCCGGCCTACCACGACGTAGTGGGCGCGGAAGCGGTCCACGACGGCGCCGCCGGCGGTCATTCCGGCGAGGCGGACCAGCACCTGATCGACCAGGTGGTCCGCGCCCAGATCAGGCGGACAGTCTCCGCCCTCGGACACGACGGCCCGCTAGCGACCCTGGTGCGCCGCGGTGACCTCGCCATCATCGGTGCCTACTACGATCTCGACTCAGGTCGGGTCACCCGCCTGCACGCCCTCGGCCTCTGACCGGTACCAGACCCGCAGCGCCGGAGGCGGCGTCGGCCGCTGCGCCACACTGAAGGTGCTCCTGATGTCCGGGTGAACTCGCCTGACGTCAGATCACCATGCCGAAAGCCGAACGCGGGCCGGGTCGGGCCCGGAAACCGGTAGTGCTGAAGATTGAACCGGCTATGACCGGCCAAAATTTCAGCGCTGGCCCGATCCGGAGGCGTGACCGGTTCAATCTTCAGCGCTAGCCCGATCCAGCCGTACGCGCCGGACTCCAATGGAGGATAACAGCAAGAAGTGCCAGGGTGTCGGAGACGTTCCGGTGCGGGAACGCACGGGAACGCACCGGAACGCGACCAGCGTGTCAGGACGGGCTGATGGAGATGGAGCCGACGTCTGAGCTCGCGGTGATCGCATGCGGTGAGGTCGCGTTCTTGCGGACGGTGATGGTGGACGTGCCGACCAGCGTGTGCGTGCTGATCTTGTAGGCCACCGTTCCCGGCACGGTCAGCGTGATCGGGCCGAGGTCGGTCGAGGCCTGGACAGACCCAGGCGCGGCGGCGAACGTGGCGACGATGCCGCCCGCGCTGGACTTGAGGTTCGCGGTGGCGGAACGGAGGTCGACGGCCGTGATCAGCCCGGCGTCCGCCTTCGCCGTCACCGGCCCCGATAGCGAGGTCAGCGTGATCGCGCCCGCGCCCGTCGATACCCGCAGCGCCACGCCGCTCGGCACCTGCACCGTGTAGGACACGCCGCAGATGACCTGCGACGGGCAAGCATAGGAGAGCGTGAGCGTGGTCCCGCTCAGCACGTGCTTGGCCAGCGGCGGCGTCTTCGAGTACGAAAACTGCTGTGACACCAAGACGGTGGACCCGGAACCTCCGGTCACGTCGATGGACCCGCCGCCGCCATCGATGACCACGGTCTTCACCTGGCCGGTGACGGTGAACGCCTTCGCCGGCGGGTAGTGCGACGCGGTACCGATCTTCGCGAGCGCGCCGCACCCGGCCAGTGCGAGCGTGCACGCCACGGCTGCGGTAGCGACGGCGGCACGCCCCGTCATTGGGTGCATACTTCACGATACTGCCACCCGCGACGCGGAAAGCGATGGCGATGCGGCGCTTGCCCGCGGCTCGCCTCCGGCCTGCTTGCGCGACGGGGCGAAGGCCAGCCCCGCCGCGAGGCACGCGAATGGGATCACCGGCAGCAGGCCTGATCCTATTCGCGCAAGCTCCTAGATTGCCGCCTAGTCGGCATGGTCTTGTGGCGCGCTAGGCCATTAGATAGCCCTGTGGGCCACAGGGCCAAGAATGCCGGGCCGCCATTTTGGCCTTGTGGCCCACGATCGCCTGGCGCTGCCTTGACCGAGGTCGCTTAGCCCAGATGCCAGCAAAAGGCGCGCTGTGTTCCCGCCCGCAGCCGCGCAGGAATGTGGCATCCACGTTGATGATGGCAACGTGGATGCCACATCCATGTAGAGGGCAGCCGCACTGTAGAGGGCAGCCGCACTGTAGAGGGCGGCCTCACTCCTCGAAGCGGCCGCCGAGGTACCTGGCGAGGAACCGCTCGGCGGCGACGTAGAACTTGATCCGGTTCTCCGGCTTGGCGAAGCCATGCCCCTCGTCGGGGAAGAGCATGTACTCGTGCTCGATCCCGGCGTCCACGAGGGCGGCGACGATCTGCTCCGACTCGGCCTGCTTGACCCGGGGGTCGTTGGCGCCCTGCGCGATGAGCAGCGGGATGCGGATATCGCGCGCCCGGGACAGCGGCGACCGCGACCAGAGGAACTCCTCATCGGTCGCCGGGTTGCCCACCCGCCGGTAGAGTTGCGCGATCATCGGCGCCCAGTAGGGCGGGATGGTCTCGAGCAGCGTCTTCAGGTTGGACGGACCGACGATGTCCACCGCGCAGCAGAAGACGTCCGGCGTGAACGCCGCCCCCACGAGCGCCGCGTAGCCCCCGTAGGACCCGCCGTAGATGGCGGCCTTCGACGGGTCCGCCCAGCCCTGATCGACGACGTAGGAGACCGCGTCGATCAGGTCGTCGTGCATCTTGCCGCCCCACTCACGGTCTCCGGCGGCGACGAACGCCTTGCCGTACCCGGTGGAGCCACGGTAGTTGACCTGAACGCACAGGTAGCCGCGGTTGGCGAGCCACTGCGCCTCCGGGTCATAGCCCCAGGCGTCGCGCACCTGCGGCCCGCCGTGCACGTTAACCACCGCCGGCAGCGACGAGCGCGCGACCCCCGGCGGGAACGTCAGGTACCCGTGGACGACGAGCCCGTCCCGCGCGGCGTAGGAGAACGGCTCCATCGCCGCGAGCGTGTACCCAGACAGCTCGGGCCTGGCCTCGAATAGCGGTCGCCCGGTCCGTGTCTCCCTGTCGTAGAGGTAGTACGCGACAGAACCGGCGTCGACGTTGAACGCGATCAGCCAGGTGGCGTCCGCATCGTCCCGTCCGGACATGGTCGGGTCGCCCGGATGCAGCGCCCTGATGGCCTTCAGGTCGTCGGCGACGGACGGGTCGAGCACCAGGTACTCCATCCGGTCCGCCAGGATCGTGACGATCTGCGGGTCACGGGTGTCCGGGTGCAGCAGGACGCCGGCGATGTCGGTCTCGGCGTCCTCGGCGAGCACCGTGGAGGCACCGGTCGCCAGGTCGACACGGACCAGGCGACCGGTGTCCGAACCGGCCGCGCTGATCATCAGGACCGACCGTCCGTCACCGCTGAACGACACCACGTCGGTCGAGGTCGCGTCCTCGGCAGGTATCGTCAGGAGCTTCCGCCAGTCGGCGTCGGCCGGGCCGGCGCCGGAGGCGTCGCGCACGAGCACGTCGAATGACCCGTCGGGCAGCGGCGCGATCGCGCAGCGAACCACGAGATCCTCATCCGCGAGCCATCCCGCGTACCCGGGGTTCTCGATTTCCTTGACCAGTTCGCCGGTGACCAGGTTCAGCCGGTACACATCGTGCAATTGCGGATTATCGGCATTGATCCCGACAAGAACCTCGGTCGGCCGCCGCTTCGACGTCCCGATGATCGTCGCGTGGATCTTGTCGAACGGCGTGAGGTCGCGTCGCTGCGACGTGTCCAGGTTCACGTCGTAGAGCCGCCAGTTCTCATCCCCGCCGGTGTCCTGCACGTACAGCAGGTGCCGCCCGTCCCGCGCCCAGCTGAACACGCGGACGCCGCGGTCGGCGTCCGACGTGACCGCCCGGGCCGCCGCCCAGTCAACCCCCGAATCCGAGTCGTCGCTGTCTCCGCCGCCAGTGCCCGGGCCACCGATCGGCGCGACCCATACGTTAAGCACGCCGTCGAGCGGCGCGATCCAGGCCAGGGAATGGCCATCGGGGGAAATGCGCGGTGCGGTCCGCTCCGGGTTGCCGAAAAGTACGTTGCGCGGGATGAGGTCCACCATGCTCCATGCCTATCACACCGCGATGACCCCGCCCGTGCCCGCGTCCTCGCCGACCCCGCTACCAGTCGGAATCCATGCGTTACAACTGTATTTCCCGGCAGGTCAGGGAAGCGGTATACGCTCATTGCCGTGAGCGGTACGCGTACTTCGCTGTCCGGCTGGCTGGCCAGGATGGGTTTTGCCGACGTGCCACGAGCCGAACGAGAGCTCGCCGCCCTCGGCATCGCCGCCGACGACCACCCGCTGCTCGCCGCCCTCGCCCAGGCCGCGGACCCCGACCTCGCCCTCGCCGGTCTCGCCAACGTCGCCGAGCGGGACAAGAACCTCGCCAGGGAACTAGCGGCGGACGCCGCGTTCCGCGCCCGCCTGATCGCCGTGCTCGGCGTCAGCAAGGCGCTGGCCGACCACCTGGTCCGCCACCCCGCCGACTGCGCCGTGCTGCGGGGCGCCGGCGCCGACACCCGTCCCGAGCGTGCGATGATCCGCGCGGAACTGCTGCGCTCCGTCGGTGCCGATCCGGATGACAGCGAACCGGTCGCCGCCGCGACCGACGCCGCTACGGGCGCGCAGACCAGCGCGAAGACCAGCGCGAGAGCCGGCTCCAAGCCCACGGTGGCGACCGACCCCGCCGCCCTGCTCGCCGCCGCCTACCGCCGCCGCGTGCTGCATCTGGCCGCCCGCGACATGACCGGCGTCGTCACCGTGGAACAGGCCGCTGAAGAGCTCGCCGACCTCGCCGACGCGGTACTGGACGCGGCCCTGGCCATCGCCAGGTCCGAACTCCCCGTCGGCGCCGCCCCGTGCCGTCTGGCGATCGTCGCGATGGGCAAGTGCGGTGCCCGCGAGCTCAACTACGCCAGCGACGTCGACGTGATCTTCGTCGCCGAGCCCGCGACCGGCGGCACGGCAGACGATACGGCAGCTGACACAGCAGATGGCACGGCGCTAGCTAACACGGCGCCAGCTAACACGGCGCTAGCTAACACGGCGCCAGCTAACACGGCGCCAGCTAACACGGCGCCAGCTAACACCAGGGGCGACGCGGAAGAAGCCGCGCTCAAGACGGCCGCCAGGCTCGCCTCCGGCCTGATCCGCGTCTGCGAGCGGTCAACCCCCGAGGGTGCCATCTTCCCCGTCGACCCGAACCTCCGACCGGAAGGCCGCCAGGGCGCCCTCGTCCGCACCCTGGCGAGTCACCTGGCGTACTACGACCGCTGGGCGAAGACCTGGGAGTTCCAGGCACTGCTCAAGGCCCGACCGGCGGCGGGCGACGCCGACCTCGGCGCGCGCTACGCCCGGGCCGTCGCCCCGCTTATCTGGCAGGCGTCGCGGCGGGAGAACTTCGTCGAGGACGTCCAGGCCATGCGCCGCCGCGTCGTCGCCACGCTGCCCAAGAACATGGCGGGCCGTGAAATCAAGCTCGGCCCTGGCGGGCTGCGCGACATCGAGTTCGCCGTCCAGTTGCTCCAGCTCGTGCACGGCAGAACCGATGACAAGCTCCGCGCTCCCGGCACGCTTCCCGCGCTCAAGGCCCTGGCGGACGGCGGCTACGTCGGCCGCGCCGATGCCGAGGACCTCGCGCAGGCCTACAGGTTCCTGCGCGCGACCGAGCATCTGCTCCAGATCTACCAACTCCGCCGCACGCACACGCTGCCGACAGATCCCGCCGTGCTGCGCCGCCTTGGCCGTGCGCTGCGAAGCACCACCCACTCGAAAAATCCCATTATCCCGAACGGTCCCGTCATTTCACCCGCCAAGTCACTTGCTGTCCCCCGGACGGAGCCGGGCATCAAGGCGGCTCCAGGCGGTCGTCTCACCGGGCCGGTTGGCCCGCCGGAAGAGGCCTTCACGCAGGCCTGGTCGCGGCATGCACAGCAGGTGCGCCGCCTGCACGAGAAGCTCTTCTATCGCCCGCTGCTCGACGCGGTGGCGCAGCTTCCCTCCGGTGCGGCACGGCTCGCTCCCGAGGCGGCGCGGGCCCGGCTCGAGGCGCTTGGCTACCGCGACCCGGCGGGCGCGCTGCGGCACATCGAGGCGCTGACCTCCGGGCTGCGGCGCCGCGCGGCGATTCAGCGGACGTTGCTGCCCGTGCTGCTCGGCTGGTTCGCGGACGCGGCGGAACCCGACGCGGGCCTTCTCGCGTTCCGCCAGGTCAGCGAGGCGCTGGGGGAGACCCCCTGGTTCCTGAGACTGCTCCGCGACGAGACGAAGGCCGCCGAGCGGATCGCCTGCGTGCTCGCCTCGAGCAGGTACGCGACCGGCCTGCTGCTGCGCGCTCCGGAGGCCGTCGCGATCTTCGCCGACGATGCCGAGCTCGTTCCCAAGACGGCGGACGCGCTGCACGCCGAGATGATGGCCGCGGCCAGGCGTCGCGTCGCCGATCTGATCGGCCTCGCCGAGGCCGGCCGGCCTACGGATGCGGACGCGCCAGGAGCGCTGATCGCCATGGCCAGGGCGGGTCGGCTCGCGGCGGAAGCCGAGCAGGCGGCGGCCACCGTCCGCTCGCTGCGCCGCCGCGAGCTGCTGCGGGTCGCGGCGGCGAACGTGCTCGGCCTCATCGGGCTCGCGGAGACTGCGGAGGCGCTGACCGCGATCACCACGGCCACCCTGGATGCCGTCCTCGCCGTGGCGGCCGTGAAGGTCGAGATGGAGCTGCGCAGCCCGCTGCGGACCTCAGCGGGGCTTGGCAGATTTGCGGTGATCGCGATGGGCCGGTACGGCGGGCACGAGTCCGGGTTCGGCAGCGACGCCGACGTGATCTTCGTGCACGACCCGCAACCCGGGCTCGGCTCAGCCGGCGAACAGGCGGCGGCCGACGCCGCACAGGCGATCGGCGCGGAGTTGCGGCGGCTGCTGCAGATCCCCGCGCCAGATCCGCCGCTGCTCGTGGACACGGACCTGCGCCCGGAGGGCAAGCAGGGCCCGCTCGTCCGCAGCATCGCCGCGTACCGTGCGTACTACGAGCGCAGGGCCGCGGCGTGGGAGTCGCAGGCGCTGCTCCGCGCCGAGTTCGCCGTTGGCGACCCCGAGCTCGGCGCTGAGTTCATCGCCCTCGCCGACGCCCGCCGCTACTCCGCCGGCGGGATCGGCGACCAGGAGGTGCGCGAGATCCGGCGGATCAAGGCGCGGATGGAGGCGGAGCGAATCCCACGCGGCGCGGACCGCGCCCTGCACGTCAAGCTCGGCCCTGGCGGGCTTTCCGACGTGGAGTGGACGGTCCAGCTGCTCCAGCTCAGGCACGCCTTCGCCGTCCCCGCGCTGCGCACGACGCGGACCATCGAGGCCCTGGAGGCGGCGGTCGACGCCGACCTTGTCGCCGCCGCCGACGCTGCCGCGCTCCGCGCCTCCTGGCAGTTCGCCGCCCGGATCAGGAACGCGGTCATGCTGGTCCGCGGTCGCCCGGGTGACATGCTCCCCGTCAAGCACGACGAGCTCACGGCGGTGGCCCGCCTGCTCGGCTACAAGCCAGTGGCCGCCGGCGCATCGGCCACGGTCCGTTCCGCCGCGATCGGCACTTCCGCCTGGGACGCCGCACCCGCACAGGCCCTGGAAGAGGACTACCGCCGCACCGCCCGGCACGCCCGCGCGGTCATGGAGCGCCTCTTCTACGGCTAGCCGTTGGCTGGGTCCGTTTGGGCGGCGGGCGCGGGCTTGGCGCCCCACGCCTGTCACCGGTTGGCGCGAAATACCGGTATGCCGTCTCTTATCTGATGCTGACGTTGCCGGTTCGGGTTTCTCTGATTGTGCTGGGCTGGCGTGGGGGTTCAGGATAAAAACACCAAGATCAAAATAGTGCTGAGTATTTGACCGGTGATGGGCGGTCAAATACTCAGCACTATCATTTCCTGGGATTACTACGAGCTAATGTGGCGCGTACCGCAAAGGCAGGGCAGGGGCTTGCGGCACCGTCACCTTCGCACGCAGCAGCGCGCGCTGCACGGGTCACGCCTCGGTGTGCTTCCGGACCTGCCCTCGGCCATAACGGGGGCGTCGAGGCAAGGCGTCGGGGCAGGCTCTCTTGATGGCAGCGGTTAGTCTGCTCAGGTGGCAGACGGTGCTGACGTCTTGACCGAGTCCGGCTGGACGCTGCACGTGCTCGACGGCCGGCAGGCGGCGGCCCGGGAGGCGGAGCTGATCGCCCTGCACGACGAGGTGTTCGGCTCCGGCGACGCCGACTTCGCGCGACGGCTCGGCGTATGGCGCCGCCAGCCGGGTTTCCTGCTGGCCGAGGCGAGGCACGGCGGCTATCCGGTGGGCTACGCGTGCGGCCTGCCGCTGCGGCCGTCTACCGACTGGTGGCGGGACCTGACCGCACCGTTGCCCGTCTCCGTCACTACCGAACAGCCGGGCCGTACCTTCGCGCTGACCCAGCTCCTGGTTCGCGCGTCATGGCGGCGCCAGAGCATCGCCACCGAGTTGCATGACCTGATCCTGGACGGCCGCGCCGAAGAGCGAGCCACAGTCAAGCTCCCGCCGGGTGCCGCCGCCGCGCAGAGTGCTTTCAGGAACTGGGGCTGGACCAAGGTCGCCCGCGGTCGCGGCCCTGGCCCGGCTGCCCCCGTCTACGACGTCTTGACCCGCCCGCTCTAACCTCGGACCGAAGGCACTCCTCAGCGCCATACGTGAGGACGTCAGCGGCCGTTGGCCCGCAGGACACGGAGGGCATCGACCGTCAGGAAGCCCCGCCAGTCGGCTTCCGCGGCGGGAGACCAGGACAGCCAGTTGAACATCCAGCCGCCGTCATCGCGCTGTGCACCCGCCAGGTGGTCCAGGTGAGCCTCGATCGTGGCCTCGTCGAAGACCGCGCGTGCGATCGAACCCGGCAGCGGAGCGAAGTCGAGCGGCGTCTGCACCTCACCCGCGGCCTCGGGGTCGAGCGCGACCAGGCCACGCTCGATCAGCAGCGGCCCCACTTGCGAGAACGCCTCCGTCGCCCGCGTACGGTCCGGCACGTCCCAGACGTCGGTCACGTCCATGACCCGCAGCGCCATCTCGACGGCGGCCTGCTGGCTCGCCGCCGTCCGGTTATCGGGCTCAAGCCCGTGCCCGAACCCGCCGTCGTCGTTGCGGTAGGCCGCCACCGCGTCCCGCACCGGCCCGGCCGCGCCGGCGGAAAACAGCCGCTGGAACACCCGCCTGTCAAGCACCCGCGCGTGTGCCGCAAGGAACGCGGCGGCGGCGTCGAAGTCTGGCCTCTTCATGTTCGTCATGTGGCCATACCACCATCGCCGGCCGACGGGCGTCTTGAACGAAACGGCCATCCCCGTGCGATCCTTGGTGACATGGCAAGACGCGACCTGGCGTGGGTGCCTACCGGCGCATGGCTCACTCCCGGGTATGCGGAGTGGACACCCCCGGCCCAATTGCGTGACGTCGTGTCGTGCCTGTGGGCCGCTGTCGTGCCCGAGAGGTCCGAGGGGCCCGAGGGAGCCGACCGAGTCAGCCTGGTACTGCCAGACGCATGTAGCGACCTCATCTGGGAACAGGGCATCGGAGGTTACGTCGCCGGGCCGGACACCGGGCCCGTTCGCATCGTGACCAAGGCGGGGACGGTCATCGTCGGTGTACGGCTGCGGCCCGCCGCGGGCGGTCAGGCGCTCGGCCTGCCGCTCAGCGAGGTCCGCGACCAGCGTGTTCCGCTCGCCGAGCTGCTGCCATCCGCGGCGAAACGACTGCCCGCGACGATGGACCCGGCAGCGGCGGCCACGCATGCGCTCGATATCGTCGGCGGCCGCTTCGCCGGTGGCGCGCCAGACAGGGCCGTCGCGCACGCCGCGGCCCTGCTGCGTGACCCGGCCGCGCACGCCCAAGCCGTCGCCGTGGATGTGGGCCTGAGCGAGCGCCAGCTCCGCCGCCGCTGCCAGGCGGCCGTGGGCTATGGCCCGAAGACGCTACAGCGCGTGCTCCGTTTTCAGCGTTTCGTCCGCATGCTCGACGCCGCGGCGGAGGCGGGGCCGCCGGACCTGGCCGAGGCCGCGGCGCGAGTCGGCTACGCCGACCAGGCGCACCTCACCCGCGAATGCGCCGCCCTATCCGGCCTCACCCCGGTGGCCCTCGCCCGCGTCCGCGGCAGCGCCTGACCCGCCGAGCAGCCAGGCGAGCGCCCCGGACTCCGTTGCGGCGCTTCCCTGGCTCGCAGGGGATTTCGCGAGGGATAACCTGTCGGGCGGTTCGGCGATCATGGCGGTGCCGATCTCGCGGAAGCCCAGACGGGTGTAGATGCGGGCCACCGCCGCGTCCGTCGCGGACAGGAAAACGGTTCGCGCGCCGTTGGCAAGCGCGTCGGCGGCGAGCGCGTGGGTGACCGCGGCGCCGAGACCGCGGCGCCGGCTCGCGGGCAGCACGCCGATCCCGGTGATCTCCGCTACGCCATCGTCGAGCTGGTAGCTTCCTGCCGCCAGGGGGCCGTTCGGGCCGTCCGCGGTGGCGAGTACCGACCGGCGGGACCGCAGCCGCTCGCGCAGCAGCTCGATGGTCCCCGCGTCGTGGTCGGCCGCGACCTTGTCGCGTTCCGTCACGGTTATTTCGCCGACGGCCATTCCCGGGTACCCGAACGCGACCCGTGGCACGGCCCACGCCAGGATCAGATCGGGGTCCTCG
>Ga0302325_10018868_pt1 | contig 14519 bp, 13 predicted proteins | sample Palsa_T0_2_FD_201948 | JGI IMG/M metagenome (GOLD analysis project Ga0302325, IMG submission 201948) | Peat permafrost microbial communities from Stordalen Mire near Abisko, Sweden - Palsa_T0_2 | ecosystem: Environmental > Terrestrial > Soil > Palsa > Peat permafrost | place: Sweden: Abisko... | reverse complement strand
AACAGTCCGCCGACGGTGGCGACCGCCAGCGCGTGATAGTTGATCCCGCCGCCCTGCTGACCGCTCGGATGGTTGCGGCGCCAGAGTGCCTCGATGAACGACGCCGCCCAGCGACGGTTCTCCCGCCGCTGGGCCTCGACGCGCGGTGAAATGCCCGCGGCCTCACCGAAAGTCACGATCGCGACGCGGGGATCGTCGACCAGTGTGTGCGCGAACGCGGCCAGCAGCCGACGCACGGTCTCGTCTTCGTCGGCGTCGACTGACTCCTGCATCGCCTGTGCCACTTGCTCTTCGATGCGTTCGGAGACCTGGCGCAGCAGCGCCAAGTAGCAATCCTCCTTGCTGTCGAAGAGGTCGTAGAACGCTTTGTTGCCGACGTACGCGGTCTGGCAGATCTGCTCGATCGACGTGTTGGCGTATCCGTCGAGGGCGAACAGCTCGAACGCCGCCGCCAGGATTTGTTCACGACGCTGCGCGCGGCGCTGTTCGGCGTCCAGGCCGCGGATCCTGCGCGGACGAGGTTGCGCGGACGTGCGCGGCGCTGCCATGGCGCAGAATTCTAGCGTCAATCCTCTTTTCAACAAGAGCTCTTGTTTCTAACTAGGCGCCGTGTTGTAATGTGCGTCACAATCGCTCACGCAGGGAGACGCCATGCCGGGCCGTGCAGCCACCGCCGTCGCGATTGCGGTCGCCGGCGCAATCGTCGCCGTCTTGCCCCTGCCGCATCACGATCAAGTGCGGCTGACCAGTGTCGACGACGCGGACTCGCCGCTCGGGGACGGCACCGCGTTGATCTTCGGCACCAGCGGGACGCCGGTCGCGAGTCAGGGCTACCAGGAGGCCGTCGACCAGCTGTATCTGGGGCCGCGTGGCTTCGGCGGCACCGTCCAAGCGCCGTTCACGCCCGAGGGCTTGTATCCCGTTACCGGCGTGCACACCCTGCCGGTCGACACCTCGTTCGCGCAGGAGGAGCAGATTCTGGATTCAGCGATCCAGAGTCAAATCGCCGCTGGGGGAGTGGATGCCGCCAACCCGGTGGTGGTCTTCGGCTGGTCGCAAAGCGCCGATTTCTCCGGGCTGACCATGCCCGAACTCGCGGCCCAGGGTGTGCCCAGCGATGATGTGCATTTCGTCCTGGTCGGCGATGCTAGCAATCCCGACGGCGGCCTACTGGAACGCTTCGATATCCCCGCCGGCTCGGATCCGTCGGTGCCGAGCCTGGGCATCACGTTCGACGGCGCGACGCCGGCCGATCTCTACCCGACCGACATCTACACCAACGAGTACGACGGTTTTGCCGACTTCCCCAAGTACCCAATCGATTTCCTGTCGGACCTCAACGCGTTCTTGGGCATCCTCTTCGACCACATCACGTACCTCGACCCCGATCCCGGCCAGCTCGCGGACGCCATCCAATTGCCGACGTCGATGGCGGACACGCTGACCAACTACTACATGGTTCCCGAGGACCTGCCGCTGTTGGATCTGCTGCGGTTCATTCCCGTCATCGGCAACCCGCTGGCCGATCTGCTGCAGCCGGACATGTCGGTGTTGGTCAACTACGGCTACGGCAGCATTCAAGACGGCTGGAGCCCAGGCGATGCCGATGTGGCCAGCCCGATGGGGTTCTTGCCAACCGATGTGAATTTGAGCGATGTCTTCACCGCGCTGGTCAACGGGATCCCGCAAGGCATCACCGCCGCCATCACGGACTTGGAGGATCCTGCCAATTACCAAGTCATTTCGTCGATTCTGGATAACCCGCTGACCAATCAGCTGATCAGCATTGCGCACACGATGGGCTTCACCGACGCCACCAACCTGCAGTCGCTGCTGAACATCCCGTCGCTGCTGGCGGTTGCGCAAAACGCGTTGAGCGAGTTCGCCAACTTCCCCGTGTCCGATGCGACGCTGCTCTCGTCGCCGACCGACCTCATCAACGATCTCAGCGCCACCCTGTCGGCGGACTACGCAACCCTGGTCCCCGTCGCCGACACCGTCACGGCGCTGCTCACCAGCTTGCCGTCCTATGACATCAACCTCTTCACTGATCAACTCGAGGCCGGCAATCTGATTGCCGCTATTGGTGATCCGATCGCTGCTGACTTAGCGCTGGTGCCGTTCGCGATCGGGTACGGCGCGGCCGCGCCGATCCTGGAGGCGGCCGGAGGCACGCTGCTCAACCTCGTGGACCTGATCCCGGGGTTGTGAGCCGGGTGCTCAGGCGGGGTGGGCAGCGAAGAACTGCCAGATGGTCTGGGTGGCGTTCAGCGCGTGCGATGTCGGGTCTGCTCGCTCGAGGTGGGTAGTACCGCCCGGCCACTGGTGCTGGCCGCCCTCGATGGTGATCAATTCGACGCTGCGCTTGTCTGGGCACGCGGAGGTTGATGTGGTGATCGGGGCGTTGGTGGTGACATCGGGTGCGCCGCAATGGTCGACCTTGCGCCAGAACGCGTTGACGTCAGTGATCGATGGCCCGTTAACGGTGCTCCAGCCCTGCCCGCCGTTGTACGGAACGAGCCGGTCGGCGGTGCCGTGGATGTGGATCACCGACGTCGGGTGCGGCGCGGCGCAGGCGTCGAGCTGGGTGGCCGAGTCCGGGCCGATGGCAGCGAAGATGCCGGTGTTGCAGGCCAGCGCGTAGCTCATGATGCCGCCGTTGCTCATCCCGGTGGCATAGACCCGCGACTTGTCGATTGCGAGCGCGGCGCTGATCTGGCCGATCATCGCGGTGATAAAGCCGACGTCGTCGATGTTCTCGCGAGCGGGCCGGCCGCAGCAGCCGTGCGCATTCCATGCCCGCCCGACGCCGTCGGGGTAAGCCACGACGAACTTCGCCGAATCGGCCAATGGGTCCCAGCCATAAGAGTTTTCAGCTTGCTCACCACTGCCGGACACCCCGTGCATCATGACCACAAGCGGAGCCGCCGCGGTCAGGCCCGCCGGTTGGTAGACCCGATAGGTCCGGTCCAGCCCGCCAAACGCCATGGTGTGCAAGCTTGTGCCGTGAGGGAATCCCGTTTGCGCCCGATGCACGGCGGAGCACCCCGACAAGGCAAGCAACACGCCGAGCAGTGCGGTGAGCCTAACGAGCATGTATTGAACGTACGGGTTGCGCGGTGAACGTGCCGGTGCGGTGGTGGCACGGCGACACCGCCAACCGCAGCCGGAAATAATCCGGACCGTAGTCCGGTTAGCTTGGGTTGTGTCCGTTAGCCCGACCCAAGGAGAAACAGCATGACCACAGCCGTTGATGTTCACAAGCTCACCGCCGGGACCTGGGCGATCGACCCAGTCCACTCCTCGATCAACTTCTCAGTGCGCCATCTGGTAGTCGGCAAGACTCATGGCCGATTCGGCCAGTTCAGTGGTGCGATCACGATCGCAGAAGACGGCACGCCTTCCGTCAGCGCCGAGGTCGACGTGAATTCCATCGACACCGGCAACGAACAACGTGAGGCGCACATCAAGGCCCCCGATTTCTTCGACGCCACTCAATTTCCGAACGCGACGTTCGTATCGACCGCGGTGCGGTCCGACGGAGACGACTACGTGCTCGACGGCGACTTCACCCTCAAGGGCGTCACCAGGCCGGTCACACTGACGCTGGCTTTCAACGGCGTCAGCCCCGGTATGGGACACGGCGAAGTTGCCGGCTTCGATGCCTCGGTTGTGCTGAGCCGCAAAGACTTCGGAGTGGGCGGCGAGCTTTTACTTGACGGCGGTGGCGCCATCGTGGGCGACAAGGTCACGATCACGCTGGCGATCGAGGCCCTCAAGCAGGCCTGAAATCGCTCAGAGGCCGGCAATTCGCCTAGTGGTTCTGGGGCGTGACTGATGGGACGAAAGTGGTCCCATCAGTCACCCGCCGCCTCCGGCGTCGACTTCTCCCCATGCCCCCGCAACTTCCGAAATCCGCTGTGCGCGGCGAACGCGCCGACCACGGCGGTCACACACCACACGCCGATCGCCACAGATGCCAACACCGGCGACCGATTACCGAGCGAGGCACCCAGCGCGGTGTAGACGAACGCTCGCGGCACCGAACCGATCAGCGCGCCAACAGCCATCTGCCACAGGGGAACTCCGAACGCGCCGAAAGCATACGAGGCCAACGCATCCGACAGCCCAGGGACGAAGCGCTGACCGACCACCGCCCACAGCCCGCCTCGTTCGATCAGCGCGTCGATACGATCGGCCCGCGAAGCCCCCAGCAGAGCCCTCGCACTGTCCCGGCCTGCCCGACGGCCAAGCAGGCTCGCGGCGACAGTGGTACCCACCGTCGCGCCCAGCGTCACGAACACGCCCAGTATCGGACCGAACAGCAGCCCGCTGCTCGCCGCCAGGATCGGGCCCGGCACGAAGATCGCTCCGAGGATGGCCGACAGCACGATGTAGGTCAGCGGCGCCGCCGGCCCCGTCGCCGCGACCGTGCGCCGCACGTCCTCGATGTTGACCACGTGCCGGACCGCCAGCAGGTAGAACATCACCGCCAGGAAAAGAGCGAACACGGCGAGCCGCACGATATGGCGTCGTCGGGACGGCGGTGCAGCGTCTTCGTCCATGATGACCGCGATTCTTCCGTACGCGCGGCGGTCAGCCGCCCAACATCAATGCATCATGATGCAGTGATGTTTAAATCGCGGTGTGCGTACTACCATCGATCTGCCTGACGGCTTGCACAAGCAGGCATTGGCGATTGCGCGAGACACTCACCGGACGTTGAGCGAAACTGTCGCCGACCTCATTCGACGAGGACTCACCGCCACGCGGTGGTGACCTCCGAAGACGTTCGCTCATTGGAGGACGAGGAGTGACAGCACTGCTCGACGCGAACGTGCTCATCGCACTCGTCGTCACTGATCATGTGCATCATGACGCCGCGGCGGAGTGGCTAGCGGCATTCGACGCGGATTTCGCAACCTGCCCGATCACGCAGCGAAGTCTTGTTCGATTCTTGGTGCGCGCGGGGCAATCAGCAGCAGCCGCGCGCGATATCGTCAGCGCCATCGAGAAGGCGAACCGCCATGAGTTCTGGCCCGACAGCGTATCTTTCGCCGACGTAGCAGTCGGTGGTGTAATCGGTCACCGACAAGTGACCGATGCCTACCTCGCTCAACTCGCGAGATTCCGCAAAGGCCAGCTGGCGACTCTCGACAGCGGCCTCGCGCACCTCCACAACGACGTCGCAGTACTCATTCCCACTTCGGCCTGAACCGACCGGTTCACGTACGGTCAGGGCATGGCGAGAACCGATGACGACAGTTGGGAAATCACCGAGAGCGTCGGCGCGACGGCACTGGGTATTGCGGCGGCGCGCGCGGCGGAAACCGAGAGCGACGATCCGCTGATCAGCGATCCGTTCGCGCGGCTCTTCCTCGACCGCGCCGGCGACGGCGTGTGGGACTGGTATGGGGCTCCGGAGCTGCCCGCCGCGGTGGTCGAGGCCGAGCCCGACATGCCGCTGCGGATGCGGACGCTGGTCAGCTACTTCGCCACGCGGACAAAGTTTTTCGACACCACGTTCCTCGACGCCACCTCTGCGGGCGCCCGTCAGGCGGTGATCTTGGCCGCCGGTCTGGACGCGCGGTCCTGGCGGCTGCCCTGGCCCGACGACACCACGGTCTACGAGCTCGACCAGGACCGGGTGTTGGACTTCAAGTTGTCAACGCTGCACGAGCACGGCTTAGAACCGTCATGTCATCGTGTCGCCGTGGCGGTGGACCTGCGACAGGACTGGCCAACGGCGTTGCAGCAGGCCGGTTTTGACCCGGCTGCGCCGAGCGTCTGGTCGATTGAGGGGCTGCTGATGTATTTGCCGGCGGAGGCTCAGGACCTGCTGTTCACCCGCATCCAAGACCTCGCTGCGCCCGGCAGCTGGGTCGGTGTCGAGGGGCTCTCGGCCGACTTCGCCCACCCCGAGCGCCGCGCACTGCACCGTGAGCGGATGGATCGGTCCCGAGAGCTGCTGGCGAAGACGGGTTCGCAGCTCGAGGTCCCCACGGTCGACGAGTTGTGGTACTTCGAGGAACGCGAAGACGTCGGCGACTGGTTGCGGCGCCACGGCTGGGACGTGTCCGTGACGCCGTCCCAGAAACTGATGGCCAGCTACGGGCGCCCATCCCCCGAGGGGCTCGACGGAGCCGCACCATCGTATCTGTTCATCTCCGCGCAGCGGACCTAGCGGAGTCGCACTAACCGCGTCGTCGAACTCTCGTCGAGCTCGACCACGTCAGTACGCGCACGCAGAAAGTCGCTGAACGACCGGAATCCCAAAGACTTTTCGCTGAACGACGGGTCCATTCGCTTCATCTGCGCCTTGACCGCGGAGTTGTGCAGCCAGTCGACGTCGTCTTTTTCCGTGCCGATCTGCAGCGCGCGGGTCAACAATGCGGTGGCCGCGATCTGTGGATCGGGTCCGGGCGGCTCGTCTTCGTCGGACGTCGTACGCCGTGCCTTCGGAGCCGATGCCGGTTCGGGCTCGGGCACCGGAACCCCGGGCAGCCTGTCGTAGATCACGAACTCGTCGCAGGCCGCCGCCAGCGCCTTACTCGATGACCCGGCGACACCCACGCCCACCACATAACGGCCGAGCCGCTTGCAGCGCTGCGCCAGCGGGATGTAGTCGGAGTCGCCGGCCACGATCACCACATGGGTCAGGTCGGGCAGGCGGAACATGTCTTCGACCGCGTCAACCGCCAGCCGGATGTCGGCGCCGTTCTTGCCGTAGGCGGCGGCAGGAAACAGCTGCACCAAATCGACTGCGCGACCGACTAATTGCTCGCGGTAACCGCTGTTGACGTCGGCCGACCAGTCGGCGTAGGCGCGGGTGAGCACCAGCGTGCCGAACGACGACGCGAAGTCGATGACGGCGCCGACGTCCACGGTGGCTCGCGCGAGCCGATCCGCGTGCTTGTCCAGCCCCTTGGCCTTGTCCTTCTGGAACGAGCTGCGCCCATTGACTTGGTCGTAGCGGGAGATCACGATGTTGTCGAAGTCGAGGTAGACCGCAACACGGCCCGCATCGGGATCTGTCATGACCACAGTCTTTACCATCGGCCGGCCTAGGAAGGGAAAAACCATGATCGAGCTTCTGCCGGATATGCCGAAGGGAGTGAGCGGCGTTCGCGTATCGGGTCGGCTGGGGGGCGACGAGCTGCGCGAGCTCAAGCCCACCATCGACGACATGCTGCACACCGACGAGATCAGGATCGTCGAGGTCATTGCTCCTGACTACGAGGGCTTCGGGCCTGGCGGCCTGTTCGAGGATCTGAAGTTGGCCTTCGGGACCGTGTGGCCGCATCATTCGGCGTTCAAACGAATTGCGGTGGTGTCCGACAAGGAGTGGGTCGCCTTGACCCTGCATGCGGTGGCGTGGCTGATTCCCGGCGAGCTCGCCGTCTTCAAGCTCGACGAGCTGGAGCGCGCTAAAGAATGGGCCGCCGGATAAGGAGCCACGCGGCGGTGAATATTTGCCACGCGGTGATCGGATAGACGCTGCATCGCTCCCATACTGCGGGCGGCGGAAGGTGAACTGCCGGGGTCGTCAACTCGATCACGAACACGATGAAGCTGAGCAGGCCGAACACAGCCAGCCCGGTCGATACCCTGCGATACCACGCCGGCCCGATGATGACGGACGAGCTCGCCAGGATGGCCGCGTTCCCTCCCACGATCGCCAATACCGCGCCGGCGGCATGCACCCCCGCGGTTCCGCTGGGTCCGCTGTGGAAGAACGCAATCAGAATATTGCCGGCCGCATTCGCGGCGGCAAGAGCCAGAAATAGCCAAGCCTTCCGCGTGTCGAGAGCCCGAACGGTGAGGATGGCGCCAACAAGAAACAGCGTTCCCTGCAGACAGAACGCGGTGTTCATCAGCCAGGCAAGTGGCGAGGTTGCCCCGAGATCACTGATGAGGTTGTGGGTGTAGCTGTAATGAGGCCGAAAGGCTGCGGCCGCAATGGCTTCCAGGATCAGATACGCCAGCCCGCCAGAGATCCAAGCAACGGCCGCGCCGACGGCGTATGAGCGTCGCCGACTCGGTGCCATACCTCGAGTGTGTCACCGTTACGGTGGCGATGACGCTGGGAGGCAGCAATGAGCGAGCTTGAAGTCAAGATGGTCACCGAGGCGATGGGCTTTCTCGTCGAGGCCGTAGAAGACATTGAGCCTCAGAATTGGTCCCGGCCATCGAATCTCGAGGGTTGGGGCATCCCGGACCTGGTGGCTCACGTCACTGGCAGCGCGGCGAAGATCGTCGCGCTCGTCGAAGGTGGGCAGGAACCCTCGCAGCCGGATGTCGGGGAGTACGCGGACCGAACCACACGCCTTCGCGAGCTCGCTGACGAGTTGCAGAACGCCCTGGACGGCGCGGACCTGAACGCGATACGACCTTCGCCGCACGGTGACGTCCCGCTGCGGCAGGCGCTGAGGTTTCCCACTCTCGGCCTGACCATTCATGCCTGGGACGTGTACCGGTCACAGGCTCGGCCGGTCGAAGTGCCCGATGACCTGCTGGCGTTTTGCCGACAGGTGCTGGATTCGGTGCCAGAAGACGAGCTGCGTCGTCCAGGCATGTTCGGACCGGCCAGGATCGCGCCTGAGGATGCCACGCCGACCGACTGCCTGATGGCGTTTGTCGGGCGTTCGGTCGGCTAACCGGTCAAATGTGCGCTGCTGTCGTGTAATTCGTCACGGCGTAAACCCATCGGAGTCTGAGCCGGGACATCGCCGCCGTCGACCACGGCCCGGGTGATCGGCGTCAAAGCCTGGAACAGGGTTTCCACCTCGTCGTCGCTGAGCGCGTCGAGCACCGACAACGACAGCTTGTCGGTGCTCGATTCGATGTCGTGTTTCAGTTCCCGGCCGGCCGCCGTGATCGACCCACCGTTGGAGAGCAGCCCACGAGCGGCCAGGCGTTGCTCGTGGTGGCTCCACTCGTTGTCGTCGTAATCGCGAGTGCGGGCGATGTATTCGCGCGGGATTCCGCTCGCCGCGGCGTGCAAGACGTTGCATTCGCGGCCGGAGACGCCCGCAGCGATCAAGGTGGCGGTGTGGGTGTCACCGCGGTGCTCACGCAACAGTGTCGTGGCATGCCACAACGCGGCCAGCGGCTCGTCCGGCCACGGCAGTGCCAGATTCGCGGCGTACAGGGGCCGTCCGTCGAGCGGCGCGTGGCGCGCCGCCTTGCCTGCCAATTCTGCTGCAGTGGCGACATTTTCGTCGTCCTTGAGGCCGTAACGGCGCAGCACCGCGGTGGCGGATTCTTGCCGGGCACGTAACGCGGCCTCCGGGCCGGCGATCTGCCAGGCCGCCGGCAGCGCTTTGGCGACCCGCTCGGGGGCGAAGTTGTAGAAGATCGCCGTCACCACCTCGCGGGGGACCAAGCCCAGCGGGGCGGACCGGGCGGCGAAGTAGCCCATCCAATAGCCCTTGTAGCCCAGTCCGTCCAACGCCTCGCGCGCCTCCGGCGCGAAGTACGTCACCCCGTGAACGGGCTCGAATCGATCGAGGAAGCGCCGCGCAAGCCGTGGTTCCCTGCCCATGGTTGCAGTTAACCAGCCGCTCGAACCATGACCAAGCGCAGGATCGTCCATTCGCGAGTTCGGCGCCGAATTGGAGGCGAAGCAGTGTTATAAAGCCACCGTGAGACATTGTCCGATCCGCATTCGTTGCGCGACAGCTGGCCCTAACATGCGGTTGGACAGACTGGGTTGCCTGAGAGGCTGCACGCGATGAGCCCAAAGCTTTTTCGTACGAAGTGGTATCGCGCGCGCTGGTTCAATACTGCGATCTCGGTTTTAATGATCGCGATCGGGGTGTGGGTCGCGGTGAAGTACTACCACCCCGCGTATATTTCGGATCTCGAGCGGTACAAATATGGCGACTCGAAGGACTGGCTGCCCGGATTCAAGGAGCGACCGCGTGCTCCGCTATGCGTGGAGCTCGTGTTCATCCTCGGCTACGGCTTGGTGCTGATCGGGTTTGCGTGGATCTACCGGTGCTGGGCGGCCTCCTCGTTCGGCCGCAATATGGCGCGTTACGTGCTTGCAGCCGTGATCATTACGGTCGCCGCAGATTCGGCAAAGGACTGCTTTCTCGACCGGCTACTGGACTCCGGGCCGGCCTGGTTCTCGACGGTGGTTTCTGCGGCGGCAACCATCAAATGGTGCGCAGCGCTACTGGCGCTCGGTGGGATAGCGGCCGTCGGTGGTCTCGGTGGACGCGGCGCCACTGGGGTTTTCCTGAGGCACATACTGCCGCGGATTTCGTCGGTCAAGCGCCGGATTTGGCGAGGCATACGGTGGACTTTGGGTCGCAAGCGCGAGAACGTCACCGCCGACCGCCGTAACTACGCTAACTGGTGGGATGACGTATGGGCTCCGACAGAGCCGCCCTTTATCAAGGATTCCGTTACGAGGACGTGCGTCGAAAAGAACCAAACGAGTTGGCAGAAGGCCTATAAGGTCCCTGATGCCGACACGATTATTGAGAAGCGGATCGCTGATCCGGTACAGGCCATTTGCCTGTCCGGCGGTGGGGTACGGTCGGCTTGCATTGCGATGGGGGCTACGCAAGTCTTCTCGCAGTCCAAACCGATCAACGCGACCAACCCGGACCCGCCTGACCGCCGCCCCCGTCAGCTGATCGACACGGTCGACTACGTGATTTCCGTATCCGGCGGCGGCTTCACCGCCGGAGCACGGCTGCTCGCCACCCAACATCCAGCCGAAGAGTCAGAGCGGCCGCTGTTGTCGGAGCGATTCCAGGAAGGATCAGCAGAGTTCGACCAATTCCGCAGATGTTCAAGCTATATCGCTGACTCACCGGCGGAACTGATCACAGCTTTGGCGGTAGTACTGAAAAATTTGATCGCCTCGTTGGCCATCCTGTTTACGGTTCCGGCAGTACTGGGATGGGTCTTCGGATATCTATCAGCGGTTTCATACTTTTCGTTCGCGACGTTCGTTCCGCTCAAACCTGAGGCCGCAGAGGAGATCGCAAAAAAGATCGAACCAAGCTGCCCCTACCGTCATGTGCCTTGGCAGGTATCCCACGGCGCGTCGTGGTGGGCTGTTGGCTCTTTCGTCTTCCTCACCATCCTGTTCACCATGCTTGCCATCCTCGTCGAGTGGTTTCGCGCAACTGAGCGCAGTGAGCTCACGCGGCTACGCCGACTTAAAGCCGCACAAGGAAGTGCGGTTTTGGCAGTGCTCGTATTGGCAGTCGTCGCCGGGTTACCTGGGCTCATGCGGCTCTGCTCTATGGTCAACTTGAATCCTGAAGGCGCCACGAAGATTCTGTCCGGTGTTGTCGGGCTGAACTACGTATCGGCGATCGTCACAATGGTGACACGGAAGCACGGCCTGTCGCCTCTCGCAGACGCCGTGAAGCCGTCCTGGTGGAAACGACTGCTACCGCCGGCCGTTCTGCAGCTCATACTCGCGCTGCTGACCTCCGCGTTGTTGGCCGCGGCGTGGCTTGTCGTGCTCGGAAGCTTTGCTGTCGGAATTTTTGAGGAAGTGGCACCCCACGCATGCGAGGACGGCATCCCACACATGCCCGGCATGGGGTTGTCGCTGCTCGCCCTGGCGGTGCTCTTGCTTGGTTTTGCAGACGTCACCTCGCTGAGCTTGCACCCGTTTTATCGTTCGCGACTAGCCCGCACCTTCGCGGTACGTCGTGTCCTGTCATCCCGAGGTTGGCAAGCCGCGCGCTACCCCGCGGCCGAATGGACGTGGCTACCGGAATACGGGAAAGCCCCACCCGGGGGCCCCAAATTCATCTTCGCAACCGCGGCCACATTGTCAGGAGAAGCAACAACAGCGCCCGGGCTGGACGCGGTGTCTTACGTTCTTAGCGCGGACTACATCGGCGGCCCTGAGCTCGGCTGGCTCAAGACCCCGAAGTTGCTCACCGTAGCGCCGCCGCGAATCAGGCAGGATCTCACGGTAATTGCATCAATGGCTGTGAGCGGTGCGGCGTTCGCGTCAGCAATGGGACGGCAGAACAAGGGATATCAAAAGCTGCTCGCGCTCTCGGGCGCTCGATTGGGTACTTGGCTGCCAAATCCCAAATTAATCGGCGAGTTGTACGACGCCCAAAAAGGCGCCAAGCAGACAGAGCAAGATCCGCGACAGCCAAAGCCCGAAGATGCGTCGCCGCCAAAGTCTCAAGGTCGGCCGCAGCCCAAGTCGCTGCGAAAATTTGTCTGCAAGCTGATCTTCCCCCCGGAGAGGGACGACCCTGATCGAGAAGATGAAAACCGGCCATGGCCAAAATCATTGCCTACCATCCGTGGCGCGGGATATTTCTACCGCGAACTGCTGGGTATCAACTACGACGATGCGCGGCTTGTGCAGCTGACCGACGGCGGGCACTATGAGAACCTTGGACTGGTTGAGGCACTGCGACGGCGCTGCCGACTCATCTTCTGCATCGACGCGGGCGGCGACGCTCCTCCGCTACTCAGCTCACTGTCGGACGCGATGCGGCTGGCGAAATACGAATTGGGCGTGACGATAGAACTCAACGAGCGAGGCCAGTACTCGGTGAACGACCTCGCTCCCGGCTCCGGCAGGCGCTTCCCCGAAGGACACGCGTTGGCCCGCTTGAACAGCCGACTCACCAATGGAACCGTAGTTTTCGGCAAAATCTCATATCCGCCGGCGGCCGGCTTGGGGAGTCCGCAGACGCCGTGCGGTTTTCTGATTTTCGCGAAAGCCGTTCTCTGGAAGGATTGTCCAGAGTGGCTGCTGACTTATGCCGCATCGAGCGAGGTGTTCCCTCACGATCCGACATCCGACCAATGGTTCAGCGAGGCTCAGTTCGCGGCCTACACCGCGCTGGGAAGGATCATGGGAAACCATGCCGTGGAGTGCGTCGATTGGCTCCAACGCAACAAGAAATTATAAAGCGACCACAGTAAGGGGGGGCTATGACCCCACCACCGCAATCAGTTTGGTATCCGAATCGCGGCGACGTGCCCGTCATCGCGACGGTCACTGCGCAGCCGAAGGACGATCCGTTCTACTCGCACACTGAACCCCTGGACAGCATCGCGCCGGGAACGGTGCTGAAAACGCGCAACTTTCATTACCACATCTTCGGGTTCCCGACGCTGCTCAAGACGACTCAACTGCTCTACCGGTCGACCAGCCAGACCGGCAAGCCGACCGCCAACGTCACCTCGATCATTGCGCCACCGATCCAGTTCGATAAGACGAAAGTGATCTCCTACCAATCCGCCTATGACTCGCTCAACCGCAATGACCAACCGTCGTATGCGATTTCGGGTGGACTGAGGCTCGGCGGAGTCGTCCCTAATGTCGAGGTAGCCGTGTTCGGCCCATTCATCGCCGATGGATACACAGTCATCGTTCCCGACACCGAAGGCCAGCGGGCGGATTTCGCCGCGGGCCCTGAGTACGGGATGAATACCCTCGACTCGATTCGCGCGGCGTTCAACTCGTCGAGCATTCCCAGCGATGCGCGAGTGGCGATGCTCGGGTACTCCGGTGGTGCCATCGCCACCGAGTGGGCCGCCGAACTGGCACCGACGTACGCGCGGGACGTCAACGAGCGGATGATTGGCGCAGCGATCGGCGGTGTACTGGTGGACCCGGCCCACAACCTGCACTACGTCGAGGGCACCGGGTTCTGGGCGGGCGTCATGGCGATGGCGCTGGTCGGGATCGCGCGCGCGTTCGAGATCGAGACCGAGCTGGCAACGTATCTGAGTCCCAACGGCGCGAGGATCTTTCACGAGATGCAGTCCGCGTCGATCGTCAACGTTCTCGGCCAGTATCCCGGTCTGAAGTGGCAGGACCTGGTCCGTCACGAATACCCCACTCCCGAGAGCCTGCCGCTCTTTGTCCAATGCGCCAACAAGCTGATCATGGGCGCCGCCGGCACGCCGACGATCCCGCTGTTCATCGGCCAGGGCGCCAACGGTGAGCTCGAGGGCACACCGGGCAACAAAAAGGGAATCGGCGCCGGCGACGGTGTGATGATCGCCGGTGACGTGCGCACGCTCGCCGGCGACTACTGCGCGAAGGGCACAAAGGTCCATTACGAGCAGTACAACGATTTGAGCCACATTTGGAGCGTCCCGATCTGGTTGCTGAATTCGATCGGCTGGATCAAGCAGCGCTTCGCGGGTCTGCCGGCGCCGGACAACTGTTCGTCGATCCCGCAAGGCAACCCGCTCACGCCGATCCCGACCCCAAACTCCGCTTAGCGATTCAGCGCAGCACTCACCAGCCGCGAAATTTGAGTGGTCCGGACACTTACGCTCAACGGCGCTGCGTGTAACAGTGTTCTGCAGAGCGCACGGTCCAATCACATACGTCTTCGTTTCCAAACGATGTGTGAGCGGACTTCCGGGTGCGCAGGTGGCTAGTGTGACCTCAGCGGCGCAGTCGCCGGCGAGACGATCCCTACTACCGCTTCAACATTCGCTTGAGGATCGGCAACACCAACGGGGTCGGCACAAACCGGGTGGACCCCAGCGCCAACCGG
>Ga0302325_10018865_pt1 | contig 14519 bp, 9 predicted proteins | sample Palsa_T0_2_FD_201948 | JGI IMG/M metagenome (GOLD analysis project Ga0302325, IMG submission 201948) | Peat permafrost microbial communities from Stordalen Mire near Abisko, Sweden - Palsa_T0_2 | ecosystem: Environmental > Terrestrial > Soil > Palsa > Peat permafrost | place: Sweden: Abisko... | reverse complement strand
TGCGACTGCAGCCCGTCGAAGCTGGAGCGCCTGGTCGAAGACCTGGCCCGACTCGGCCTTCGCGCACGCGCCACCTTCGCGGTCGACTGGACGGTGGGCTCCGGAGAGGTGCGCGGCGAGTACGACCGTGTCCTCGTCGATGCGCCGTGCACGGGAGTCGGCACGCTGCGGCGTCGGCCGGAGATCGCCCTCCGGCGCGAGGCCACCGACCTGGCGGCCAAGGCGCACCAGCAGCTCGCCATCGCGGCGCGCGCTGCCGATCACGTGCGCCCCGGCGGCGCGCTGGTCTACGTGGTGTGCAGCATCCTGCGCGAAGAGAGCGAAGACGTCGTCGACGCGCTGCTGCGCCTGCGCCCCGAGCTCTCCCCCGCGCCGTTCGACGCTCCGGAAGCACGCGCGGTGTGCGGAGACGCGACCTCGTTCCGCGTGCTTCCGCAGGTGCACGGCACGGACGGGTACTTCGTGGCGATGATGCGAAGGCGATGATGCGGAGGCGAGGGGTCGCGGAACAAAACGGCAGCCACCTATGAGCCTGCCGCGATGGCACCTGACGGGGCGATGCGTTAGATGGGGCGAACGATTGCGATCGCGCGCGCGGACGCTATAGCCTTCGCGCATCCCTTCTCCACGGAGAACCGCGCTCCATGCTCATCGACGTGACCCTTCCCCAGCTCGGCGAGAGCGTCAACGAGGGGACGATTTCGAAGTGGCTCGTGCGCGAGGGAGATGTCGTCAAGAAGGACCAGCCGCTGGTGTCGATCGCCACCGACAAGGCCGACAGCGAGATGCCGGCGCCCACGGCCGGTCGAATCGCCAAGCTTCTCTTCGTCGAAGGGCAGATCGTCCCCGTGAAGACGGTCATCGCGCAGATCGAGGAGGGCGCGACCGCCGCGGCGGTGCCGCTCTCCGTCGCGCCTGGGCCGCCGGTCTCGCTGCCCCCGGCGGCGTCCGCGCTTCCTCCCGCCCGGGAGTCGTCGCGCAGCGTGCTGGCCACCCCCACGGTGCGAAAGACCGCGCTGGAGCACGACGTCGATCTGTCGAGTGTGCAGGGGACCGGCGAGCGGGGGCGAGTCACCCGAGACGACGTGATGCGCGCTGCGGGCACCAACGATCACGCCGCGCCCGCGCCGCCGGTGGCCGTCGCGGCTCCTCCGCCCCCTGCAGCGCCACCGCCTCCGCAGCGCGTGCAGCAACTGGCGCAGCTGGTCAACCAGGGAGGCGGCTTCGTCCCGCCCATTCCCGGCGTCGGTTTCGGCTCCTTCAAGGTGCCGGCGTACCGTCCGACCGAGGGGGACAAGGTCATTCCCTTCACGCGGCGGCGGCGCATCACCGCCGATCACATGACCTACTCGAAGTTCGCCTCGCCTCACGTGGTGACCGTCGCCGAGGTGGACCTCCACCGGACGGCCAAGCTGCGTGACGCGAACAAGGAACGCTACAAGGCCGAGGGCATGAGCCTGACCATGCTCGCCTTCGTCATCGTGGCCACGGCGCACGCGCTGCGCGACAACAGCGCCCTCAACGCCCGGGTGCTCGACGACGCGTACGTCGTCTTTCGCGACATCAACCTGGGCGTGGCCGTGGACTCGCCGGACGGGCTGGTGGTGCCGGTGGTCCGGCGCGCCGACGAGCTCGGCCTGCGCGGCATCGTGCGGGCCGTCGACGATCTCGCGCGCCGCGCGAAGGGCGGCAAGATCACCATCGACGATCTCGCGGGGGCGACGTTCAGCGTGTCCAACCCCGGGCTCAAGGGGAACCTCTTCGGGGGCGCGATCATCAACCAGCCCAACGTGGGCGTCCTGCGCATGGGGGAAATCCAGAAGCGCGTGGTGGTGGTGGAGTCCTCCGAAGGCGAGGACGCGCTGGCCATTCACCCCATCATGTACGTGGCGCTCTCGTACGACCATCGCGTGGTCGACGGAGTGGCCGCCAATGCCTTCCTGTGGCGCGTCACCGAGCTCCTGGAGAAGGCCGAGTTCGAGGTCTGAGCGCCCGTTTCCCCCTCCGCGGCGCGCGGGAACGTGGCCGCGCGAGGTGGAACCCCGGCCCCGAGCGGTAGGACCGCGGTCGCGACGGGAAGGACCGCGAGTCCGAACGACGGGACCACGGTCACGAGGGGAGCCGTCGCGACCCCGAGCCACCCAACCACGGCCTCGACGCGAGGAAACGCGACCCCCAGCCATGGGACCGCGATCACGGCGCGAGGAATCCCGACCCCGAGCGACGCAACCGCGCTCACGACGCGAGGAACCGCGGACGTGACGCGAGGAACCGCGACTCCGAGCGACCGGGCCACGGTCACGACGGGAGCGCCCGCGACTTCGAGCGACGAGACGGCCGTCGCGAGCGGAGGGATCGCGATCCCGAGCCGTACGATCGCGATCTCGAGCAGCAGGATCGCGATCCCGAGCGACATGATCGCGATCCAGAGCGAAGGAATCGCCGTCACGGACGTAGTGACCGCCGTCGCGAGCGAAACGACTTCGATCCCGAGCGATCGAAGCGCCGCCCCGAGTTGAGGGACCGCGACCCCGAGTTGAGGGACCGCGACCCCGAGTTGAGGGACCGCGACCCCGAGTTGAGGGACCGCGACCCCGAGTTGAGGGACCGCGACCACGAGCGGAGGGACGGCGACCACCGAGCGATCGGTGCAAATCGACATCCCCCACGTCGATTCTTCGGTCCCCGGCGCGGAATCCGCGTTCGGCGCCGGAATGTCTCTGTGAGGGAGACGAATGAGAAGGCACGCCCGCCCGGAGCATCGTGGCTCTGCGCGGCTCGCCACCTCGGCGATGTGCGCCCTCACGAAAAGAGAGAAGGCCCATGTCCATCACCAAGTCGAAAACCAGGGCGGCAGCCCTGTCGCATGTGCAGGCGCTCGCGGCCGGCACGCAGAAGCACTTCCCGGCGGGCAGTTTCACGCTCGGGAACGCGCAGTACACGACGGCGTCGCTCGTCCAGCTCCTCCAGGGTCTGGCCGATGCGATGTCGGCGCTGAGCGCGGCGCAGACCAGCGCCAGGGACGCATTGGCGGCGCTGCAAGGAGAAGAAGCGAAAGTAGGTCCGGTCATCCAGGCCTACCGGCGCTTCGTCCTCGCGGCGTTCTCCAACGTGACGCAGACGCTCGCCGACTTCGACCTTCAGCCCCCCAAGACCCGGGAACCGAGGACCAGCGAGCAGAAGGTCGCCGCCGCGGCAAAGGCCAGGGCCACCCGCGCCGCGCGTGGGACAACGAGCCGGAAGCAGAAGCTCGCCGTCAAAGGCAAGGTGACGGGAATCACCGTGACTCCCCTCACCGCCCCCGTGGCCGCGCCGCCCCCACAGCCGGTGTCGAATCCTCCGAGCGCGCCCGTCCTGGGCACCGTCTCGAAGTAGGTCGGACGCATCGGAGCCAGACCGTGCACCCCGGACGGCCCCAGAGCGAGCGCGGCCACGGCCGCATCTCCATATCGCGCACTTAGCTGACGGCACGGCCGCGCCAGGTTGAACGCTCGCCCTGGCGCGCTAGGAGACTGTCGGTCAAAGCCCCGACAGACTCCGTCGTGACGATTCAGGACGCGGACGGCATTCGCCGCCGCTAGGTCATGCGTTCGCGAAATCCAGAGGGGGGCACCCTGGAGCGTCTTCATGAGCCTGAACATGATCGTCCTCGCCATCTGGGCCGCCGTGCATCCGGCCGCGCCGCGCCTCCCGGATGCCGCGCCCATCGCGGCCGCCATCGAGGCCGCGGTGTCGCACGACGCCGAGCCGCCCGTCTTCGGCAGCCGTGAGGAAGACGCCGCGGTCATGGCCTATTACGCCCTTCGCGAGAGCTGGCTGAACCACGGCGCGGTGGGAGACAGCGGGAAGAGCTTCGGCGTCTGGCAGCTGCGCTCGGCCTCCGGGCGAGCTGACCTCCCGACCCAGGCCCGCGCCTGGCTGGCCCTGCTTCACGAAGGAGCGCGCGTTTGCCCGCAGAGCCCCGCCGCCCCACTCAGCGGCGGCTGCGTCGCCGCTCGATCCACCGCAGATCGCCGGGCCAGCAAGGCCCGCAGCCTCCTCGAGTCGGCAAAGAAATCGCTCGAACACGGCTGACGATCGCGACCGCGGACTCGCGGTACTCTCGCCCGCCGGATGTCCGCGCCTCCCTCCTCTTCCGATCCGCCCCCGTTCCAGCCCGCCCCGCCCCAGCCCACCCCGTTCCAGCCGCACGTCCCTCCCGACGCGCAGGTCGCCGAGCTGACCGTGCAGGCCGTGCTGCTCGGCGCGGTCTTCGCGGTGATCTTCGGCGCGGCCTCGGTGTACCTCGCGCTCAGGGCCGGGCTCACCGTCTCGGCGTCGATCCCCATCGCCGTCCTCTCCATCGCGGTCTTCAAGAGGGTGGGCCACAGCACCATCCTCGAGAACAACATGGTGCAGACCATCGGTTCGGCGGGCGAGTCCATCGCCTCCGGGGTGGTCTTCACGCTCCCGGCGCTGCTCTTTCTCTCCGGCGGCGAACGCTACTTCCAGTACCTGCAGATCATGGTGCTCGCCGCCGTCGGCGGAGCGCTCGGCGTCCTGATGATGGTGCCCCTGCGCCGCAGCCTCATCGTCAAGGAGCACGCGAACCTCCCCTACCCGGAAGGCACGGCCTGCGCGGACGTCCTCATCGTCGGCGAGAAGGGCGGGAGCCTGGCCCGGCGCGTCTTCGCCGGCGTCTACGTCGCCATCGCCTACAAGGTCCTCATGAGCGTCCTCGGTCTCTGGAAGGACGTGCCGGCCTTCCGCACCGGCAGCACGTCGGCATTTCCCAACGCCGTCCTCGACTTGGAGATCACGCCCGAATACCTGGGCGTCGGGTACATCATCGGGCCGCGCATCGCCGCCGAGATGTTCTCCGGCGGGGTGATGTCCTGGCTGGTGCTCATCCCGCTCATCTCCCTCTTCGTCCCCGAAGCGAGGCGTATCGAGGACCTCCACGCCCTCGGCTTCAGCGACGCCTGGATCGCCCACCACCAGGTCCCGGAGCAGATCTACCGGGCCTACATCCGCTACATCGGCGCCGGCGCGGTGGCCTGCGCCGGGGTGATGACCCTCATCCGCTCGCTTCCCACCATCGTCGGCAGCTTCCGCGACTCGGTCCGCGACCTTCGCGCCGGGAGCGCCGGCGCCGCCTCGCGCCAGCGTACCGAGCGCGATCTGCCGCTGACCGTGGTGGTCGGGGGCGCCCTGGCCATGGTGGCCATCGTGGCCTTGCTCCCCAACCTGCCCGGCGCCTTCCCGGGATCGCTCCTCACCGGGCTCCTCGTGGTGGTCTTCGGCTTCTTCTTCGTGACCGTGTCCAGCCGCATCGTCGGGGTCATCGGCACCTCGTCGAACCCGGTCTCCGGGATGACCATCGCCACGCTCATGGCCACCTGCCTCATCTTCGTCGCCATCGGTTGGACCGGCGACGCCTACCAGCCCATCGCGCTCATGGTCGGCGGCATCGTCTGCATCGCCGCAGCCAACGCCGGGGCGACGTCGCAGGACCTCAAGACCGGTTATCTCGTCGGGGCGACACCCGTCCGCCAGCAGATCGGACTGCTCATCGGCGTCGTCGTGTCGGTGGTGGTCATCGGCGGCACCGTGCTCCTCCTCGACAAGAGCGTCCCCGGGGAGCTCCACGGCATCGGCTCGGCGCGCATGCCTGCGCCGCAGGGCACGCTGATGGCGACCATCATCCGCGGCATGCTGGCGCGCAAGCTCCCCTGGGGACCGGTGTTCGTCGGCGTCTTCGCCGCCTTCACCGCGCAGCTCGCCGGGGCCAACGCGCTCTCCTGGGCGGTGGGCGCCTACCTTCCCGTCTCGACGACCGCGCCCATCTGGGTGGGAGGCCTGGTGCGCGCGCTGGCCGACCACCGGCGCGCCAGGAAGGGCGAAGGGCCGCCCGGGCAGGAGAGCGAGGTCGGGCCGGGAATGCTCTACGCGACCGGGCTGGTGGCGGGCGGGTCGCTGGCCGGTATCGCCATCGCGCTGCTGGTCGGCTTCGGTGGAAGCGTGGCCGACGCGCTGAACATCGGCCGGAACTACTACGACGAGCTCGGCCTGGGCGGGGATCTCATCGCCTTTGCCATGTTTGCGCTGCTCTCCGCCACGCTGCTCCGGCACGCCCTGGCCAGGAGCGAAGGCGGGGACGCTCCGCCGCCGTGAGACCCGGCGCTCCGGCGGGCTACGCGGCGCGCGAGGAGAGCACGGCCTCGAACAGCTTGCGCCCGTCGGCCCCGCCGAGGACGGCCTCGCTCATCCGCTCGGGATGCGGCATCAGGCCGAAGACGTTCTTGCGCGACCCGCCGTAGATGCCCGCGATGCCTTCGAGGCTGCCGTTGGGGTTGGCGCTCTCCTCGAAGCCGCCCTCGCGCGCGCAGTAGCGGAGGCCCACCAGCCCTTCGTCCTCCAGGCGCTGGAGCGTGGACGCGTCGGCCTGGTAGCGCCCCTCGCCGTGGGCGATGGGGAGCTTCCACACCTCGCCGAGGGTGCGCGTGAACGGCCCTTGGCCCGTGACCTTCACGTACCAGTCGCCGCACTCGAAGCGCCGGTGCACGTTCCGCGTCAGCGCGCCGGGAAGAAGGCCCACCTCGGTCAGGATCTGAAAGCCGTTGCAGACCCCGAGGACGTAGCCGCCGCGGGCGGCGTGCTTGCGGATGGCGCCGACCACCGGGCTGACCTTGGCGATGGCCCCGCAGCGCAAGTAGTCGCCGAAGGCGAAGCCGCCGGGAAGGGCCACCAGATCCGTCCCCTTGGGGAGCGAGGTGTCGGTGTGCCAGGCCACCGTGGTCGGCGCGCCGCACACGTCGCGCAGCGTGCGAATCATCTCCGAGTCGGCGTTCGAGCCGGGGAAGACGACGACGCAGGCCCGCATGGGATCTGTCGAATAGCACGCCACCCCGCCTTCCGTCATGGCTCCGCGCGCGGTTTGGCGCTAGGACTGTCGGTCAAGGCACCGACAGACTCCGTCGTGATGATTCAGGACGCGGACGGCATTCGCCGCCGCTAGGAGCCCCCCAGAAACATGGCTCCCACGAGCTTTCCGAACGACCCGCCCGTATCCCCCGAGCTCGCGCGCTCGCACAAGCTCACCGACGCCGAGTACGCCCTGGTCCTCCGCGCGCTCGGACGAGCCCCCAGCTACGCGGAGCTCGGCGTCTTCAGCGTGATGTGGAGCGAGCACTGCTCCTACAAATCGAGTCGCATGCACCTCCGCCGCCTGCCGACCAAGGGGCCGCGCGTCCTCCAGGGGCCCGGCGAGAACGCCGGCGTGGTGGACATCGGCGACGGGTTCGCCGCCGTCTTCAAGATGGAGTCGCACAACCACCCCAGCTTCATCGAGCCCTACCAGGGGGCCGCCACCGGCGTCGGCGGCATCCTGCGCGACGTCTTCACCATGGGCGCGCGCCCCATCGCCAGCCTGAACTCTCTGCGCTTCGGGCGGCCCGACCATCCGCGCACCCCCGAACTCCTGCGCGGCGTCGTCGCCGGCGTCGGCGGCTACGGCAACTGCATCGGCGTGCCCACCGTCGGGGGCGAGGTGCAGTTCGACGCGCGCTACGACGGCAACGTCCTGGTGAACGCCTTCACCTGCGGCGTGGCCCGCACCGATCGCATCTTTTACGGGCGGGCGACCGGCGTGGGAAACAGCATCCTCTACATCGGGGCCAAGACCGGGCGGGACGGCATCCACGGCGCCACCATGGCCAGCGACGCCTTCTCGGCCGGCGGTCCTTCGCAGCGACCGACCATGCAGGTCGGCGACCCCTTCATGGGCAAGCTCCTCATCGAGGCGTGCCTCGCGCTCTTCGCGGAGGACGTGCTGGAGGGCATCCAGGACATGGGAGCGGCGGGGCTCACCTCGTCCAGCGTGGAGATGGCAGGGCGAGCAGAGAACGGGCTCGACCTCGATCTCGACCTCGTTCCGCGGCGCGCCAAGGCGATGACGCCCTACGAGATCCTGCTCTCCGAGTCGCAGGAGCGCATGCTGCTGGTGGCCAAGCCAGGAAAGGAGGCGCGCGTCCTCGCGCTCTGCGCCAAGTGGGACCTCGACGCCGCGGTCATCGGCAAGGTGACCGACACCAAGCGCTGGGTGGTGCGGGCAACGCCGGGCTACGACCCCCTGGTCGATCCGCCCTCGAAGAGCGCGCCCGTCGTGGTCTGCGACATCCCCATCGGGGTCCTGACTGACGAGGCTCCGGTCTACGATCGGCCGCGCACGCCGGCCAAGACCCCCGCCTCTCCGCTCGACCCCAAGAGCCTCCCCATTCCACGCGACCTCGGGGCCGCGCTCCTCGATCTGGTGGGCTCCCCCAACGTCGGCTCGCGCGCCTGGGTGTGGCGACAGTACGACCAGATCGTGCGCGGCAGCACGCTGGTGCGCTCCGGCTCGGACGCCGCCGTCGTGCGCGTCCCTTGCGAGAAGGACGGGAAGACGGTGGAGAAGCTTCTGGCCTTTGCCGTCGACTGCAACGGGCGCATGTGCGAGCTCGATCCCTTCGCCGGCGCGGCCATGGCCATCGCCGAGGTGTGCCGCAACCTGGTCTGCAGCGGGGCGGAGCCCATCGGAATCACCGATTGCCTGAACTTCGGCAATCCCGAGCGGCCCGAGGTCATGGAGCAGTTCGCGCGCGCGGTGGACGGCATCGCCGCAGCATGCAAGGCGCTCGGCGTCCCCATCGTGAGCGGCAACGTCAGCCTCTACAACGAGACCGACGGGCGCAGCATCCTCCCCACCCCCACGGTCGCCGCGGTCGGCCTGGTCGCGGCGCGCGAGGACGTGGTGACGGCGCACTTCAAGCGCGCGGGCGACGCGGTGCTGCTGCTGGGCGAGTCGGCCAGCGGTGGCCTGCACGCCCTCGGCGGAAGCGAGTGGCTGGTGGGCGCCATGGGAGACCTGAGCGGCGAGGCGCCGCTCATCGAGCTGGCCGCAGAAGTGGCGCTGCAAAGGCTCGTCCTGGGCCTGGCCCGCGCGCATCTGCTGGAGAGCGCGCACGACGTATCCGACGGGGGACTGGGGACGACGCTGGCCGAGTGCTGCGCCGCCGGTCCGGAGGACGTGGGGGCGCGCATCGATCTTCCGTCGACGGCGGCTTCCATCGACGCGCTGTCGCGCCTCTTCGGCGAGGCTCCCTCCCGCGTGGTGGTGAGCGTGAAGGCGATGGCCGTCGACCGCGTGCTCGCCGCCGCCCGGAGCGCGGACGTCCCGGCATCGCGCATCGGCGTCACCGGAGGCCCGACGCTGGCCATCTCGGCCTCGCCGCTGGGTTCGCTGTCGGTGACGGTGGCCGACGTGCGCGCGAAGCGGGAGGCGTGCCTGCGGGCCATCGTGGGGGACTGAACCCTGGACTAGCCCGCTCAGGCCAGCAACGTCTTCGCGATGTCGTTCCAGAGATCGCGAAAGCGCGCTCGGTCGAAGCCGGCGTTGGAGTGCATCACGTTCGCCCCCTTCCCTCCGGGAAAGCTGCCGACGACGTCGAGGTGATCGCCCAGCACGACGCCCGCCACGTCTCTCCCGAGAGACTGCGAGCGTGCCGGCACCACCCCGTCACAGGCCACCGGATGGGCCAGCAGCTCGGCCAGTCTTCGCCGGTCGCCGAAGCGCTTTCCCGAGGGGAGGCCGCGCCGGAGCGGGTCGTGCGCCGTGGCGTCGTAGAGAATCCCGTACACCAGGCGCGCGATCAGCCTGTCCCGCAGGTTGTCCAGGTACCTCGCGGCGGGCGCCACGGTGACGTAGCTGAAGATGGGCCGAGAGTCCCCGCCCTCGATGGCCGCCGCCAGCGGCTGGAGATTCTCCGGTCGCAGATCCCCGAGGAGCTGGTGATCGTCGTCGATGGACTGGAAAAACGCGCCGACCTGGTGGGCCACTTCGCCGGTGACGTGCGGCGCCCTCTGCAAGAGGGCGGGCGGTGACTGGCGCACGCCCGGATCGGCTCGTCGGGTCAGCTCCGGGGCCAGCTTGGACCACAGCGCCCCCAGGACGCCGCGGGTAGCCACCTCGGGCAAGGCTCGGAGTCCTGACTTGAAGATCTCCAGGGCAAAGGTATCGAGCCGGCCGTCCTGAAATATGCCGAGCATGGTCAAGACGTGAATGGCCTGGAGAAGGAGATTCTCGTCCACCTGGATGTGGTTCGCGATGGGCGTACCGAAGAACGGAGCGGAAAGCGTGACGATGCTCCCGATCGTCCCCAGCATGGCCTCCCGGTCCTCGCGCGACGCCGGCGCCCCCGCCCAGGTGTACTTCGTGTTGGCGAAGAGGCGCGCGTCGACGCCGCCGGTGCTGTGGCCGACCAGGTGGATGCGCTGGGCCACGAAGCGTTCGCCGCTCTTCAACCGGGCGTCGTGGGGGAGCGCATCGCCGCGGAGGAGCTTGCCGGCCAGCTCGTTCAGGCTCGCCACGCGATCGTCGAGCGAGCCGGTCGGCGGCGGCTCGTGCGCCACGATGAAGTAGGTGGGCTCTTTCACGCCGGCGCGTTCGAGCTGGTCGCGGACGCCCGCGAAGTACTCGAGCACCGGCCGGTCGACGTCGGCGCCGAAGCTCCCGTACCCGAAGAACCCCGGGATGAGCACGATAGCGGTGGGCGGCGGCACGGCGTGTCAGGAGTCGGCGAAATCGGGGTCGGTCATGGGCCACGATTTGTACCCGCCGCGGGCGCCGCGTAAAGGGATGCCTGCGCGGTGAAACGCCCCCATCGGGCATTGTGCCAAGCGAGGGCCGCCTCGGGTCGCTTGCCCTTCGAGGCGCGAGAACCCTCCACGGACGGGGGACCGCCTTCGGCCCGCGTATTGCGTGAGCGCTCGTACGGAGTTGCCTCGCGATCGCCTTCCCCCCGGGCTGGCCGAGCAGATCTTTGCCGGCGACGGCGAGATGGCGACGCGCATGCGCGCCGTCGACTGGTCAGCGTCGGGATTCGGCCCCCTGGAAAGCTGGCCCGAGAGCCTGACCAGCCTGGTCAGCGTGTGCCTCAGCTCCCGCGTTCCCTTCGCGCTTTACTGGGGACCGGACCTCCACCTTCTCTACAACGACGCGTGGATACCCATCGGCGGCGACAAGCACCCGCGGATCCTTTGTATCCGGGGACACGAGGTGTGGCCCGAGATCTGGGACGTCCTCGGACCGATGTTTCACGGCGTGCTGCACGAGGGGAAGAACGTCTGGGCGGAGGACGCCCTCCTGCTCATGCACCGCTCCGGTTACGTGGAGGAGTGCTACTTCAGCTTCAATCTAAGCCCCTTCCGAGGAAAGGCCGGCAAGGTCGACGGCGTGGTCAACATCGGCATCGAGACCACCTACCGCGTCCTCAACGAACGACGGACCCTCGGCCTGCGCACGCTGGCCGCGCGACTCGCCGCGGCCAAGAGCGCCGAGGAAGTGTGCCGTCTGGCTGCGGAGACGCTCGCCGAGCAGCCCGCCGACGTGCCCTTCGCCGCGTTCTATCTCCTGGACCGCCCAGCCCGGAAAGCCCGTCGCGCCGCCGTCTGCGGTCCCCCTCACGCTCATACCGCGTGTCCGGCGGAGATCGATCTCGCCACGCCCGCGGCGAGTCCCTGGCCCGTCGCGTCCGTCATGGAGAGCGCCCGACCCGAGGCCATCCACGACGTCGCTGGCAAGGTGGGCGCCATCGTCGGCGCCACGTGGCCGGAGCCGGTGCGTGAAGCCCTGGCGCTGGCGATCCCCGTGGCCGGGGGCGCCGTGGCCGGGGTTCTGGTCGTCGGCGTGAGCCCTCGCCGCATGCTCGACGACAACTACCGCGCCTTCTTCGATCTGCTGGTCAGCCATCTGGCGACCGCGCTCGCGAACGCGCGCATCTCCGAAGAAGCGCGCGCACGCGCCGAGAAGCTGGTGGAGCTGGACCGCGCCAAGACGGCGTTCTTCAGCAACGTCAGCCACGAACTGCGCACGCCGCTCACCCTCGTTCTTGGCCCGGTCGAAGACGCGCTGAGCGCAGCGCCGAGGGCCCTTACCGGGCCTGGTCTCGAAGCGGTCCATCGCAGCGCGCTCCGCCTCTTGCGCCTGGTGAACAGCCTCCTGGACTTCTCGCGCATCGAGGCGGGCGGCCTCCGTTCTTCCTTCGAGCCGGTCGATCTGGCCGTCCTCACCGGCGGCCTGGCCGGTTCGTTCCATTCGCTGATCGAATCGGCCGGCATGAAGCTGGTGGTCGACTGCCCGCCTCTTCGCGAGCCCGTGTACGTCGATCCTTCGCACTGGGAGAAGATCGTTCTCAACCTGGTCTCCAACGCCTTCAAGTTCACCTTTGACGGCCAGATCGCGGTCCGCCTGCGCGCACAGGACGGCCAGGTCGAGCTCTCGGTCAGCGACACCGGCACGGGGATTCCCGCCGGGGACCTGTCCAAGGTCTTCGAGCGCTTTCACCGCGTCGACGGATCGCACGGGCGGAGCTTCGAAGGAACCGGCATCGGCCTCGCGCTGGTCAGCGAGCTGGTGAAGGCACACGGAGGGACGGTGCGGGCGGAGAGCACGGTCGGACGGGGGAGCACGTTCGTGGTGACCATTCCGGCGGGCTCCGAGCACCTGCCGAAGGATCGTCTGGCCCCCGCGGACAGCGGCGCGACCGGCGCGACCGGCGCCCACCCGGCCGTGCTGGAGGCCTTTCAGTGGACGCGCTCCGCCGGCGGCGACGCGCGCGTACCGGAGGTCGGCCACAGCGGCGCGCCGGCATCCCTGCCCAGGCCCGACGCGCGTCGAATCCTGGTGGCCGACGACAACGCCGACATGCGCGAGTACATCGCGCGGCTTCTGGCGCCGCACTGGGGGGTGGATGTCGTCGTCGACGGCCAGGCCGCTCTCGACTCTGCTCTCGCCCATCCCCCCGATCTGGTGGTCAGCGACGTCATGATGCCGCGCCTGGACGGCGTGGCGCTGCTGCGCGCGCTCCGGGCCGATCCGCGAACGGAGTCCGTCCCCGTCATCCTCCTCTCGGCGCGATCGGGCGAGGAGGCGGTGCTCCAGGGGATCGAGACCGGGGCCGACGACTACCTGGTGAAGCCCTTCTCCGCGCGCGAGCTGGTGACGCGCGTCCGCACCCACCTGGCCATGGCCCGCGTACGCCAGAAGCTGCAAGACCAGCTGGTCATCGCCGATCGCATGTCGGCCGTGGGGACCCTCGCCGCCGGAGTCGCGCACGAGATCAACAATCCGCTGGCGTACGTGATGTCCAACCTGGATCTCATCGCCGAAGAGATCCAGACCCTCGCCGGCGGGTCGAGCTCGAGCCGCATTCCGGAGCTGGCGGACATGGTGAACGAGGCCCGGCAGGGGGCGGAGCGCGTGCGCAAGATCGTGCGGGGCATGAAGACCTTCGCCCGCGCCGACGAGGAGAGGCGCGCGCCGCTCGACGTGAAGGCCGTGCTGGAGCTGTCCATCAACATGGCGTTCCACGAGATCCGGCACCGCGCCCGGGTGGTGAAGGACTACGGCGCGGTGCCTCTCGTCGAGGCGGACGAGGCGCGGCTCGGTCAGGTCTTCCTCAACCTGCTGGTGAACGCCGCCCACGCCATTCCCGAAGGTCAGGTCGACAAGAACGAGATCCGCATCGTCACCCGCACGCACCTCTCGGGCCGCGTGGTGGTCGAGGTGCGCGACACCGGGCGCGGCATCCCACCGGAGGTCCTCCGGCGCGTCTTCGATCCGTTCTTCACCACCAAGGACATCGGCCAGGGGACGGGCCTCGGCTTGTCGATCTGCCGCAACCTCGTGGTGGCGATGGGGGGCGAGATCGTGGCGGAGAGCGATCCGGGGAAAGGAACGACCTTCCGCGTCACCCTTCCGCCAGCGGGCCCGGAGCGGCCCGAGGAGAAGAAGGAGCGGCCGACCTCCCGGCCTCCCGAGGGGCGGCGGGGGCACGTTCTCGTCGTGGACGACGACCCGATGATCGGCGCGACGCTGCGGCGTGCGCTCCAGAAGGAGCACGAGGTGACGCTGGTGACCGACGGCCGGGAGGCGCTCGACCTGCTACTGGGCGGCCAGTCGTTCGATGTCATCCTGTGCGATCTGATGATGCCCAACATGACCGGGATGGAGCTCCATGCCGAGCTCTCGCGCAGACTCCCGGAGGTGGTGGTGCGCATGGTGTTCGTCACCGGCGGAGCGTTCACCCCGGCAGGCAGAGGCTTTCTCGACTCCGTTCCCAACCAGCGCCTGGAGAAGCCGTTCGCACCGCAGAATCTGCGGGCGCTGGTGCGCGCGCTGGTACGCTGAGGCCGAGGTGGTGTCCCCTGACCGCGTTGCCCGTGAAGATCCGCCCCGGGCTTCCCGCCGACCTCGCGGCCGTGACGCGGCTGTGCGCCGCGCTCTGGCCCGACGCGCCCGAGGCGGAGCACGAGGAGCACGTGGCCTCGATTCTGTCGGGCAAGCCCGCGAGCAGCATGCCGCTGGTGCTCATCGTCGCCGAGGTCGAGGGCGACGTCGTGGGCTTCATCGAGGTCGGGCTGCGCTCGCACGCCGATGGCTGCGACACGCGCACCTCGGTGGGCTTCGTCGAAGGGTGGTACGTCGAGCCGCAGGTCCGACG
>Ga0302325_10018864_pt1 | contig 14520 bp, 18 predicted proteins | sample Palsa_T0_2_FD_201948 | JGI IMG/M metagenome (GOLD analysis project Ga0302325, IMG submission 201948) | Peat permafrost microbial communities from Stordalen Mire near Abisko, Sweden - Palsa_T0_2 | ecosystem: Environmental > Terrestrial > Soil > Palsa > Peat permafrost | place: Sweden: Abisko... | reverse complement strand
GCTTGAACCTGTCACACTCCCTTCCCTCACTCAGAAGAATGAGCACGATACATTCAGTCCTTCCACCATCTACAGAAACCTATGAAGAATGGTCCCGACCTCAGCTCATTGACCGCATCAAGCAACTCGAGTCACAAGTCTTCGTCCAATCCTCCGCTAAACCTCCGGAACCTACAACCCCGAAACTCAAAAGGTATACCCCCGAGCTCCTTGATAGTAATATAGGCCGGCTAAAGAAGAGCGATCCTTCGATTTCAGTAAACATCCAACACGGTATATTGCGATAAAATACGCTTACTTGGGCTGGCATTACAATGGTCTAGCATACTGCGACCCAGCGATAACTCCCCTCCCCACCGTCGAACTCGAACTCTTCAAAGCGCTTGAAAAATCAAAATTAATCCAATCCCGCGAAACATGCAATTACTCCCGTTGCGGCAGAACAGACAAGGGCGTCAGCTCAATGGGCCAGGTCTCTGCTTTTGTCGTGCGGAGTAAACTGTTACCGGAGGACCGAGTCGAGAATGGCGGAAACGGAAGCACAGGTGATGAGAGGGAGCTGGATTATGTACAAATTTTGAATGGCTTGCTGCCAAGTTCGATTAGAGTCCTTGCATGGTGTCCTGTTCCTGAGGAGTTTAGTGCGCGGTTTTCGTGCCGCGGACGACATTATCGGTATTTCTTTCTGAATATGAATGGAGAATTGGACATCGATGCGATGAGAAAGGCTGCATCATATTTCATCGGAGAAAACGATTTCCGCAATTTCTGTAAACTGGATGTACAGAAGCAGATCAATAATTTTAAACGACGCATCGTTTCTGCGGATATCGTTCCTTATGAGGGAATCCCCGCCAATGTCGACTCAAAGCTGTATACCCTGGAGTTACAAGGAACGGCGTTTCTTTGGCACCAAGTGCGCTGTATGATGGCTATATTATTCTTAGTTGGACAAAGACTGGAGGAGCCGGAGATTGTTCGATATTTACTCGACATTGAAAAGTATCCCGCGAAACCCGAGTACGAAATGGCCCATGATGTCCCGCTAGTGCTCTACGATTGTCGATTCGATGGTTTGGAGTGGCGATACCAGGCAGATTCCTCAAACGTACATGAAGAGAAAATACTAAGAGAACTGTTTGGACAATGGCACGACCATAAACTCAAGGAGACATTATCCGGACTGTTATGTGCCACGGTGGGCAGAAAGGGGAACCACATTCTGCCGGGAGGTAATACGGACGAGGCCGCCACATTTGTTATGGGAGGGGATGGGTATCGGAAAGTAACGAAGAGTTATAAGAGGGTTGAGAAGAGGAAACGACAGAGGGCTTTTGAGGTTATAAATGAGAGTTATAGGAAGACGGCGAAATATGAACGGCAGCAGCTGAAGATGGCGGAGAGGAAAGATTCTACGGACAACAACGGTGATACGATGGAGGAGTAATAGGATGTAAATAATAGACCCTTGAAGGTAATCTGGGACCAAAAAGGTATACCTATGTGGCAGACTTGTTCGGCGATCTGATTGATTATCGGGTCCTTTGTAAACAGGAATTATTCCATGACTGGAAAGACTGTTCGCCGCTTAATCACTGGAGAGAGGAAGTTGAGCTCCTTCGTGTACAACAATGCACTGTCACTTCCTTGCTGTACTGCCCTTAAGATGAAGCAAACAATCCGAAAACCACGTCGCGGTGCTATGTCGACGTCTATCATGAGATGAGCCAATCACCGGCGATGACACCTGGGTTAGGTTCTGGCTCCGCTTCGATTTCTTCCCAGCGAAGACAAAGTTCACCGAGTGATAGCTAGCCACCAAACTTCAAACACAATGCCACCGCGAAGGGGAAGAGCGGCGAGAGCGGCAAAGACTCCGGAGACAGAGGTACCAGAGAATGTTGACGCTGGTCAGACTTCAGCGGAGGATGCCGTGGATGGAGAACCAGTGGAAAACGGAGTCGCAACGCGCACCTCGCAGAACTCCGTCCCATCCTTAAAAGATGCTGTACCTCAAACAAATGGGAAACCAGCGCCCAAGTCAGCAGCTCAGAAGAAACGAGAGAAGAGAAAGCAGCGGAAACGAGAAGAGTCTGTGGCGGCGTCGGAAACATCAGATACAGAGAGCGTACTAGCTCTGTGATTTGAAAGATCGCTAATTGAGTAGATTGCTTCATCGATAAGTAATGTGCCGATGAATCGGGAGCGGTCAGTATCTATTCTGGACACAATGGATGATGATATGGATATGGATGATCCTGCGTATGCTCAGTTTCGGAAAGTATTTAATCGGTTTAATCCTGAGGATGAGGGGGATGACCTACTCAACAAGGACGCACCAGGCAAAGGAGAGATATACTATTCGGACGACGACGATGTCCCAATGGCTGAAGACGAAGACAGCAAGAATAATGGTCTAAGTCGGAAACGGGCAAGAAAACTAAATCGACCATCTGTCGCACAACTGAAACAAGTCGTCGATAAACCGGAAATAGTCGAATGGACCGATGTCGCCGCACAGGATCCAACTCTCCTCATCCATTTAAGAGGCTACCGGAATATGATTGCAGTGCCCGCTCACTGGGGCCAGAAACGGGACTACCTAGCATCGAAGCGTGGTGTGGCCAAACAACCTTACGAACTTCCCTCCTTCATCCGCGACACAGGAATCCAAGAAATGCGCAACCCACATGATGCGCAAACTCAATCGCTGCGTCAAAAAATGCGAGAAAAAGTGCAGGGAAGATTAGGAAAGTTGGATGTCGATTACCAAAAGTTGCATGATGCTTTCTTCCGGTACCAGACGAAACCACCTCTCACGGTCTACGGCGAAGTGTATTACGAAGGCAAGGAGTTTGAAACAAATTTCAAACACAAACGGCCGGGAGAGATTAGTAACGAACTAAAGGAAGCGTTGAATATTCCTCCTGGAGCACCGCCTCCTTGGTTAATTAACATGCAACGATTCGGTCCCCCGCCGAGTTTCCCGAATCTGAAGATCCCCGGATTGAATGCACCAATACCTCCCGGTGCGAAGTGGGGATTTCATCCTGGTGGATGGGGAAAGCCTCCTGTCGATGAGTTCAATAAGCCTCTGTATGGTGATGTCTTTGGGGTTATGGAAAAGACTGCACCGCCTCCAGAACAGGCTCCTGTGGAGCGGGAGTTATGGGGTCAGATCGAGGAAGCTGAAGAGGAAGTTGAAGAAGAAGAGGAGGAAGAGGAGGAGGAAGAAGAAGATGAGGAAATGGCACAAGATATGGACGGCATTCCTACTGTCCACGAAGATGATACCAGTGGTCTCGAGACTCCCAGCGGCATCACATCGACAGTTCCGTCTGGTCTAGAGACCCCAGAATTCCTTGAACTAAGGAAATCCCGATTCGACGTTGCCCCAGAGCCACAAGAGCCGAGAGATCTCTATCGCGTCCTACCAGAAGCCAAGAAATCGAAAGGTTTCCTGGGTAGTCAAGGATACGATATCAGTCAACCCACACTCGACTCTGATGTGCAAACGACGGTAACTACCCATTCAAAAGAATGCCGCTAATTGAGCAGAAGGGAGGTGTGGAAGTTGCCTTGGATCCTTCACAGCTGGAGAACTTGACGAAGGCGGATTTGAGAGCTCTGCACGACAAGGAGGAGGCTCGACAGACGGCTGCGAAGAGGGGATTTAATCAAGTCGAGGATATGTCTGATATGGTGGCTGAACATGCTGCTTTGCAAGCGAAGAAGCGGAAGCCCCAGGAGGAGAAGAAGAAGTCAAAGTTCAAATTTTAGAGGGATCACACATTAGGAGCATTGTATTTGAATTAATGTCCATAATATGTGCGTGTAATATCCTTACCGGTTAAGACTTGTCATACGCAAGGTCTTGTTTTTGGAGCCTTGGAGTCGTGCAATACGTGACCGAAGGAAATGGCCCAGACAGCGGGCCGAGGAAGGTATAGACTTCGGCGATTCTTCATCACACCAGGTTTATCATATTCGACTAGAATTCATTGGAGCAGTTGTACAACCAATAATACTATTGCTGCAAAGTCCATTGGTCCATAACTCATTTTGATTAAGGCCCATTTGCATCTACTTTGTTTGCATCGCGATGCCTATTATTGTACACCCAAAAACAAACTCTACAAGGTAACACCAAGAACAGATGACTTTGAAAATGAGGTGAGATCCGAGGGGTATATAGTTCACGCCGGGGCTGGTGTGGGAGGATACTCGGGCGCCTGGAATTAGATATTGGGTACGTAGGACTGTACCATAGGGGGTGCGGCAAACATTCGTTGCATTGCGATTCCAACACCTTCAAAGACAGCTAGAAGACATGCACAACCGATAGCCGAGTTTCTCATTGACCTTGGTCCGCCTGATTGTAAGTAAAATTGCTACAAAGATAAGGGGAAGAGAGGGAGGAAGAGTCAGGCGACGCAAGTGCAGGGATGTACCTCGTACAGCTAGTGATCCACCGGTGAAAAAGCCGGCTATTATTGCACTGAAAATTAATTGCCATTCAAAAAGCACTCTTCTGGAAAGTGAGATTATGGCACGTACTTCCAAGGATCCTCTTTTTGTCGTATGCTCTTCACAGCACAATCATATGTACTGAACAATCCCCCCCACACACCAAAATTTCCACCCAAAACCGGAGCACGAGCTTTTATTGCCATGATAGCACCTATCCTCCGTTCACCCTGAAATCAGACAATGCCCGTAAAGGAACAGTAAGATAGGCCACATACATAAGGAGAGTTTCTGAATCCCTTCACTCCATGCCATATTGATCCTCCTATCGCTCCCTTTTCATTAGCAAAATGCTTCCAGTGACCGGAAATACCATTGAAAAGGCGCCGCCAAAATCGTTGAGAATGACCCATGGACTAGACACACAGTATGAGTTTCTGCTCGGAGCGCAGGGAAGGGGACGCTGTACCAAGGATCTCGTGAATGGTCTGCCATGACGTTTCTTGCAGAGTGAACCCGCTCCTCAAATTTTTGGCGTCGATCCGAGAATCGACATGAAAATTATTGCTAGCGTAATCCACCTCCCCCACAAAGCCTGCCGTCCAGGGAATTCCCAGCGGGAAGACAAAGTGCTGCGCCTCGTGCCGGTTTGGGCCTTTCAGCGTTGGCCAGTGACCTGACCACATTACAGTATAGGCACACTATCGTCGGCCCGTCTTGTTGTGTCTATCTGTTGTCGCTCGCATCTCGGCTTGTGCGCTCCTCATACACCGACAACATGACTACAAATAGAAACTATGACTATCTCATCAAGTTACTGCTGATCGGGGACAGCGGTACGGATCCCCTCTGCTGCTGTCTTGTTCTCTTGCACTGATTGTTGTACTTGGGCGATACTGATCGTGCTGCGTAGGCGTCGGCAAATCATGTCTGCTTCTTCGGTTCAGTGAAGACCAGTTTACACCGTCATTCATCACAACAATAGGCATCGACTTCAAAATACGGACTATCGACATGGATGGGAAAAAGATCAAGTTGCAAATCTGGGATACAGCGGGTACCTTCGCCTCGCGAGACACGCTGACAAAACAGGACAAGAGCGGTTTAGAACGATAACCACAGGTAACGGAAATCCTTCCACAAGTTTCTAAGAGTAGCATATTATCGGGGCGCAATGGGAATTCTTTTAGTATACGATGTCACAGACGAGCGATCTTTCAATAGTATCCTCCCTCCTCTTTGGAGAGGAAAGTTGACTTTAGATATCCGCACATGGTTCCAGAATGTCGAACAACATGCTACAGAGGGGGTCCATAAGATTTTAATTGGCAACAAATGCGACTGGACGGAAAAACGCGTCGTTACTGAAGAACAAGGAAAAGCACTTGCACAAGAACTTGGAATCCCATTCATCGAGACCAGCGCAAAATCCAACATCAACGTCGAAGAAGCTTTCTTCTCCCTTGCTCGGTATCCCTCCCTCGGACCTCCTCCATATAAACCTGTCTCCCGTAGATGACATTCTACTATCATCTGGTGCTGTGCTCATCAGTAGGGACATCAAGACCAAGCTGATCGACTCCGCTACGCCAACATCAGGACCATCAAACGTCAACCTCGACAACAAAGGACAAACGAAAATGGGTGGGTGCTGTTAATGGAATGATCAAAATCGGTTATTGAACGAGTGCAAGACAAAGATATCGTTAGAGAGCTGGGCTTGGGATGGCTTGTCGTGGTTTATTGGCATTATTCTTTTCAGAATTGGTTTATCGCTTTAGGTTAGTTAGTTGCTCTGTCGGTAGAGCATCTCTGGTGGTCAAGGGAACTCTTGTGTTTTGCGAATATATTAATTGAGCTAACGCTGAAAGATTGGGTTGCTTACGTTGCGTCGGCCATAGACCTCGGTTCGCGACTTCGTGAGGATACTCCCGGACTCCCAAGAGCTACGGCTGCCAAGCCGATGCACGAAGGAGTTCCAATTGTTTTCCTTCTACGAAACTTCGAACACAGTAACTTCCAGATATAAGCTCTTGGCTGATACAACGATACCTATGAACCGTTAAGCCATTGACAGAGAACTTCTCTTCTATCTCAGTCCTTTTTGCCCATCTCACTCTTCACTTTCACACGCTCAAAAACTTACGAACCATTGTATTATAAAGGCAATTAGACCCAGTGTCAAGGGGCCACACCTAAGCAGAGTCGGACCGTGTGGAATCTAATGGTGGACGATTAGCTGTGCACAAATAATTAGCGCATACATCCCACGTCTTGCCCATAATACTTTTGTCCCACCGCGTTACCTAGGGAACTGTGTTCCTGACAATACGAGGGGGAGACTGAAACTCGGGGCCCGTGCAAACTATAGATTATCGGCCAAAGCGTGCCCCTAAGATTAGATGAATCAGTGCTGCAAGATATAAAGCAGCCCACCCCACGCAAATATCCGAATGTCCCCTTTGCGTAATGGCTTCGACAATAACCCCCGATATGCCAACCTCTCCACAGATGAAGGATTTCGGTCGGTCTCAGACGGCGAACTCGCGGAAGTCTGTAGATCTCGAAGACTATTTCGTATACCCCTTTTCAAGCCGTAACCGATGTTATAGAGCGGTCCGATGGACCCCAATACATATTCCAAATTGCCCTTTTTCTTGAGACTTCATGGGTCGGTGACTCCAAAAATGCTTTTGCCGCTGTTGTTTGCGGGGGGTTGGGCTACTGCAGTTACATGTATCAGTCGCCTTGTCTGGAATCTTGGCGTGAATTCGTACTGACATCTCCATGAAGATCGTTTAATTGAAGAGTGTTGTTGACGGTTCTGGGTTTCGTGGTTGGTTTGGCCCTATCCTTTCGTTCGGCAACTGCTTATGAGCGCTACGGGGAAGGAAGAAAGTACTATTTGAGAAGGATACGGTTGATTGTAGGTATTGGGCACAGATGGTTTTGACGACGAGGAATCTGGCCAGAATCGTTTGGATTCATGCTGCTGAACGAGATGGCGATCTTGGCAAGGAAGACCTTATCGGAAAACTGTATCACCCTCAATTTGAAGAGGTTAACAAGCCTAGGACGTGCATCAATAACCTTCTTGGATTTGTAGTAGCAACGAAATACCGTCTCCGTCATCAACCTTTATACAACTATTCCGATCTGCGCCCTCTCATCCAAAACCTCTCCACCTTCGCCAAAACGGCCTACTTGAACGATGGACAACCACCCCAACGCAAATACAGTGTGTTCCGTCAAGCAGGCCAATATCTCGGTATCCCAGGGACCTCCTCTGATCCCCTTAAACCGCTCCGCAAGGGGCCCCGTTATTTCGGTAATTTGCCATTTGAGATCCTGACGTATTTGAGCGCATATATGGAGATCATCATTCGGAATAACACCTTGAAAGTAAGTATCATGCAAACTCAGGTGATGAACAATCTTTCGACGTTGTTGGATTGTCTTACGGGGATGGAAAGAGTGCTTGGAACGCCTTTGCCGGTTGCGTACAATATTGCGATCAGTCAGATTACGTGGGCTTATATTCTTATTCTCCCGTTCCAGTTGGTCATTCCTCTCGGATGGGTTGCGATTCCTGGAACAATAGGTCTTTCTTTCTCGAGGGAGTGTGGGCGCTAAGTATAGCCGCCGCTTATATTATCTTGGGAATTGCTGCGATTGGAAGAGAGATTGAGAATCCCTTTGGATCAGATGTAAATGATCTCGACATGGAGGGATATATCCGCTCGCTGGCTGTGGAATTGGATGTCTTGACAAGTTCACCACCTCCAAAGGCCGAGGATTTCATCGCATCAGAGGAAAATTTCCCCCTTGGATCGACTTCAAAGCTCTCTTATTCTGCTGTAAAGAATATGCCTGTCGAGGGTATTTCTCGTGATTCTCGGTGCTGAGATAGAAATCCGCGAAGTCCTAAGGAATCGAGTTTCGGCGCATAAATCTCAGATGGTGGAGCAGAATATTGTCCCTGCTCAGATGGAAGATAAAAGTGGAGGTGGGATCGTGTAAGAACCGGAGTTACCACCGAGTCGGGAGAAATCATGCATTCTATCTTTAACACTTAAGCATTTCATATTTTCACCATCAGTCATGTAACGAGCCACCTAAGTGGTTATTTCTAAAGAACTTTAATTACCCATTATCAAGCACAAGATGAGGCTCATTGTTCGAAAGGCGGTCTTGGGGCCATCTCCGTCTAGGGATTAGGAACCCTTCATAGGTCTCGTCAGATACGGAGCTATTCGAGACTTTGGAGACCGAGTCGCAGCAGCTATTTTCTAATCCTCTCGGCTGCATGAATACCACGACGTCAATAACTCCTTGGTTGCTGTTGCTATAATTCCTTTAGTGTGCCGTGCCTATAAAGGAAAAATCACAATTCAATCTGACGCTTATCTACTGTGGTGTGGTGGTGGCTTGATTTTGCGTGATTGGCGGCGCCTCCGCATAAAAAAAAACCCAACCTCGGGGATCCAGAATTGACAATTGAAAACATTCAGACAAGAATCCATCTCCTGCTACGAATCCAAACACAATGCCGCTCCCTCAATCCGTAAAACTCTCCTCGGGCTACGAGATGCCCACCGTCGGCTTCGGCACCTGGGACTCCGTCGAATCCCAACGCGGCCTCCTCCTCGAAGCCACCAAAATCGCCTTGAAAACAGGCTACAAACACATTGATACCGCCTGGGTCTACGGCACGGAGAAGCCTGTCGGGGAGGCAATTCGTGCCAGCGGCATTCCCAGAAAGGATATCTTTGTGACTACCAAAGTGTAAGGCCGTTGAACTAAGGATGGTGGGTCTGATGTCCTAGATGGAACCATTTTCACGCAAATGTGGAGAAGAGCTGTGACTTGAGTTTGGAGGCTTTGGGATTGGAGTACATTGATTTGCTCTTGTTGCATTGTATTCCTCGGGATTTTGGAGGTAGGCTGACTTTGTGATAGGGCCGATTGCGTTTAAAGCTCAGGAGGATGGGGTGACTATTGCTACGCATCCGGATGGCAAGGTAAAATAAACGTCGTTACTAGAGGGATGTACTAATCAAAGCCTATCATCGATGAAGAGGCAACAAACGATCACTCTAAAGCATGGAAAGCCATGGAAGCCCTTGTTGCAAAAGGGAAAGTCCGCTCAATTGGTATCCTCCGCCTTCCCAAGCCTGTTCTAATTCTTCTTAGGCGTTTCCAACTGGAATGTATCTCAATTGAAACAACTCTTGAAGACCGCCAAAATTCCTCCTGCGGTAAATCAAATCGAGATCCACCCGTAAGACACCCATACACTATAAATACTGATTCAGATGGCTTGTTCAACCGGAACTACACAAGTTCTGCAAAGAACACAATATCGTCTTGATGGCTTATTCCCCGCTAGGAGGACAACATCCAGGCGGTCACCCAACACACGGCGCCGCAAGTCCTCTCCAGGACGAAACTGTACCCTCCTCTAAGTGAGAATCTAACTCCAGATTACGAGCATTGCCAAGAAACTCGGCAAACAGCCCGCTCAAGTTATTCTCTCCTGGCTGGGTACGTCTGAAACTAAATGCGAGAGGCTGACTTTAGTACAACGTGGAAACACGGTGATTCCGAAATCCAGTACCGAGGCTAGGATTAAGAGTAACTTTGAGTTATTTGAGTTAGATAAGGAGGATTTTGAGGCGATTGAGAGGATTACGGAGACGGTTGGGCAGAAGAGATATGGAAATTTGGATGATAAGTGGGGATCGAAATTGTTTGAGAATGAGACTCTTTAAATTGTTAGATTAGAGATGTTCATGTACTCTTGGGGAGGAATCCTAAATAGATAGATAATGATCGAAATTGAAGATTGTTGAGAAACTTTCCTGACGGCGTATTCGATGATGATTCATCTGACCACCCCAGCCTCCTCCCAACTATTTTCTACTTTCTCTGTGTCAAGCTCGGATAGATTGACTTGTGCTCCAAAAAGAATCTGGTTTGCGAAATATAATGACCGGCTCAAGGAGTCCAGGAAGAGAGCATTCGGCTGACGATGTAGCTGGTCATGGCTGCTCTCTTTCAGGTAATTCTGCAAGATATGATTTCACTTTCAGCCTCGCAGGACGTCTCTATTTATACACTACTCTTCATGTTCTTTCCCAAACTCTACCCCTCCATTTTCAGCAGCCTCTTTCAATGCTTCTCTAAGTCTCCCCATCCTCGCTTGATTCTCCTGCCTAACCTTCTCCCTTTCCTCCTCGGGCCACGCCTGAATATACTTCTCGATATCGACCCCATGCTGCGAATGATTTGCAAAATTGAAGAACGGAAAGATATCTAAATAAGCCAACGCCTACGTCTTGGGGGATACGAAATTTGAGTTGTGCGTAACGAGATTGTGAGGCAGCGACTTGTTGATGGTATAAATCCATTTCGGATCGTCCGTAAAGGGGTTCTCCTCTTCGAAGTTTGCCGACCATCTCTTCCATATCCATTTTGACTTCTCTTTCATTTTCTGTCCAGCCCCAGAATCGTTCTAGGGTCAGGTCCCTGTGCATGATGACGGAGAGTGGAGAGTACTGCAACTATCTTGATACGAAACAAGGAATCCGGCGATGAAGCCGAGTCCAGTGGTGATGCGCCAGTACTTGGCCCCGATAAGCGGTGTTCCAAGCATCCGTGGAACCTTCCAATATATCACTACCATCAATTCTCTTTGGCGGAGATGACATACTCATCCCACTGAACACAACTGGCACACCGACGGTAAACTTGGCCCAGGTCCAATAATCCGCAGGTCGATAATATCGCATCACCCGACGAAAATGGGGATCATTGTCAATCAACTATGCAATGTCAATTGCTTGCCATGACTGGGGAGAGCAAGGATGTACCTCCCATTTGTGATCGCGCTTGTGAGACTGAACATGGCCCGAGAGATTCATGGCCTTGTCTTCTTCGGGGGGGATATAAGTGTGTATTTGGATTGACTTTGGCATTGGGGAATCGGGCTTGGGATCCGCATCGCCCGCCATGATGGATTGCCCGGGTTGCAGCGGCGAGAGTGTCGATGGACGGATGGGGCAGCTGGCAGTGCGCTGTGGATTGGGAAAGCTGTGCAGGACGCCCGGTTGCGTTTCCAATCGCTGATCCGGATGCTATGCGGTCCATGCGGTGCATCGCGCGCGTCCGATCAATCAACGTGATTGATTCAGAGTAAAGCAAGGCCGACAGCGCTGCAGAACAGAGCATTCCCAGCACCTCGCACAGTTGAGGGCGATGGACTTCGATTATGATGACGACGACGACTTTGCTCTTCCTCCTCGACTACAAGATAGCTTATTGTCCTCCTCGCGGACGCCCAATCCACTTCCCCTGAACGAAGCATCAGGCGCCGGCCCAACCTCGCCAATTCAAATCGACGAAGAAGTAGTCATCAAAAACAAACGAAAACCACAAGTCAAGCTCATTGATCGGTATATCCCCTCTACTCCCTCCCTAACGCAGACTACTCTCAGACAGAGGTCTAAAGCATCTGCAACGCGACGCGCCTCGCAAACTCAAATTCAAAGGCAAAGGACACGAGGTAGTCTTCCACATCCGAACGGAGGTAATTGTAGAAACAAGATTTAACGACATTGTTGAATTACTATCAGTTGTGGATGCACGATGTCTTTCCTAAAGCCAATTTTCGGGATTGTATTGCTATGACGGAGAAGGTGGGACATCTTGCGCAGTTGAGGATTATGCGAAAACAATGGATTGAGAATACTAAACCGAAGCCGCGGGAGGAGATTGCGGAAGATGTAGACGGATTGGAGGCGCTACGAGATATAGAGCAAGATCAGAATGGTGAGATGACATGGTTGGAAAGGCTAACGTGAAGATACTGTTGCGCCACAACCGGCTGATCCTGTTCGGGAGGCAGAGAGAGAGCATGAACCATTATTTGTGGATGATATGAGCGATTTTGACATGGAAGATATCATGGGGTCGCAAGAGCCGAGGGATTCAAACAAAGGTGATGAGACTGTTAAGGCTGCAGTCCCTGCTACTTCTACTGCTGCACGAGATGAATTTGAGGATGAGATGGAGGCCATGAATGAGATCGACGATTTGTACTAACAGATGCGCAGCATTTGATACCCATAATTTGTTAATAAAATTAATATCCAAGCTGCATTATAAATATCTTAGAACTTACTCCTTTTCCCAACCGCTCTCATAAGAAAAAATGCCGTCTAAATCTCTAAATCTCTGTGCCGGGGTATCAACCTGACGACCTAATAATCTATTACTTCGTCCAAGATCAGCCAAGATATCCATGCTCCTAAAACTCCAATCCTCTGCACTTTTTTGTTGTCATAAATATTAAGGTGATCGATCTATCGTTGACCCATCATGGGAGGGAATCCAAACGCTTGGATCCGATCTGCCGCTGGACGAGGCTTCGAGACCACCAGTGTCGGAGGCATAAATACGGGTGCGGGTATCGTAGGGATTGGGAGTGCCGCTGGAGGTGGCGGTATGGGTTGAGAGGGCGTTAATATAGGTTCGAACTCAGTCTTCACCTCCACTTTTGGAAGTGGCGATGGACTTGATGCTGCTTCGAGAGACGTCTCGATCGATGTATCCACCTGAACATCCATAGGGATGGAACTCAGTTCCAGAGAAGGATCCAAAAAAGCCATCCCATCGTCCAACAAATTCTCATATTGCAACCCATTCGCCATCAAGTCCCCAATCTCAATCCCACTGCTCAACCCCTCCATCTCCTCACTATACGTAGTCGAACTGCTCCCAGGAAACTGCATATTTCCCAACTCCCCCATCCCCATCCCCATCCCCGTCGCCGAGCTCGTATCCTGTGCCTCTGGCGCAGAAGACAAAAAGCCCCTCAAAAAGTCCGGATTGCTCTTCAACAACTCGACCAATTGGGCACTTGTCTCGGTATCTCCTGCATCCAATCCCTTCTGTGCCAAAAGATTCATCAAGATATTGGTGAATTCGGGGTTATTTAGGATCGAGGCGTACATGTCGTTGGGATCGGAGACTGGGGAGGGGGCCTTGCCGCGACGCTTCATTTGCCGCTTTTTGAATTCGTTTTCGATGTAGAGGGATTTCTCGGGAGAGGAGTTTTCTCCGAAGATTAAGTTTGCGCGCTTGTTTACTCGGCATCGCAGATCGTTGTCTTTGTCTAAATCGTTAAAACAGCTCTATTGAAGGCGGGATGAGATGTTGGGGTTGGGGAGCAGTGGATCGAGTAAGAGAGAGGAGAGACGAAAGATATCAGGGGTAAGTACTTCTGTCTGCATTTTGTTCGCGCCATTTTTTCTTGCGCTCGCGGTTTTCATGACGGACTTGTGCCGCCCGGGCTTTCCTTTCCTCCTCTGTTTCAGGCTTCGTCTCGGGCCTCGTAGGGAGATAATGTTGAGCCAAGCCTTGCGCCAAAGTAGGCTCCGATTTACTTTCTAATGAACTGCTGCTCTCCATAGACTACCATTACAACCAATCCACGTAGGTGCACATACCTGTGTATGCAATCCCTGTGATTCCATAAACTGTTGCAGAGATCGCAAAGTCTGTTCATCAAATTCAAAATGCGTAGTATGCATCTGTGTCTCGGAACTAGTAATATGGTGATTCGCATCGCCCAGACTCGCTTGCACCGGCGGTGCATTCTCAGGCAACAACTGTGATAGGGAAGTCAAATCCGTCGAACTGAGAACATTCCCCTTAATCCCGCCGACATGTTCATCTACATCATCAGTCCCCCCACATCGAATTGTAAAAGTTTTACCAGTAGGCATTAGCGCCCCCGACACCTCCATTCGGAGCTATGGTGTCTACTGAATATATGATAAATAGGAATGCTCGGCAAATGTCTGAGTGAGTGACAGATCTCAATGCGCGCGGCGGGGGTTATTCGCTATTGCGAAGGGCTTGGATTTTGGGTGTGCGGGTTGGGAGCCAGTGACTGCTATGGGACTGCTGGACTGCTGTTGCACTTTTTGTGACTGTCCTGTCTCCGCCTGCAGAATTTTGGATTGGGTAAGCAGCCCTAAAGGGAGAACC
>Ga0302325_10018863_pt1 | contig 14521 bp, 14 predicted proteins | sample Palsa_T0_2_FD_201948 | JGI IMG/M metagenome (GOLD analysis project Ga0302325, IMG submission 201948) | Peat permafrost microbial communities from Stordalen Mire near Abisko, Sweden - Palsa_T0_2 | ecosystem: Environmental > Terrestrial > Soil > Palsa > Peat permafrost | place: Sweden: Abisko... | reverse complement strand
TGTGCCGCGCGCGACCCACTGTTCGCAGGCTTGCTCGAACTCGTGCGAGTTTTCGGCGTCCATGCGGCCGCTGACTTTCACTAGGACAGCCTTTCCGAGTTCTTCTGTTTCAATGTTCATGTGGTTCAACGATCATAAAACTTCCAGATGCTGCGACAGGCCGTGGCTTTTAGCTTACAAAAGAGCAACCTCCAGCGCAACGCGGCGCGCGATGGATTGAATCCCAGCATGACGAATATGTTAAGATTGCCGACATTGCTGGGCCGGGAAGCCCTACAATCCGGGCGTGAATGAATTTCTCGGGTGAGGATTTAGAGAGGCTCCGGCCGAGGGTGCGCTATAAAGTATGCTACGACGTGGGATTCTTCTGTCCCGACGTAGACGACATCGTTCAGGAAGCCCTCATGCGCTTCATGGTGGCCGCGCGGGACGAGAAGATCCAGAACCCGGCAGCCCTGGGTGCGTTCCTGAACGGAATCTGCCGAAATGTAGTCTCGGAATATCGCCGTAGAAACTCGCGGGATGAGCCCATGCCCGAAGTGATGCCCGAACCTCCCCCCAAATCCATCGCAGATGCGGACTTGTTCGAGTTGCGGCAAGCTGTCGCTAAGGGCATGGAGCAGCTTTCCGGGCGCGACCGCCAGGTGCTGCGCGCCTTCTATCTGGAAGAAAAATCGAAAGATGAGATCCTCAAGCAAACTGGGATGACGGACGAGAATTTTCGCGTGGTGCTGTGCCGGGCTAAGGAAAGATTTCGCGCAATTTATTTGGAACAGACGAAACGCCGGGGCAACTCGCGTCACTCAAGTATATGAGCATGAACTTCCACGAAGACCCGGTCTTGCGGGAAGAGTTCATTGTCGGATACCTGAGGCGCCGTCTGAGCGCCGATCGGGCCGAGCAGTGGGAGAACCATTATCTGCAGTGCAGCGACTGTTTGGAGGAGATCCGCGCGACCGAATTGTTGATCCGCGGACTGGGCGAACCAAAGGTGCCTGAGCCGATGGTGGAAACCCGGCGCGTCAACGACGTGACGGTGCTGCGGTTCGCCCAGAGCGCTCAGTTACTGGCCTCGTCGCTGGAGCTAAACGAGCTTTCCGACGTCATTCGCGTCCAGAACGACACCAAAGTGCTGATCGACTTGAGCCGGGTCAGCCGGATCGACAGCACGGGTTTGGGTGTGCTCATGCGCTGCTACGCCCATGCGGTGAAGAACGCCGGCGCGCTGAAGCTGCTGAACGCCGACACTCCCGTGCGGCGGGTGCTGAGTGTGACCAGGATCGATTCGCTGCTGCCGATGTTTGAGGACGAGGCGGCTGCGATCGCAAGTTTCGATCTGCCGCAGGCGTGACCAAAACCTCGGTCCATCTCGCTTCCGACACCGTGCTTGCTCTCCGTCGAATGGCGCAAACGCAAGGACGAAGCCAAGCGCAAATCATCCGCGACGCCCTGGAGAGCCACATATACCGCGCAAAACAGCCTAGAATTCCAGGCATTGGCGAGTTCGATAGCGGCCACCCGGATACCTCTGAACGCGCCGAACAAATCCTGAAACGAGCTGCTAAGCGTGGACGAAGGCGCTGATCGCATCCATGTGAATCGGTGTTCATCCGCGGCAATGATTCTTAGCCGCCGATTAACGGAGATAAACACCGATCGTGCGAAGGTGTATTACGCTAATGGAATGCGGCTGGTTTGCCTTCTGCTTCTAGGGGTCGCATCGCTGCTCGCCCAGCAGAACAAAACCGATCCTCGATGGGCGCCCCTCGCATTCCTGATCGGCGAATGGACGGGCGAAGGCAGTGGGACGCCCGGGCAGGGCAGCGGCGGGTTCTCGTTTCTACCGGACCAAGACGGCAGAATCCTGGTTCGGAAGAATCACGCGGATTATCCAGCTACCAAGGACAAGCCGGCCTATTCGCATACCGACCTGACAATCGTCTATCAAGATGCGGGCGAGACCAAGCTCCGCGCCATTTACTTTGACGACGAGGGTCACACGATCCATTACGACGTCGAAGCTTCCGCTGACGGAAACGGTGTACAGTTCCTCAGCGACGTAGTAGCGTCCCAGCCACGGTATCGGCTCACCTATCGCAAAACGCGAGACGATCGCATCGCTCTGCGATTCGAAATCGCGCCGCCCGGCAAGCCGGAAGGCTTTTCAACTTACATTGACGCAACGGCTCGGCGCAGCCGCTAGAACTGCAGCAGCCGCTCGGCTTCCGCCGCCAGGTTTTCCACCTGCGGCAGGATCTCGTTTTCGAGCTGCGGATTGTAACCGACCCACGTATCCAGCGCACCCACTCGTCCGACCGGCGCGTCCAAATGCTCGAACAGTTCGCTTGCGATGCGGGCCGCGATCTCCGCGCCATAGCCCCACGACAGGCAATCCTCGTGGGCGATCATCACGCGGCTGGTTTTTTCCACCGACGCGCGAATGGTCTCCCAATCGTAGGGCGACAGCGTCCGCAGATCGATCACCTCGATGGTTTTGTCGGGATTGCGCTGCTCCACCTGGAGCGCGGCTTGCAGCATTTTCTGGACTACCGCGCCGTACGTCACCACCGTCAGATTCTGCCCGCTCTTCACTACGTTCGCTTTGCCGAACGGGATGGTGAAATCCGGACCGGGGTGCTGCGAGCGGTTGTAGGGCTCGCGGTACAGCCGCTTGTGTTCGAGGAACATCACGGGATCGTCGCAACGGATGGCGGTACGCAGCAGGCCGCAAGCGTCCAAGGCGTTGGATGGCATCACCACCCGCAATCCCGGAAGATGCGTGAAGATCACTTCGCCGCACTGGCTATGGTAAATGGCGCCGCCATTCAAGTAGCCGCCGATTGCGACGCGCACCACCACCGGAGCGCTGAATCCGTTATTCGAACGCCAGCGCAGCGTGGCAAGCTCGGCACGCAGTTGCATCATGGCCGGCCAAATATAGTCGAAGAACTGGATCTCGACCACCGGCTTGATGCCGCGCTCGGCCAGTCCGATGGCGCGCCCGATAATGCCCGCCTCGGCCAACGGACTATTGAAGCAGCGGTCACTGCCGAACTTGATTTGCAGGCCGGCTGTGGTCTTAAAAACGCCGCCTTTGCCTTTCACTTCGGCCAGGTTCGCTTCCCGGCTGCAATCGGCCACGTCCTCGCCAAACACCACGATTCTCGAATTCCGCCGCATCTCTTCGTGCAGCGTAAGATTGAGCTCGTCCACCATGGTTCGCGCTTCACCGGTGAACTTCGGCTCGGCTTCGAATTCGGCCGAGGTTGGATCGACGGTGCCGGAATAAAGAAACTGGAGCGCGGAACCTTTGGGCGGGGGATCGGCACGCAAAACGCGATCGGTGGCCTGTTGGATTTCCTGGTCCACTTCGTGCACAATCACCTGCAGCCCCTGCCGGTCCAGAATGCCTTCGGACACCAGCCATTCGGGGAACCGCAGCACCGGATCGCGCGCCGCCTCGAGATCGCGCTCAGCCTTGGTCTTATAGGATCGCTCGTCATCGGAAAGCGAGTGGGAGTAAGGGCGAGTCACTTGGGCATGCACCAGCGCCGGACCTTTGCGCTCGCGCGCGTACGCGGCCGCTTCCGATAGCGCGGCGTAGGACGCTATTACATCGGTGCCGTCCACTTCAATCCGCTTCAGATTAGGAAATCCAGCCAGCAACTGAGCGACGTTGCCGCCGGCGGTCTGCTTTTCCACCGGAACCGAGATAGCGTAGCCGTTGTCCTCGATCAGGAACACCAGCGGGAGATTCTCGAGACAAGCGGCGTTCATCGCTTCCCAGAACTCGCCTTCGCTGGTGGCGCCTTCGCCGCTGGTTACCAGCGTCACTTCGTCCGATTCGGGATCCAGATAACGGTAGGCCTGCGCGCAGCCGGCCGCTTGCAGATATTGGGTGCCCGTCGCCGAGGAGCGGGAGACGATGTTCAGCTCGCGATTGGCCCAATGCGAGGGCATCTGCCGGCCACCGGAAGCCGGATCGTCGGCGGCGCCCACCGATCCGAGCAGCATCTGTTCGGCGGTGACGCCCAGCATCAACGCCAACGCGCGGTCGCGGTAGTAAAGATAAAACCAATCGTGCGCGGGGCGGAACACCAGACCGGCGGCCACTTGCACGGCTTCGTGGCCCGCGCCGCTGATCTGGAAGAAGATGCGGTTTTGGCGCTTGAGCAGAACTTCCCGGTCATCCAGCCGGCGCGCCATGTACATCGCGCGATACGCCTGTATCAGCTGCTCGCGCGCGGGTATGACTTCGGCCGGCGTTTGTACACGAGTGGGTGTCGCCATCCGTCTCCAGTTTTAGTTTATCAGCGAGCCGGGCGGCTCGGGACCGCTGCGCTTCCCGCCACCCACAACCCGGGCCCGTTCGGCCATAATGGAGGATATGATGTTGCGCGTACCCCTGCTGATGTTGGGCTCGGTCTGCCTGGCCGCTGTCAATTTAGCCGCCGCCGATACGGCCCCGGCTCCCGCGACCACTACCATCGAAGAGATCGTCGCCAAGTGCAACGGCGATATTGTGACACGAGGCGATCTGGACCGCAGCCGCCGGGAGCTCATCGAAACGCTGCGCGCCGCCGGTGTGTCCGGCGTGGACCTGGAGCAGCAGCTCGCCGAGCGGGAGAAGAACCTGCTGCGCGATCGCATCGATCAGTTGATTCTGACGCAGAAGGGCAAGGACCTCAACATCAATGTCGATAACGAAGTGAGCAAGCAGCTGGCGGCCATCCAATCCGATGCCAAGATCGCCGACCCCGATAAGTTCCAGTCCTATATCAAGGAACAAAGCGGCATGTCCTATGAAGACTTCAAGCAGGAGATGAAGAACCGCTTCCTGACGCAGCGCGTGATTCGCGAGGAAGTGAGCGAGAAGATGCAGGTGAAGCACGAGGACATCGAAAAGTATTACAACGAGCACAAGACGGATTTCGTGCGCGACGAACGCATCACTTTGCAGGAAATCCTGATCTCGACCGAGGGCAAGGATGAAGCCGGCGTCGCGGCCGCCGAGAAGAAGGCCAAGGAGCTGGTGGCGCGGGCGCGCAAGGGCGAGCGGTTCGCGGAGATGGCTCGCGACAACTCCGACTCGGTGAGCAGCAAAACCATGGGCGAGCTTCCTCCTTATAAGAAAGGCGACCTAGCCAAGAACCTGGAAGATCTGGTTTGGACGCAGCCCAAAGGCTACATTACCGATCCTATCCGCACCGGCAATGGATTTCTGATTCTGCGCGTGGAAGATCACCAGAAGGCCGGGCAAGCGGAACTCTCCGAAGTGGAAAATCAGATTACCGAGAAGCTGCTGGCGCCTAAGCTGGAAGGCGCCGTTCGCGAGTATCTGACCAAGCTGCGCAAGGACGCTTTTCTCGAGATCAAGGCCGATTACATCGACACCGGAGCGGCCTCCAGCAAGGACACCGCTTGGGCGGATCCCGCGCAACTGAAACCGGAAACCGTAAAAAAAGAAGAGGTCGCCAGCAGGATCAAGCATAAGCGGCTGCTCTGGATGGTCCCCGTCCCAGGCACGCAGACCGGTGGCACCAGTTCTTCGCAATAGACCACGCCACGCCGCATGAAGCCGTCTTATTTGAGCGATCTGAAGCCGAACCAGGTATTCACAACCACGTTCCTGGTGCACGGGAAAGACGTACGGCAGAAGAAATCCGGCGATCCATACCTTTCGCTGCTGTTGGGCGACCGTACCGGCGAGATCGACGCCAAGATGTGGGACAACGTCGCCGAGGTGGTGGACACATTCGAGCGCGACGACTTCGTGAAGGTCAAAGGTCTGCTGCAGATTTTCCAGAACCGTCTGCAGATGACCGTCCACAAGATGGCTCGCGTGCTGGATGCCGACATCGATTTCGCGGATTTCTTTCCAGCCTCCACGCGCGATCCGTTGGAGATGTTCGCGGAGTTGCGCGCGCTGGTGGCGGGCATGCGCAATCCACACCTGCGGGCCCTGTTGGAAGCATTTCTGAACGATGAGCCGCTGGCGCGCATGTACCGCACCGCGCCCGCCGCGAAACACGTGCACCACGCTTATCTGGGCGGATTGATCGAGCACGTCCTGTCGGTCTGCCGGCTGGCCTATCTCACCTCATCGCACTACGGCAACGTGGATTACGAATTGCTGCTCACCGGCGCGGTTTTGCACGACATCGGCAAAGTGGCCGAGCTGACCTACGATCGCAGCTTCGGCTACAGTACCGAGGGGCAATTGCTCGGCCATATCGTTATCGGACTGCGCATGTTGCACGAGAAGATTCAGCAGGTTCCCGATTTCCCGCCGAAGCTTCGCGTGCTGGTGGAGCACCTGATTGTCAGCCATCACGGCGAGTTGGAATACGGTTCGCCCAAAGTGCCGCTGTTCCCGGAGGCGCTGCTGCTGCATCATCTGGACAACCTCGATTCGAAGATTGAATGTATGCGCGCGCTGGCCGAGAAGGACCGGCACATCGAAGGCTGCTGGACCGGTTACAGCCCGTCGCTGGAGCGTTCGGTTTTGAAGAAGGCCAAGTATCTCGAGGCTGAGGCGCCGGCCGCGGAGCCCGCCCTGGCTTCCACGCCCGCCGAACCCGCCGCGGCGCCAGTTCAGCAACCGCCCGAGCCTCAGCGTCCGCCGGAGCCTCAGCAAGAGCGGTTCACTCCCACCAGCTCTCCGTTCGCCGAAAAACTACAGCAAGCATGGCGCAAGGATTCTTGACGGGGCCGGCATCCAGCACCGCCGGCACACCCGAAGCCGGCAGCGCCAACCAGCCCGGCGGCGGCAGGCTATGGGCGATTCTCGGAGGCGCGTTCATCGCGTGCTACTTCCTGTACTTCACCTGGCGCGGGCTGCTGGTGTACTACACCGGCGACGACATGATGAACCTGTACATGTATTTGAGCAAGCCGGTCAGCGCCCTGGTGAAAGGCAACATCTTCTTCTGGACGCCCTACTACCGGCCGTTCGGGGGCATCGTTTATCGCACGGTCTACGGGATTTTCGGCTTCAATCCGTACCCCATCTACGTGGTGTTCTTCGCGGCGCTGCTGGTGAATCTGCTGTTGGCCTATTTGGTGCTGAGCCGCATCGGCGGATCGCGCGAGATCGGCGCCATTGCGACCCTGCTGTTCGCCTTCCACGGGAAGCTCGATTACCTGTACTACAACGCCGGTTCGATGTACGACGCCTTCTGCTTCCTTTTCTACTTTCTGACGCTGCTGATTTATCTACGGGCACGAATGCAGGGCCGGCTGCTGAACGTCTGGGAAACGATCGGGTTTCTGGTCTGCTTTATCTGCGCTCTCAACTCGAAGGAGATGGCACCGACGCTGCCGGTGATGGTGTTGATCTATGAACTCCTCTGGCATCCGCCGGATTTCCGCAGCCTTCGCGCGCTGGTGCGTTGGACGTTTCGGGAAGGAAGAATGGCGCTGGTGGGAGCGCTGTGCGTCCTGATCTATCTTCCGGCCAAGCTCAGTACCGAAGGTTTGACCGGCAGCCCGGATTATGTGCCGCATTACAACTGGGGCCAATATCTTCATGACACCAGTTTCTATCTGGCCGACTTGCTCTATCGAAACAATCGATCGGTGCCGCTCGGGGTTACGCCGCTGACGCCGTTTGGCGTGGGCTGCGTGTTTGCGGTGTTGGTTGGGGTGGCACTGTGGATGCGGTCTCGTCCGGTGTGGTTCGGGCTGCTGTTTTTTGTGATCGGTCTCCTGCCGGTTTCTTTCGTCGATACTCGCCTGGGTTTCGTTCTCTATCTTCCGTTGGCTGGGATGGCGCTGTACGCGGCGGTGTGCGTGGTCCGTGTCAAGGACAAACTTCGCGCGCTTATTCCCAGCTTCGGCGCAGTTTCGCCCATGTCAGCATCGGTGGGCCTCTTCATTGTGATGGCCGCGATCATGTGGACGATCGCCCGCAAGGAGTGGCCAAAGGCGCCCAACCCGCGGTTTTCGCCGTTCAAGCTGACCGCGGCGGAGTTTCCGCGACTCTATCCGAGCCTGCCACACGGCGCCAGGCTGCTCTTTGTTCGTGAGCCGTTCGGCAACTGGGACCTGGTTTTTATCCTGCGCATTTTGTATCGGGATCCCGATTTGTACATCACCATGCTGGACGGTCCGGAGGCACAGCGCATTCCTTTGGGGGGCTTGGGGCATTACGATCACATCTTCAACTTTGAAGATGGCCATTACGTGGAACTGGACAACACCGACAGCGCCCGTAGCGTGCTACTGGATCTGCGGAAGGGGGGCCCTCCGAGCGTAGCGCTGGGCGAAGCTTTCACCACCGGAAAGCCGGGCGCCGCGCAGTACCTGGTGAAAGGCGTGCAGGTGGGTCCTCCGGAGCAGAGCGGCTATTGGACACTGGACCAGCCCGAATTCCGGTTTCACCTGGCCACCACCAGGCACCATTGGTTCATGGAGCGCTTCTTTCGGCCGATGGCATGCGTGAAGCGGGATGGGCCGCTGCGCGTGGACGTCTACGTAAATGGCCGCTTGCTTGACCAGCCGGTGTTCCCCAACGACGGCGATACGCTATACCAGCACGACGTGCCAGAGAAATGGCTAAAGACGGATGGTTTCACCACCGTGCGGATGGAAATCCACAATCCCTATATCGCGGCTGGCGATGGCGCCAAGCTGGGGGTGGTGCTGCTGTCCGCCTCGTTTAATCCTCCACCTCCCCCGCCGCCAGTTGTCAGCGAACATCACTGAGGTTGCGTTGAGATGAGGCGCCGGCGAGCTGCCTCAAAAACCGCGCGAAGCATCGCTTCGGTTAGCTTGCCGGTGGAGGTATTCTGCTGGCTGGGATGATAGGAACCGATCAACAGCGGTTGCCCGGGCCCGGTCTCGTGCGCGGCATTATGCGCGAATAGGAAAGCGGATCGCCGCGCGATCTTGCCTTGCTCGCGCAGGATGCCAAGATACACATCGAAGGCGATCCGGCCCAGCGCAACCACCACCTGAACCCGATCGAGCAGTTGGAGGTCGCGCATCAGGAATGGCCGGCAATTGCGGATCTCGTCCAAGGCCAATTTGTTGCCTGGGGGTGCGCAGCGCGCCACGGCGCTGATGTAGGCATCGCGCAGTTTCAGACCGTCGTCGCGCGAAGTGCTGGTGGATTGCGAGGCAAATCCGGTGGCATGCAGGACCTTGTATAGAAAATCGCCCGAGCTGTCGCCCGTAAACATACGGCCGGTTCGGTTGGCGCCGTGTGCTCCTGGCGCGAGCCCGATCAGCAGCAGGCGCGCACGCGGATCGCCAAATCCGGGAACGGGCTTGGCCCAATATTCCCAGTCACGATAGGCGCGGCGCTTCAGGCGTCCAACCTCGGCACGATAAGCGACCAGCCGCGGGCAGTGCACGCAGACGACGATTTCCCGGTTCAGGATGGTGAGAGAGTCCAAACTAAGAGGGTATCGACTCGGAGCCACGTGCGCCACAACTAGCGGGAGACGGCCACGCGCATGTTTGCCAAAGAGGCCTCGAGCGAGGTGAGGTCGGCGCTGGGATGGGTCTGAATGATGCTGGCGAACAGCGGCACCAGTTCGGGATCGCGCCAGCCGCGCCGCACCTCTTCTTCCATGACCGCGAAGGCGGCATCGGGAGCCAGCGCCAGTTTATAGGGACGCTCGGTGGTCAGAGCGTCGTAAATATCGACCACTTGCAGAATGCGGGCGAGCAGCGGGATCTCTTCACCAGCCAAGCCGTCGGGATAGCCCGAGCCGTCCCACCGTTCGTGGTGGCTGCGTATGATCGGCAGCACCGGCCAGAGGCTTCGCATGGCGCGGCAGATGTCTTCGCCCCGCACCGGATGGCTGCGCATCACGTCCCATTCCTCGTCGGTCAGCAGGCCCCGCTTGAAGAGGACGGAGTCTGGAATGCCGATCTTGCCAATGTCGTGCAGAAACCCGCCGCGATATAGCGACGTGAGGTCCTGGCTCCGCAATCCCAGGGCCTCGCCCAACATCACTGAGGCTACCGACAGCCGCTGGCAGTGTTTTCCCGTATAGGGGTCGCGATGCTCGACGGTTTGAGCCAGCGCCAGCAGAATGGTTTCGGCTTCATCCAGCGAATCGATCAGCGTCTTGTTCCGCAGCATGGCGCGCACGCGCGTTCGCACCACCGTGGGATGCAGCGGCTTGATGAGGAACTCGTCGGCGCCCGAGGAAATGCCGGCGATCTCGTTCTCCACGCCGAGGATATTGGTGATCATGAGCACCGGAATCAATTGGGTAGTCCGGTGGGCTTTCATCCAACGGCACAGCTCCGGACCGCTCATCCCGGGAAGCATCAAATCCAGAATCACCAGATCGATTTTCTCCGTTTCAAGGAACGCAGTGGCCTCGGACGCTTTGTGCGCCTCCAGGATCGTATAGGGCGTGGTCTTGAAAATCGCCTTGATCAGCCTGCGGTTGATCTCTTCGCTATCCACCACCAGGATGGTGGCCGCAATGGCCTCGTTATGGTCGGCGTCGAAGAGGGGGCTCGAACCGATTTCCAGATATGGGTTCCCCAGTGTGGGCAGCGCGGTGTCCCGGCTCGAACGTGTAGGTGCGCTAGTATCCGGCATCGAGGTGTGGCCGCGCGCGTGACGCAGGCTCTCTCCTACTCATCGTCTGGAGAAGGCGAAAAGTTTAATCGGCGCATCGGCCTAAGTTGTTGAATCCACTTGCAAAAATCTCTCTCGCGGTATAGTAGAGCTGCGCATGAGAATTATTGCCGAGGCGCCTTACCGTGTCGACTTGGCCGGCGGCACGCTCGATATCTGGCCTCTGTACCTCTTTCATCCCGGCGCGGCCACGGTGAATTTTGCCATCAACCGCCATACACGGTGCGCGATTGAAACTCTGGGTGGCCCCGAGATCCGCGTGCGCTCCAACGATCTCGATGCGGCCGAGAATTTTCGATCGCTCGCGGAACTCGATCGGACCGCCCGGCCGCGTCTGCCGCTGGCCGCTCATCTGCTTCGCTTCTTCCGTCCAGGCACGGGCCTCGCCATGCGTACGGATTCGGAAGCACCCGCGGGCGTACGGCGCGTCGCGATTCCCGTGGATCTGGACGACTTCAATCGCCGCATTGTACTGTGCTACACCGGCGCGCCCCCCAATTCCGGCATCAACAACTGGGAAGTGGCCAAAGCCTATATCGACGGCGAGCGCAAAATACAACGCAACTTCGAGCACATCGCTTCTATTGCGTCGAGCATGCGCGTGGCCGTCAAAAAGGGCGATTGGACCGAAGCCGGCCGTTTGCTGCGCGAAGAATGGTCGCACCGGCGCAAGAACGCGCCCGGCATTTCCACTCCCGTTATCGATCGCTTGATTGCGCTAGCCAGGCGCGCCGGATCGCTGGGCGCTAAAGTCTGCGGGGCGGGCGGCGGGGGCTGCGTGTTTTTCCTGGTCGAGCGCGGCGCCCAGGCCACTGTATCGCGCGCCGTAGCAAACGCCGGCGGCGTGATCCTGCCCGTGCAAGTGGCCGCTCGCGGTGTCACAATTCGAACAGGACGCGGGATCTAAACTATGCAAGCTCTGCGGTCCGCACTGTTCGAGACGCCAGAGGCGCGGCTGGACGTGGCCGCGCTCGAAATCGCGTCCATCGAGACCCCCGATCTCGACCCGCAACCCTACCTGGCGGTTCTGGATCGCATGTCCTCCGAGATTGCATCGAGCATGCCCGGCGGAGCCCAGGGCCGCGAATTTGTGACCGCCGCGAACCGCTATTTTTTCGATGAGCTCGGCTTCCATGGCAATGAGATGGATTATAACGATCCGCACAACAATTGCCTCAATTATGTTTTGGATCGCCGCACCGGAATTCCGATCGCGCTGTCGGTGGTCTACATCGAAGTCGCGCGGAGGCTCGGCCGGCCGGTTTCAGGAATCGGGCTGCCCGGTCATTTCATCGTGGAATATAATGACGGGGAATTCGCCGCCTACATCGACCCGTTTCACTCGGGCCGGCTGCTCAGCGCGGACGATTGCCGGCAACTGGCGCGGGAGCGTACCGGAACGGACGCCGACGCCAGCGCTCTGGCTCCCGTTGGCGCGCGGTACATCCTGGTCCGCATGCTGAATAACATGCGATCCGCCTATTTTCGCGGCAAGCAATTCGAAAAAATGGTGGCTGTCACCGATCTGCTGCTGGAAGGCTTCCCTGAAAACGCCGGCTACTACAAAGCGCGCGGCTTTGCGCGCTTGCGAATGCGCCAGTTCCGCGGCGCGCAGAGGGATCTGGAGATGTATTTGAAGTATGCGCCGGACGCCGAGGATCGTCCGCAAGTCGCCCAGCAACTGGGTGCCATTCACCGCTGGCTGGGGCGGATGAACTGAGAAGAGAATTCAGAAGCCAGAATTCAGAATTCAGAATTCAAGGAATACATGGAATTTTAGAACAGCCTCACTCCGCGGCGGTCCGGCTTATTGGTGAGATGCACTGTATCGCGGAAGCTCACCGTATTTGGCTGCGAGGTCATTACCAGGGAGTGCGTGCGGTGGCCGTCGCCGAAGAATCGCACGCCTTGCAGCAGATTTCCCGGCGTGACGCCGCACGCGGCGAAGATGATCTTCTTGCCCGGCGCTAAGTCCTCGGCGCGATAAATCTTGCGTGGATCGCTGATGCCCATCTTCTGCATCCGCCGCTCCATCTCCTTGTTGCCCACCACCAGGCGACCCAGCATGGTACCGTGCAGGCAGCGCATCGCGGCCGCGGTGATTACGCCTTCGGGAGCGCCGCCGATCCCCATCACCGCGTGAACGCCCGCGCCGCTTACGGCAGCGGCGATCCCGGCCGACAAGTCGCCGTCGCCTATCAAACGGATGCGCGCGCCCGCCTTGCGAATGCTCGCGATGAGCTTTTCATGCCGCGGCCGGTCCAGCACCATCACCACCAGATCCTCCACGTCGCGATCCAGCCGCTTCGCGATCGCCTTGAGATTATCTTCCGGAGGAGCGTCGAGGTCCAGCGCGCCCTGGCAGCCGGGACCGGCGATGATCTTCTCCATGTAGCAATCCGGCGCGTGCAGCAGTCCGCCCGCTTCTGACGCCGCCAGCACCGCGATAGAATTGGCCGCGCCGGTGGCGCACAAGTTGGTGCCCTCCAGCGGATCCACGGCGATGTCGACGGCGGGATAGGTAAGGCCCGGGGGCGGCGTCGCGCCCACCCGCTCGCCGATGTACAACATGGGCGCTTCATCGCGTTCGCCCTCGCCGATCACAATGTTTCCGGCGATGGGCACGTCCTCGAAAGCGCGCCGCATGGCTTGCACCGCGGCATGATCGGAGCCCGGCCGGTCGTCCTGCCCCATGGTGCGCGCCGCCGCGATGGCGGCCGCCTCTACCACCCGCGCCATCTCGAACGCCAAATGCTCTGGTAAGTACTGCTCCCCGCCCGCCGAATTTCGTTCCGCGGATCTCGTCGCTTGGCCTGCCATCTTTATAGGCACGTGAGGGCCCTCCGAAGGGTGTTGAACTCGCCTGAATTCGCGAGGAAGCCCGATCATAGCACGCCCCCATCCCCTCCGCCTTCTTGATATGCTGATACCTTCCAAGGAGAAACACTCATGAGAATACTCACTGTTGGAGCATCGATCTTTTTTGTGGCCGGCCTAGGCTTGGTTAATCAGGGCTCGGCCTTCGCGCAGCCCAAGGCTGGAGGTCCTCCGCCCGGCCCGGGCCTCACGCTCACTTCGCCGGATTTCGAAGACGGCGGCATCATCCCCAACAAATACACGCAGGCCGATCCCAACCCCATTTCCCCGAAACTGGAGTGGACGCACGTGCCGCCGGGCACGGTCAGCTTCGCGCTCATACTGCATGATCCCGATGTAGCCATTCAAAAGAAGAACGATGACGTTCTGCACTGGATGATCTTCAATATTCCGGGCACCGCAACGGGACTTCCGCAAAACGTCCCCGCCACGGCCAAACTCGACGATGGTTCCATCAATGCCAAGAATCTGCGCGGCGGCGTGGGCTTCATGGGGCCCGGCATGGGTCCGCAGGGTCCCTATCATCACTACACCTTTGAACTGTACGCTCTCGATATCAAGCTCGATCTTGGACCCGATGCAACCCGCGCCGACGTTCTTGCGGCGATGCAGGGCCACATCCTGGCGAAGGGTGTGCTCGCAGGCCGCTTCCACCGTTAGCGGGTAAAGGTGTTCCTGAAAATCAGCGCTTGCCTGACAGTTTGCGCGGGCCTGTTCGCGGTGCGCGCGAACGCGGCCGATCTACCTGATGGACCGGGCAAGGAACTGATTCTGCGCGCCTGTATCGGCTGCCATAAGGCGGGGGAAATCGCCGCATATCGCTTCACCAAGGACGAATACCACGCCATCGCCTACCGGATGGGCGATCGCGGCGCGCAGGCTACGCGCGATGAACTCGACATCATCGCGGATTATCTGTTCGAGCATTTCCCCAAGATCGAGGACGCGACCAAAATCAACGTGAACAAAGCCACGGCGCAAGAAATCGCGGCGGGGCTCGCCCTGACCACCGAAGAGGCCGAGGCGATCGTGAAGTACCGC
>Ga0302325_10018862_pt1 | contig 14522 bp, 15 predicted proteins | sample Palsa_T0_2_FD_201948 | JGI IMG/M metagenome (GOLD analysis project Ga0302325, IMG submission 201948) | Peat permafrost microbial communities from Stordalen Mire near Abisko, Sweden - Palsa_T0_2 | ecosystem: Environmental > Terrestrial > Soil > Palsa > Peat permafrost | place: Sweden: Abisko... | reverse complement strand
TCACGTCGTGCAGGGTGCGCTCGCCCTTGACCGCCTTGTCGACGATCAGCGCCGATGTCGGGTCGACGATCAAGGTGAACGCGATCGTCGCCACGCCGTTGACGAGCCCGGAAGCGGAGAGCGCCGTGCGCGACACGTCGGGCTGGATAACGCTCGCGAGGTACGATGCGACGACCCCGGCCGCATAGATTCCCGTCACCAGGACGTTGGCGACCAGCAGCTTCGCCGGAACGCCGCGGATCGAGAACCGCGAGAACAGATCGAGCGGCGGGAAACGCAGCGTCCCCATGATTTCGCCGAAAACCCGCGGGTTGAGCGCGCGCGCGATCGCGTGCGGCAGGGAACCCGTCCGTTCGAAGGCGGCGACGCCGCGCACGAAGACGTACGAGAAGGTCGGCAGCAGGGCCGCACCCGCGAGCGATCCGGCGGTCGCGGCGAGGATGATCGCCCGCATCTGCCAGGTGTACTGCGAGACCTCGGCGTCCGCAAGCCCAGGCGTCTGGAGGACGAGGCGCCCCGCAGCGTCGGAGATCGAACCGAGCATCGGTGCGTAGAACATGTTCGCGAATCGGCTCGCGGTTACGAATAAGTTGAAAAGCGAAATCGACGTGCCCACACGGCCCGTCGTAACGCCCGCTAGCCGCGCCGCGTAGGCGCCGATCTGCAGCGCGTTGAGCACGACGTTGAGCACGATCGCGAGGACCAGTTGGTACGACCAAAACGATCCGACTTGGGCGACCGCTCCGTGCGGGATGATTCCGTCCCCGAACGCTACGCCGCGTCGCGCTGCCAGCGAACGGCGGCGTCGTCGACGGGACCCAGCACGCACAATCCCAGCCGCTCGGGCACGAACAGTTCGCGCCCGAGTTCGAGCACGGCCTCGAAGTTGACGGCATCGACGCTGCGCTCGATCTCCTCGATGCTGAGCTGGCGCGACAAATTGAACTCACTGCGCCCGAGGCGGATCATGCGGCTCGAACTGACCTCGAGCGAGAGCGTCAAGCTGCCCTTGATGTGCTCCTTGGCCAGGTTGAGTTCGGCTTCAGTCGGACCATTCTCGGCCATGCGCGCGAGCTCGCTCACGACGACGTCGATGCACTCCTGGACGCTCGCGGGCGAGGTGCCCGCGGAAACGCCGAACAGCCCCGCCTCGCGATAGCTCTGCTGGAACGAATACACGCTGTACGCTAACCCGCGGCGCTCGCGGACTTCCTGGAAGAGGCGGCTCGACATTCCGCCGCCGAGGATCGTGTCGAGAACGGAGAGCACGAAGCGCCGGTCGTCGCGCACCGACAACCCGGCCGTCCCGAGGACCACGTAGGCTTGTTCGGTGTCCTTGGTTTTGACCAAGCGCGCCGGCGTCAACAGCGGGCGCTCCGGTACGGGCGTCTCGCCGCGGCCCGCGTACCCGGCGAACGCCGTTTCGACCAGCGCGACGAACGCATCGTGTTCGACGTTTCCCGCGGCCGCGAAGACGACCGTGTTCGGCGCGTAACGCGCGCGCAAATGGCTGCGCAGATCGTCGGCCGTCAGCGCGGAAACGGTTTCGGCATAGCCGATCGTCGGCTCGCCGAGATTCGAGTCGCTCCACATCGTGCGCGTGAAGAGGTCGTGGATCATCTCGTCGGGCGAGTCGTCGTACATCCGGATCTCTTCGAGTACGACTTTCTGCTCTTTCGCCAGCTCCGCCGGGGCGAACGTCGAGTGCAGGAACATATCGGCTAGAACGTCGACCGCGAGCGGAACGTGATGGTCGATCACCTTCGCGTAATAACAGGTCGCTTCTTTATCGGTAAAGGCATTGAGGTTACCGCCGACCGCGTCCATCGTCTCGGCGATTTCGCGGGCGCTGCGGCGCTCGGTGCCCTTGAAGAGCATGTGTTCGACGAGGTGCGAGATGCCGCGTTGCCCGTGTGCCTCCGCCGCACTCCCGACGTCGGCCCAGATGCCGAGGGAGGCGGAACGGACGTGGGGCATCGCTTCGGTTAGTACGCGAACCCCGTTCGCCAGTGTGGACTTCCGGTACAATAGCGCTCCAGATCGAAAAAGGCGAGCCTCGCTACGATTGCGCCTCGGGACGGAAGGCCCCTTGCGCAGTGCCGTCCCCCGGCGCTTTCCCGAGCGCGCGACGCCAGCCGGCCTCCCAAAATACGTCGTCGCCGCGGAGCAGCCGCTCGGCAAACGTCGTCGCTTCCGAACGCCCGATCGTGGCGCCGTAGACGATGCGATCGGTTGGTTGGAGGTACTCGCCGTTCACGGGTTGCTGCTTGCGATACGGCAAGGGCACGGTCGCCCAGACGTCGACCTCCTCGACGGTGCTGTTCGCGAACGTGAGCCGCACGAGATCGATCACTTCACTACTGAACCCGGCCGCGTCGAGGCGGCGGTGGAATTTCACGCCCGAGAGCATCAGGCCGGCCACGGCGTGCGAACCGACGCCGTCGACCCGAATCCTCAGCACCTGCGCGGGCCAGGTCGTGCGCAGCAGGACGCGCCCGATCCGCACGGCATCCGCCATCCGGTTGCCGGCGGCGCGCTCAGCCGCATCGAGATCGACCACGCTCGCGGCCAGCGCGAAGGCGAGGATCACGCCCGGCGCCTAGTAGCTCTGCGCGAAATAGGCGCGCACCGCCGCCGGTTCGCCGCAGGCAACGCAGATGGTGTCGCCCGGTTCGAGCGGACGCGTGTTGCGGCTCGACGCGCTCGTCTGCGCTTTCACGCTCTCCTCGCACGACGCGAGCGCACACCACGGGATGTCGATCATCCCGGCGCGCTCCTTGCACTTCGCAAAGAAATCGGCGCGCTCGGTCACGCGCAGCGTGTGGCTCTCGAGAAAGGTTCGCGCCTGCGCGTAGAGGTTGCGCTGAATGTCTTCAAGCAGCTCGCGTATCCGCGTCGCGAGTTGAGGCAGCGGCACGGTCAGCTTGCCGCCCTCCTCGCCCTTCTCCTTATCGCGGCGCACGACTGTCGCGACCCCGGCTTCCAAGTCTTTCGCGCCGAATTCGATCCGCAGCGGAACGCCGCGCATCTCCCAATCGGCGAACTTGTTGCCGGGCCGCAGATCGCGCTCGTCGAGCTTCACGCGGAAGCCGGCCGCCTTCAGGCTCGCGAATAGTTCGCGAGCGGCGGCCGCGACGTCGTCGCTGCCGGCGCGCACGATCGGTACGATCACGGCTTCAAGCGGCGCCATCGCCGGCGGCAAACGCAGGCCGCGATCGTCGCCGTGCACCATGATCAGCGCGCCGAGCATGCGCCACGACATGCCCCACGACGTCGTCCAGGCGTACTGCACGGTTTGATCTTCGGCGGCGAATTTGATGTCGTAGGCTTTGGAGAAATTCTGGCCCAGTTCGTGCGACGTGCCGGCTTGCAATGCGCGTCCGTCGGGCATCAAGGCCTCGATCGAAAACGTGTGGTTAGCGCCCGCGAAGCGTTCGCTCGCCGATTTCTCGCCCTTGTAAACGGGCACGGCCACGACGTCCTCCGCGACCTCGCGATAGACTTCGAGCATGCGCTGCACTTCCTCGGCGGCCTCGCGCTCGGTCGCGTGCGCCGTGTGGCCTTCTTGCCACAAGAACTCGAGCGTGCGAAGGAACGGCCGGGTGCGCTTTTCCCAGCGCATCACGTTGGCCCACTGGTTGATGAGGATCGGCAGATCGCGATACGACTGCACCCACTCGGCGTACATCACGCCGATCACGACTTCCGAAGTCGGCCGGATCGCCAAGCGCTCCGTCAGTTTTTCGTTGCCGCCTTCGGTGACCCACGCGACCTCGGGCGCGAAGCCTTCGACATGCTCGGCCTCGCGCATCAACAAGCTCTCGGGAATCAGCAGCGGAAAGCACGCGTTCTCGTGGCCCGTCTCTTTGAAACGCGTGTCCAGCGCCTGCACGAGGCGTTCCCACATTCCGAACCCATACGGCCGCAGCACGATACAGCCGCGGACGGGCGCGAGCGAGACGAGCTCCGCCTTGTAGCACACGGCTTGGTACCACTCCGAGAGATCGCGCGCTTTGGGCGGAATCTCTTTTACGAGCGGCGTTTTCTCGAGTTCGGCATCCGACATGACAAGCCGCAGCAGTTCGCAGCCGGGTCGCCCAGTCCTCGAAGCGTCGAGCTTAGGGCAGGAACGCCTCGACTTCGAAGAGGTCGTTCGGGAACGCTTCGGGCGCGACCGACTCGCCGCGCCGCACGATCGTGATCGTCTCGTACACGTCGCCGCGCGGATTTCGGCGCACTTCCAGAACGCCGTGCTGCAGATCGACGATCCAGTACTCGCCGATGCCCGTCCGCGCGTAGGCTTTCGATTTTCGGTTGCGATCCATCGCGAGCGACGTATTCGAGACTTCAACGATCAAGGCGACATCGCTCGGGCCAGGCAGACGACCGCGATACCGGTCGAGCGCGCCCGCCAGGATCATCAGATCGGGTTGCGGCTCGGAGTACTCGTCCAGCGTCACCGCTCCGGCCGGCATCAGAACGGCCCGGCCCGCAAAGCGGAGCACGAAAGCCTGGGTGACCGCGCTCGACGCAAACGCGTGCTCCCAACCAATCGGCGGCATCAGGATCAGCTCGCCGTCGAGCAATTCGACCCGTTCGTCGGGCGCGAAGAAACCGATCTCGCCCAGCCGATGGTATTCGTCGGCCGTGATCGGCCGGCGCACGTATTCGATCGCCATCTCACTCATGGCAGGTTGCCACCTCAGGGTTGCAAATTCGTGGCGCCCGGGTGTCGGCCTTGCGACCGCGAAAGCCCGTGCGTGCCCAAATTGACGAGGATCTACACGCGCACGGGCGACGACGGGACGACGGGTCTGGTCGGGGGCCAGCGCGTCAAGAAAAATGCGCTGCGCATCGAAACCTACGGCACGGTCGACGAACTCTCGAGCGCGATCGGCCTCGCGCGGACGGCGCTGGTCGACGCGGCGACGAAGAGCGAACGCGCGGCCGCCGCGGCGAGCGAACTCGACGGCTGGCTCGGCTGGACGCAGGACGCGCTCTTCAACCTCGGCAGCGATCTCGCGACCCTGCCCAAGGACCGCTGGGAAGGGATGCCGTTGATTTCGGCGACCGACGTGCAGGCGTTGGAACGCGCGATCGACCGCTGTCAGCGCGATCTCGAACCGCTCGCGAACTTCATCCATCCCGGCGGCGCGTATCCCGGCGCGTTCCTGCATCAAGCGCGCACGATCTCGCGCCGCGTCGAACGGCTGCTGGTCACCCTCGCCGCGGACGAGCCGATCTCGGGCGAGGTGCTGCGCTACGTGAACCGTCTTTCGGATGCGCTCTTCGTCTGGTCGCGTTGGATCAACCGTGCCCTCGAGCAGCCCGAACATCTCTGGAACGCCGCAACTGCACCGCCCGGCGGTGATTCCCCACCCGCGTAGGTCCGCGCGCGCCGGGCGGCCAACGCCCGCCCGATGATAAAAACGGGCGCCTCTCTGTCGTTCGTCGGCAAGCTGTTCGCTACGACGTCGATCGACGCGATGCGCGACGAGAAGCGGCCGTCGGTATTGCGCCGGGCGCTACGCGCGCGGGACCTGATCGCAATCGGTCTGGGCTCGATGATCGGCGGCGGTATCTTCACGACGATCGGGCCGGGCGTGAAGCTCGCCGGCCCCGCGATCGTGCTCGCCTTCGTGCTGGCGGGCCTGGCGTCGTTCTTCGCGGCGCTCTGCTACGCCGAACTCGGCGCGATGGTGCCGATCGCCGGCAGCGCCTACACCTATGCCTACGCGACGCTCGGACAACTCGTCGCCTGGATCATCGGCTTCAGCTTGCTCTTCGAATACGGCGTGAGCGCGGCGCCGGTCGCCCAGCAGTTCTCGGCGGCGTTCCAAAATGTGCTCGCGATGACGGGCATACGCTTGCCGGCGTGGGCGGCGACCTCGCACTTCATCGCCCACGGCGCCTGGTGGGACGTCACTCAGTGGGATTTTGCCCACTCCCAATACGACGTGGTCGGCGCGGTATTCGTGCTCCTGCTCTCGGCGTTGCTCGCGATCGGCATCCGCGAGACCGCGGCCGCGAACAACGTCTTCGTCGTGCTCAAGATCCTCGCGCTCGTCGTCTTCGTGATCGCGGCGATCCCGCTCTTTCACCCCGGTAATCTCGTGCCGTTCATTCCGCTCGGTTGGGGAACGCTCACCCCGTTTTCGGGCGGCAACGGAAGCGGCATCATCCCGGCCGCCGCGCTCGTGTTCTTCAGCTACATCGGTTTCGACGCCGCGACGACGACCGCCGAGGAATGCCGTAACCCGCAACGCGACGTGCCGGTCGGCGTGATCGGGGCGCTGCTGATCGGAACCGTGATCTACTGCATCACGGCGATCACGCTCGTGGGCGTGGTGCCGTGGCAGCAGGTCGACCAGAATCAGGCCCTCGCGGCCGCGGTCGCTCCGCTCCACAACCCCTTCGTCAACTGGGCGATCACGATCGGCGTCATGGCCGGCACGACGAGCGTCGCGCTCGCGTCGTTGCTCGGTCAGACCCGCATCTTCTACGTGATGGCACGCGACAAGATGCTGCCGCCGTTCGTCGCGCGGGTGAACCCGCGCTTCCAGACGCCGGTGCTGATGACGCTGATCACGGGCGCCGGCGCCGCGATTCTCACGCTGATCGTGCCGCTCGTCGTGTTGCTCGACCTCGTCAACATCGGGACGCTCTCCGCGTTTGCCATCGTCTGCGCCGGGGTGCTCTACCTGCGCTATCGCCGGCCCGATCTGCCGCGACCGTTTCGCGTGCCGCTCGTGCCGCTATTTCCGTTACTCGGCATCTTCCTCTCGGCGTTTCTCGCGATCTTCGGCCTCACGACGCTCACCTGGCAACGCTTCATCATCTCGCTCGCGCTCGGGTTGATCATCTATTTCGCCTACGGTTTCCGGAAGTCGCGCCCGGAGCGAGAGCTGATCGGCGTGACGGCCGAGGAGCCGGTCACGTTCTGAGCAGTTCGATCCAGGCCGCGAAATCGATCAACGCTTCGGCGAGTGCGGCGCGCGTCGATGCATCGACCAGGCGGCCATCGACGAACTTTTGCGCCGCTTCCCGTACGTAGAGGCCTGGGCGCGCCTGAACTTGCGCCTGCGTCGCGAAGAGCACCGCACGCAGGGTTGCCTGCGCGTAGCGCGTGCCCCACGTTCCGCTGCTGACGCCCGCGATCGCGACCGGCTTACCGGCCAACGGCTCGCCCGGGCCCGAACGCGAGAGCCAGTCGATGGCGTTCTTGAGCACGCCGGGAATCGACTGGTTGTATTCCGGCGTCGAGATGAAGAGCCCGTCGGCCGCGCACGCCGCGCGCCGCAAATCCGCCACCGGCGCGAGCGCGGCGCCGCCTTCGAGTTCGAGATCCGCATGGAAGAACGGGAGCGCGCCGAGCCCGTCGTAGATCTCAAAGACCATCCCGGCCGGAGCGAGCTCCGCCGCCGCACGCAAGAACGCGCGGTTGAACGAATCGCGCCGCAGGCTGCCGGCAATCGCGAGGATCGTGCGCATCGAGTCTGCTACGCCCGGCTGTGATCGCGCGTGAGGCTCACTTTGCGCAGAGCGCGGCCGCGAACCCATTCCGTTTCGGGTTCGGTAAGAGGAAGCACGATTTCTTGCGTCCGCATCGGTTCATGCCAGCCTATCACGCCGGCGGCGCGAGCGGCTAGACCGGCCGGCTGCCGGCTACGGAGCTTGCGTGACGCCCTGGGCCGAGGAGTCGTCCTGAGCCGACGTCATCACGTCGATCTGCGCGTGCGCGGTGTCGTAGTGCACGCGGGTCTTGAAGGCGCTCGCGATCACCTGCAGCGGGACCATCGTGCGCCCGCGCACGGAGAACGGGGCGCTCCGCAGCGTCAACTTCTTGCCGTTGAGGGTCGCGGTCCGGTCGCCGACATGCAGCCGCATCGTATCGTTGTTGCGGATCAGCTCGATCGTGCCCGTTTTGGAATCGTAGTTCGTGTCCGCGCCGAGAGTTTCGGCGATCACGCGCAGCGGAACGTACGCGGCCTTGGCGGTCGTCACCGGCGGAACGTCCGAAATCATCCGGTGGCCGTCGACGCGCAATGCGGCCGGGTGCGAGAGCGACGTCAGCGCAGCCGCAAGCGCCGCGGCAGCAGTCGTCGCGGCGACCGTTTTACGCTTAGGAAGCCGGAGCGAGATCTTTGCCATGCGCGGTCTCGTGAATGAAATCCGGATACAGGTCGACGATGACTCTTTCGATTTCTAGGCGCAGCGCGCCCAAGAGTTCTGCCTCGGGGAAGGTCCCGACGAGTTCGCCCTTCCGATAAATCGCACCCTTGCCCTTGCCTCCGGCGACGCCGACATCGGCCATTTTGCTCTCACCGGGGCCATTGACAACGCAACCCATGACCGCGACCTTCACCGGTGCTTGATACTCTTTGGCAATAGCTTCAACCGACCGCGCGAGTTCGACGACTTCGATTTCCGCGCGACCGCACGACGGGCAGGCCGTGATGTCGAAACCTTTCTCGCGAATCTGCAGCGCTTTGAGGATGCCCCAGCACACCGGCACTTCTTCGATCGGATCGGCGGCGAGCGAACAGCGCAGCGTGTCGCCGATGCCTTCCCAGAGCAGAATGCCGAGCCCGATCGCGGACTTGATCGTGCCCTCGCGCGGTAAGCCGGCCTCGGTGATCCCGAGGTGCAGCGCGTAGGGCGTCTTGCGTTCGGCGAGGACCTTGTCGGCGAGCCGGTAGGCGTATACGGTGCTCGGAACGTCGTGCGCCTTGAGCGAGATCACGATGTCGGTGTGTCCCAGATCCTCGAGGATCTCCACGTGACGGAGCGCCGAGCGCACCATCGCCTCGGGCGTGTGCCCGAATTGCTTCTCGAGATCGTGGGCGAGCGACCCCATGTTCACGCCGATGCGAATCGGCGTCCCCATCTCTTTGGCCAGCACGACCACTTCGCGGGTCTTCTTCACGTCGGTGATGTTGCCGGGATTGAGGCGCAGCTTCGCGACGCCGGCCTCGAGCGCCGCGAGCGCCATCTTGTGATCGAAGTGGACGTCGGCGACGATCGGCACGGGCGAACGCGCGACGATTCCGGGCATGCCGGCCGCATCGGGCGCGTCCTTCACCGTTACGCGCACGACTTCGCAACCGGCCGCCGCAAGTCCGTACACCTGTTCCAAGGTCTTGTCCACGTCGGCGGTGTCGGTCGTGGTCATCGATTGCACGACGACCGGATGGTCGCCACCCATCCAAACCTTCTTAGCGCCGCTGGACCACTTGGACTTGTTCTCGAGCAGAACCGGCTTAGACTCACGCCGGAGGCGAATCACTTAGAAGACCCCTTTGCCACTGATGATGTTGGCGATGTCGTGATAGGCGACGAATACCATGAGGACCATCAGAAGCGCAAAGCCCGTGACGTGCACGAGCGCTTCTTTTTCGGGATCCACCGGGCGACCGCGCAGAATCTCCGCCAAGATGAAGGCGGCGCGGCCGCCGTCGAGGGCCGGAAACGGGAACAGATTGAGGATGCCGAGCGCGATCGAAATCGCGGCCGCGAGCGAGAGATACGGGGCCCAGCCGAGATCTTGCATCGCCGAGGCGGCGCGCTCCATCCCGATCACGCCGGAAACGCTCGAGGCGCGCTCGACGGGATGCGTCACCAGTTGCGCCATTCCGCTCAACTGCGCGACGGATTGATCGGCGAACTCGAGCCACGCGACCGGAAAGGCGGCAAAGAATCCGACCCGCTCGAAGCGCTGGATGCGAAGGAAGCCGATCCGCCCGATCGTTTTGCCCTTCTCTTTGTCGGCCCGCGGCACGACCGTCACCGTGTGCTGCACGCCGTGCCGCACGAAGCCGAGCAGCAGCGGCACGCCGGCCGACGCTTGAATTTTCTTGACCAGCACGTCGCCGTCGTTGACGGCGACCCCGTCGACCGAATCGATCGTATCGCCCACGGCCAGACCCGCCTTCGCGCCCGGCGAGCCGTCCTGAAGCGGACCGATCACGGTGCTCGACGACGTCGCCGAAGCGACCCCGAACGTCATCGCGGCGACCAGCAGGATCACGTAGGCGAGAATGAAGTTCGCGACCGGCCCGGCGACCACGATCGAAAGCCGTTGCCAGGTGGTCTTGGCCTGAAAGTTATCGCCCGGACCGGCGGCCGTGGCCGGCGCGCTGTCCTTCTGCTCGCGGAACTGCCGCTGTTGCTCGGCCTCGCTCGTCCGTCCGTCCTCGCCCTGCATCGCGCAGTAGCCGCCGATCGGCAGGAGGTTGAGACGGTAGTTCGTCCCGCTGCGGGGCGAGGTCCACTTCAGCAGCGTCGGCCCGAAGCCGACGGCGAAATCGTTGACCCGAACGCCGTTCCAGCGCGCGATCAAGAAGTGGCCGCCTTCGTGCAAGACGACCAGCACCGAGAGCATCAGGAGGAAGAGAGCGATCTTCTCCAGCCCGTCGAGCGAGGGTAGCGCGAGGGCGAGCATTTGTACGGGGGGCATACGTCCTATCTATTTCGCCGGAGTGACGAATCTGGCCTCGACGGCCGCTCGGGCGAGACTCCTGGCCCGCTCGTCGGCGGCGCCGACAGAGACCAGGCTCAGCTTTTCGTCGGGGGTCGCTTCGATCGCGGCGCGGACGATTTCCGGGATCGCCCCGAAGCGGATCTGCCCCCCTACGAACGCGGCCACGGCGATTTCGTTTGCGGCCGAAAGGGCAGCCGGGACCGTCCCCCCGCGACGCAGCGCCTCGTAAGCGAGGCCCAGGCACGGGAAGCGCTCGAGGTCGGGCCGCTCGAAGGCGAGGGTGGCCGTCGTGCCGGGGTTCGGCACCCCGAGCGCCTCGAGGGCGCCCGTGCGGTCCCGGCCGGGCAGCCGGTCGGGATAGGCGAGCGCGTAGCCGATCGGCAATCGCATGTCGGGCGGGGCGAGCTGCGCCTTGACGTTTCCGTCGCTGAAGACGACGAAGCCGTGGGCGACCGAGGTGCGGTGAACGAGCACGTCGATGCGCTCCGCCGGGACGCTGAACAAGCGGCTCGCTTCGATCACCTCGAGCCCCTTGTTCATCAGCGAGGCCGAGTCGACCGTATTCTTGGGCCCCATCTGCCAGGTCGGATGGCGCAGCGCATCGGCCACCGACGCGTTCGCGATCGCGCTCTGGTCCCACGTCCAAAACGGGCCGCCGGAAGCGGTTAGGATCAGCGAGGCGATGCGCTCGTGCGGTTCGCCGACCAGGCACTGAAAGAGCGCGCTGTGCTCGGAATCGACCGGGATGATTTCGGCACCGCTGCGTTTGGCGGCCGCGATGAACAACTCGCCGGCCGCGACGATCAGTTCTTTGTTGGCGACCGCGATGCGAATGCCGCGCTCGACCGCGGCGAAGACCGCATCGAACGAAACGGCGCCGTCGGTTGCGGCCACGACGACGTCGGCCCCGCTCTCGGCCGCAACCGCGAGCAGGCCGTGCGCGCCGTGCGCGACCAGAGTTTCTTGCGGGACGGCCGCTCGCAGCGCCGCGACGTCTTCGCGGGCGGCGCACGAAACGAGCGCCGGACCGAATCGCTTCACCTGCTCCGCGAGTTGCGCGATGCGAGTGCCAGCCGCCAGCGCGACGACGCGAAAACGGTCGGGATGGCGCGCGATCACGTCGAGCGTCTGCGTCCCGATCGAACCGGTCGAGCCGAGGATCGCTACGTTTCTTTGCACGGCGCTCGCGTTCGCGTCAGTGAGGGATGTGACCCGTTAGGTACAGCGCCGCGTAGAACGCGATACCGCCGAACGTATACGAGTCGAACCGGTCGAGAATGCCGCCGTGGCCGGCCAGGAAACTGCCCGCGTCCTTCACCCGCGCGTCGCGCTTGAGCGCCGATTCGACAATGTCGCCGATCTGCGCCGCGACGCTCGTGAGCGCACCGACGATGACGCCGTCCCACCACGAGATGTGCAGCGGCGGGATCAGGCCGAACGACGCCCCAACGGCCGTGGTCGCGAGCAGGCCGCCGACCGCGCCTTCCCACGTCTTCTTGGGCGAGATCGAGGTCAGCGGAGTGCGCCCGAGCGTCGAGCCGACCAGCATCGCGAAGATATCGGTGCACGCGATCGCGACGATGCTCGCCAGCGTGTAGGCCATGCCGACGTGCGGCAGGTTGCGCAGCGCCATGAAGTACGAGCCGAGCCAGCCGATGTAGAGGACGCCGAACACGGTGTAGGCGCTGCGCGCGAGGTAGCCCTGGCGTTCGCCCCAGAGCGAAAAAGCGAGCGATGCGATGATCGTGAAGCCGAGCAGCGGCTTTTCGTACGCGTGCTGCAGGCCCATCGCCGCGAGCACGATGTAGGTCGCAACGGCGATCGCCGCGACCGGAAATATCAGCGCTTGACCTTTTCGCGCCGACAGCCCCGCCAGCTCCCACAGCGACCCGACGGTGATCGCGAGGACGACGATCGTAAAGGTCGGGATGGTCGCGACCGACATCAGAACGATCGCCGCTAAGAGCGCCCCGCTGACGGCGCGGCGCGAGAGATCGTTGCGGCGCTCGAGGCCGGTGGCGCGCGGCACGCCGGACGCGGCCGCCGTCAGACTGCTCCGCCCGAGCGCGTGCGATATGCTTCGAGCGCCCGATTGAAATGGTCCCGATCGAAATCGGGCCACAGGGTTTCGGTGAGATAGATCTCCGCTTCGGCCAACTGATACAGCAGGAAGTTCGACAGGCGCGACTCGCCGCCGGGCCGGATCAGAAGATCGGGATCGGGCATATCGGCCGTCGAGAGATACGACGCGACCACCGCCTCGTCGATCGCCTCCGGGGCCAGGCGTCCCTCCGCGACGTCGCGGGCCACGTTTTCGATCGCAACCCGCAGCTCAGCGCGGGCGCTATAGTTGACGGCCAGATTGAGCTGCAGCCCGTCGTTGCCCGCGGTCTTCTCCATCAGACCGTCGAGCGCGTCGCGCGAGGCACCCGGCAGGGCGCCGTATTGGCCGATCACGCGCACGCGGACGTTGTTGCGGTCGAGCTCTGCGAGCTCGCTGCGCGCGAAGTACACGCACAGGTCGAGTAACAGCGAGATCTCGGTCTTGTCGCGCTTCCAGTTCTCGGTCGAGAAACCGAAGACGGTCAGCAGCGGAATACCGAGGTCGCTCGCCGCGCGCGTAACCTGGCGCAGCGCCACGATGCCACGCCGGTGTCCTTCGATTGCCGGCAGCCGTCGCGCTCGGGCCCAACGCCGGTTCCCATCCATGATGATCGCGACGTGGCGCGGCAGCGCGCCCGGCTCGGCGAGCACCTCGGTCGCGGCTGGGCCTGCCGCACTCACGCGTTCGCCTCGAGGCGCTCGTAGCCGTCGTAGCCCGCCACGATCTCCGTGCGGTCGCCCGCCTCGCTGACCCGCAATACCCGGAGCGTTCCGAGACCGATGGCCGGGTAGGGTGGGCGCAACAACCGAAAGCCCAGGTCGCGACCGGCGAGCAGCGCGCGCGCTTCGACCTCGGGAAGCAGCGTCAACACCGATTCGGGCGCCGAGGTATCCACAGCCATTTCCGTTGATTCATTCCTGCAGAAAACCCTGGTGCGCGCGAACCCCGTGGCGAATCGTGGCCGTGTGGCGGAAGCTCCGACGTTCGAAACCGCGCGGCTGATCGTGCGCGGGTGGCGCGATGACGATATCGAGGCCTGGGCCGCGCTAAACGCCGACGCGCGGGTGATGGAGTTCTTTCCAAACGCCTACGACCGCGCCCGCAGCGAAGCGTCGGCGGCCGCAGCGCGCAGCGGTCTCGAGCGAGACGGCTACGGCTGGTGGGCCGTCGAGGTCAAGTGCGGCCCGCGATTCGCCGGCGTCGTCGCGCTGCAGGAGGTACCGTTCACGGCCCACTTCACGCCGGCTTTCGAGATCGGGTGGAGGCTCGCGCACGAGGCGTGGGGCCGGGGCTACGCAACCGAAGCCGCGCAAGCGATTTTGAGTTTCGCGTTCGACCCGCTCGGCAAGACCGAGGTGGTCGCAATGACCGCCGCGCTCAACCTGCGGTCACAAGCGGTGATGCGTAAGCTCGGGATGACCCGCGCTCCCGGCGACGACTTCGCGCACCCGCTGCTCGAAGCCGGTCACCGGCTTCGCCACCACGTGCTCTACCGGGCCAAACCACCATGAGCTTGCTTACTTCGCGCCGCTGCAAAAAGAAAAGCCGCAGCGATGAGCTGCGGCTCCTTTGCGTGAACGCGGCGGCGCCTGCTATCGATGCCGGAAACTGCCCAATTGGTAGCGCACGAATTGGGCCTTGAGCGCCCGCAACTGCGCTTCGGTAAAGACCTGCGCGGGCCCGAACGACGCGGAGCCTCCCGAGTCGGGGTCGCCATCGAGAAAGAACGTCGCGTTGCCACCCGACGAAGTGAGGTTGTTGAGCGTGAACGTGGTCAGGTTGCCCTCTTCCAACTCGGTCAGAACTTGGCCACTCTCCCCGAAAAACGCACCGTCGCCGAAATTCGGAACGCCGATACTTTCCGAATTGATCTGCCCCGCTTCGCCCTCCGGGATCACCGAGCGGTCGGCGGTCACGATGAGCAGGGCGCAGCCGACG
>Ga0302325_10018861_pt1 | contig 14522 bp, 11 predicted proteins | sample Palsa_T0_2_FD_201948 | JGI IMG/M metagenome (GOLD analysis project Ga0302325, IMG submission 201948) | Peat permafrost microbial communities from Stordalen Mire near Abisko, Sweden - Palsa_T0_2 | ecosystem: Environmental > Terrestrial > Soil > Palsa > Peat permafrost | place: Sweden: Abisko... | reverse complement strand
GAAGGTCACCGCTGATGTCGTCGACACGGCGCCCGTTACCCTGGCCGGAGTGGACACACACCCCGGGTGGCACGTTTTACGCACCCTCGCCCAGCGCATCACCACCCCGCTGTTACCCGACGACTATCTGCACCTGGCCAACCCGCTGTGGTCGGCGCGCGAGCTGCGGGGCCGGATCCTGCAGGTCAGGCGGGAAACGCAGGATTCTGCAACGCTGGTCATCAAGCCGGGCTGGGGCTTCGGCTTCGACTACGAGTCGGGTCAGTACATCGGAATCGGCCTGCTGGTCGACGGTCGCTGGCGGTGGCGTTCGTATTCGCTGACGTCCAGCCCGCGCCGGGGCGCCCGCACGGTGACCATCACCGTCAAGGCGATGCCCGAGGGCTTCCTGTCCGCCCACTTGGTGGCCGGTGTGCAGCCCGGCACGATCGTGCGACTGGCCTTGCCGCAGGGCAATTTCGTGCTGCCCGAGCCGCCGCCGCCGACCATGTTGTTCGTCACCGCCGGGTCCGGCATTACCCCGGTGATGTCGATGCTGCGCACGCTGGTGCGCCGCGGGCAGATCACTGACGTGATCCACCTGCATTCGGCGCCCACCGAGGACGACGTGATGTTCGGCGCGGAACTCGAACAGCTGGCCGCCGACCACGACGGGTATCGGCTGCAGGTGCGCACGACCCGCACCCAGGGCCGGTTGGATTTCAGTCAGCTCGACGCCGAGGTGCCCGACTGGCGGACCCGGCAGACCTGGGCGTGTGGTCCGGAGGCGATGCTCAAGGCCGCCGACCATGCGTGGGCGTCCGCCGGCATCAAGGACCACTTGCACCTCGAATATTTCGCGGTGTCGCGTGCCGAGCCGGTCGGGGCCGGCGGGACGGTGACCTTCCTCAAGAGCGGGAAGAGCACCGCGGCCGACGCGGCGACGTCGCTGATGGAAGCCGGTGAGCAGCAGGGCGTGCAGATGCCGTTCGGTTGCCGGATGGGTATCTGTCAATCGTGCGTGGTAACCCTGAGCGAGGGGCACGTTCGGGACTTGCGCACCGGCGCGGTACATGAGCCGGGGACACGCGTGCAGACCTGCATTTCCGCGGCGTCAGGCGATTGTAAGCTCGACGTTTAGAGGTTACCCACTGGTAACCTACGCTTTCGTAGGTTACGATAGCGTAGGTACAGTAACCGCAGTCTGCAGGAAGGCAACTAGACGATGGCGATCACCGACCTCGATGTCTTTACGCATCTGACGGACGCCGACATCGACAACCTGGGCGTCGAGTTGGACGCCATTCGCCAGGACATCGAAGACTCTCGCGGCGCGCGCGACGCCCGCTACATCCGTCGCACCATCGCGGCGCAACGCGCACTCGAAGTCGCCGGCCGGGTGTTGTTGGCGGCCGGCTCGCGCCGGTCGGCCTGGTGGGCGGGAACCGTGACCCTCGGCGTGGCCAAAATCGTCGAGAACATGGAAATCGGCCACAACGTCATGCACGGCCAATGGGACTGGATGAACGATCCCGAGATTCACTCCACGTCCTGGGAGTGGGACATGAGCGGGTCGTCCAAGCACTGGCGTTACACCCATAACTTCGTGCACCACAAGTACACCAATATTCTCGGCATGGACGACGATGTCGGCTACGGCCTGCTGCGGGTGACCCGGGACCTGCCCTGGAAGCGCTTCAATCTATTCAACCTGGTGTACAACGCGATGCTGGCGCTCGGCTTCGAATGGGGAGTCGGCCTGCAGCACGTTGAGCTCGGCAAGATCGTCTCGAACCGCATGGACCGCGACGACGCAAGGGAGCGGGTCGACGAGTTCGTCGCCAAGGCCGGCCACCAGGTGGTCAAGGACTATCTCGCCTTCCCGGCACTCACTGCGCTGTCACCTGGCGCGACGTACAAGTCCACGCTGAAGGCCAACGCGGTGGCCAACGTCATCCGCAACGTGTGGGCCAACGCGGTCATCTTCTGCGGCCACTTCCCTGACGGCGCAGAGAAATTCACCAAGACCGACATGATCGGTGAGTCCAAGGGGCACTGGTACCTGCGGCAGATGCTGGGAAGTGCCAACTTCAACGCCGGCCCGGCGCTGCGGTTCATGAGCGGAAACCTGTGCCACCAGATCGAACACCACCTGTACCCGGATCTGCCGAGCAACCGGTACGCGGAGATCTCGGTGCGAGTGCGCCAGGTGTGCGACAAGTACGACTTGCCTTACACCACAGGCTCTTTCCTGCTGCAATACGGAAAGACATGGCGGACCATCGCCAAGCTGTCGCTGCCGGACAAGTACCTGCGCGCCACCGTAGACAATGCACCGGAGACGCGCAGCGAATCGATGTTCGCCGCCCTGGAGCCGGGTTTTGCCGGTATCGATCCGGCAACCGGACACCGGCGCGGACTGAAGACCGCGATCGCCACCGTGCGGGGTTGGCGCCGTGACAAGCAGGCCAAGCGGGCTCGCAAGAACGCGCAGCCGGGGCGCGACGAGCTGGCTGCGTAAACCCGACACGGTGGACACCGTCACGACGCATCCGATCGTCGATGCTGTATTGGATCGGCATCGCGACGCGTTGGGCGACGACCTGCCGACCTACCGCAACCACGTCTACCGGTGCATCACGTATCAGCAGCTGCTGCTTGGCTTTTCGATTCCGGACGTCGCAGCGCTGGCTTGGGCGGTGCACGATTTGGGTATTTGGACCGCGGGCACGTTCGACTACCTCGGGCCGTCGGCTGATCTGGGCGTGCAGCACGCCGACGAGTTCGGCATCAGCGACACCGGCCAATTGCGGGCTCTGGTCAGCGAACACCATCGGCTGAGCCGGGTCGACGACCGTCTGACCGAGACGTTTCGTCAGGCCGACCTCATGGACGTCAGCCGTGGACTACTGCCTCGTCGGGTTCGACGGTCGGCAGTGCGGGCCACCGTGAATGATCTGCCCTATCGCGGATTTCATGTGTTTCTGGCCAAGGGTCTGACCGGTTACGCCGCCCGGCATCCGCTGCGCCCGATGCCCATGATGCGCTGGTAAGCCGAACCGGCTCAGCCTGATTCGGCGATGGCGACCAGCCGCTCCAAGATCGCCAGCTGTTGCTCGAGATCGCCGTCGAGCTTCGCCAGCAGCGTCGTGATGCCGGCCGCGCGGTAGCGGCTCACCCGCTCGGCGATGGTGTCCGCGGTGCCCAGCAGATTCGTGAGGCGGCCGAGGTCCAGCGGCACCGCGCTGCGGGCCTCGTCCTGCTTGCCGGCTTGCCACAACTCGGCGACGGTCGCGACTTCGGTCCCGTAGCCCAGCCGGGTGAACGCGTTGTTATAAAAGTTGTTGTTCCCAACACCCACACCCATGGCGCCGATGGTGAACGCGTAGCCGTCGGCGTGGCGGCGCGCGGCGGCGTCCGCGGAGGCATCCTCGTCGTGGAATTCGACGGCGACGGGGGCGACGAGGTCGAGTTGGTCGAGGCTACGGCCGGCCTGCTGCGCACCGTCACGGATCGGCCCGAGAAACACCTCGGCGGCTTCAGGGATGAACGCATTACCCAGCCAGCCGTCGGCGGCTTCGCCGGTCAGCCGCAGGTTCTGCGGACCCATCGCCGCAATGTAGACGGGGACATGGTCCGGGCGCACCATCGGCCGCAATGCGGCGCCGCGGCTGTCCGGCAGCGGCAACGGATAGATCTCGCCGTTGTGCTCGAGGCGCTCGCCGCGGCTGACAGTGCGGATGATCTCGATGGTCTCGCGGGTGGTCTGCACCGGCTTGCGGAACCGAACGCCGTGCCAGCCTTCCATGACCCGAGGTCCCGACGTGCCGACGCCTAAAATGAACCGGCCTGACGACAGCTCTTCCAGGCTCAGCGCCGATGTCGCGAGTAACGCCGGGCTGCGCGAACCCAGTTGCACCACAAAGGTTCCCAACTGAATCGACGACGTCTTCGCGGCAAGATACGCCAGACCGGTCAGTGCGTCGTAACCCCAGACTTCGGGCACCCAGAGCGACGCGACACCGATCCGCTCGGCGGCCAGCGCAAACTCGACGGCGCCCGGCAGCCGGGGTTCGATCATTGCGCCGATCTTCATGGCTGGCATGCTAACCATCATGCGCTACCGCGACCAACCCACAATCGAAGTGACTCAGCGGGTTCGGTGTGACGTCGCCACGGCATGGGCCCTGGTGACCGACATCAATTTGCCGACGCATTGCTCGTCGGAACTGTGCGGCGTCGACTGGCTGGACGGGGCCGGGACCGTCGAGGTCGGCGCTCGTTTCCGCGGCCGCAGCAAGCATGAGGCGTTCGGGGACTGGTCGACGGTGTGTGAGGTCGTCGAAGTCGAGGACCAGCGCCGGTGGGTGTACAACGTCACCGGGCCCGAGGGCACCAGCGCGACCTGGGCATTCGAGGTCGAGCCGGCCAGCGACGGGGTCCTGATCCGGCAGTGGGGCCGGATGGGCCCCGGGCCGTCGGGCCTGACCCCGGCGATCGTGGCGCAACCGGAGAAGGAAGCCAGGATCATTACCCGTCGGCTGGCCGAATGGGAGAAGAACATGCAGGCCAACCTGGAGTGGGTCCGGTCGCAGGCCGAAGTCCCGGGATCAGGCTGAGCCCTCGCGCATCGCGGCCAGCAGGCGACGCGCGGCCGCGACGCGACGTTCCGCCGGCCCGGTGAGAGTGTCCAGAGCACATTCGGGATCGGCCGGCGGCCCAAGATGTCCACAGCCGCGCGGACAATCTTCGATCGCCTCGGCCAAGTCGGAGAACGCGAGCATCACGTCGTCGGGCTTGATGTGGGCCAGTCCGAACGAGCGGATGCCCGGGGTGTCGATCACCCAGCCACTATGACGCCCGGCGTCAAGGGGAAATGCCACCGACTGCGTCGAGGTGTGCCGGCCCCGGCCGATATCAGTCACCTCGCCGACCGGTCGATGCGCTTCGGGCACAAGGCGATTCACCAACGTCGACTTGCCCACCCCGGAATGGCCCAGCAGCACTGTGATTTTGCCGTCGAGCAGGTGCGCGACCGCGTCCAACGGATCGTCGCGACCCGCGATGATCACCGCGAGATCCAGGTCGGCGAACTGCTCGGCGAACGGCTCGGCGGGAGCGAGGTCGGTCTTGGTCAGGCACAGGATCGGGAACAGCCCGCCGGCGTAGGCCGCGATCAGGGTCCGGTCGACCAGCCCGGTGCGCGGTGGGGGATCAGCCAGCGCCACCACGATCAGCAGTTGGTCGGCGTTGGCGACGACCACCCGTTCGGTGGGATCGGTGTCATCGGCGGTGCGCCGCAACACCGTTCGCCGCGGGCCACGCCGCACGATGCGGGCCAACGTATCGTGCCGGCCGGACAGGTCACCGACGATGTCGACGTCGTCGCCGACGACGATCGGCGTGCGACCCAGCTCCCGGGCCCGCATCGCGGTGACATGGCGGTTGATGTCGCCGCCGAGCACGCACCCCCACCGTCCGCGGTCGACGCTCACCACCATCGCCTGCTCGGCATCAGCGTGCTCAGGGCGGGTTTTGGTCCGCGGGCGCGAACCCTTACCGGACCGGACTTTAACGTCGGATTCGTCGTAATCGCCGTAGTCGCCGGGCCTCAAGCGCCGGGCTCCGGAGCAAGCATCTCGGCCCACATCTGGGGGAAACTGGGCAATGTCTTGGCGGTGGTCTCGATGTCGTCCACGACGACGCCGGGGACCTGCAGCCCGACGATCGCGCCGGCGGTTGCCATCCGGTGATCGGCATAGGACAGCCACGTCTCCGGGTGCAGCGGCCTCGCGGTGATCTCCAAACCGTCAGGGGTTTCCCGGCAATCGCCGCCGAGCCGGTTGATCTCGGTGCTGAGCGCGGCCAGCCGGTCGGTCTCGTGGCCGCGCAGGTGCGCGATGCCGGACAGCCGGGATACCGAGCGGTGGTCGGCCAGCGCAGCAAGCACCGCAACCGCCGGGGTGAGCTCGCCGACGTCGCGTAGATCGACGTCGAATCCAGAATAGGATTGCGGGCCGCGCACCTCGAGGTATGAATCAGTCTGCTTCACAACCGAATTCAGTTGCGCGAGGATGCTCAGGATCGCATCGGCCGGCTGGATGCTGTCGTCGGGCCAGCCGGCGATGCGCACCGTACCTCCGCTGACCACGGCCGCGGCGATGAACGGCACGGCGTTGGACAGATCCGGCTCGATGGGCCAGTGCCGGGGCCTGATCAAGCCGGGCCGCACCTGCCAACGGTCGGCGGTGCGGTCGTCGACGTCCACGCCGGCCTGGCGCAACATCGCCACCGTCATGGCGATATGCGGCGCCGACGGCAGCGCTGAACCGCGGTGCTGCACGGTCAGGCCGTCGCTGAATGACGCGCCGGCGAGCAACAGGCCGGATACGAACTGCGACGACGCAGAGGCGTCGATCTCCACCTCGCCACCGGCGACCGCTCCGGTGCCGCGCACCTGAAACGGCAGGCCGTCACCGTCGATGTCGACGCCGAGTCCGCGCAGCGCATTCAGCAACGGCGCGATCGGCCGGCCGCGGGCCTGTTCGTCGCCGTCAAAGGTGACCGTCGCCAGCCCGAGGGCAGCCAGCGATGGAACGAAACGCAGCACCGTGCCCGCCAGGCCGCAGTCGATGCGGGCCTGCGGCGGCGGTGCGATCGTCCCGCCCACCGTGAGCTCGTCGGTCGACCCGTCGATCCGCAGACCCAGCGCCTGCAACGCCCCGATCATCAGGTCGGTGTCGCGGCTGCGCAGCGCGCCGCTGATCGTCGAGACGCCGTCGTGTGTGGCGGCCAGTGCGGACAGCACCAGCGCCCGGTTGGTCTGAGACTTCGAGCCGGGCACCGTCACGGTCGCAGACACCGGCGTCGTCGTCGACGGGGCAGACCAGGTACTCACGCATCCATCATTGCTTGTCTGCCGTCTCTGCCACCATGGAGTCATGTGTGGACGATTCGCGGTCACGACTGATCCGGCCACGCTGGCCGCGAAAATCGAGGCGATCAACGAGAGTCGCCCGGCCCAATCGGCGGGTCCGAACTACAACGTGGCACCGACCACGACCATCACCACCGTGGTCCGGCGGCACTCGAACCCCCAAGAGCCCCATGACCCAGATGACAAAGCCACCAGACGGGTCCGGTCTATGCGCTGGGGTTTGGTCCCGCCGTGGGCTAAGGGCGGGGCCGACGGCGCACCCGATACCAAGGGCCCGCTGCTGATCAACGCCCGCGCGGAGAAGGTGACCACTTCGCCGGCGTTTCGCGCCAGCGCCAAAGCCAAGCGCTGCCTGGTACCGATGGACGGCTACTACGAGTGGCGGGCCAGCCCAGATCTCGACTCCGGAAAGAAGGCCCGCAAGACGCCGTTCTTCATGCATCGCACCGACGGCGGGCTGTTGTTCATGGCGGGCCTGTGGTCGGTCTGGCGAGACCCCAAGAACGAAAAGGGCACAGACCCGTTGTTGAGTTGCACGATCATCACCACCGGCGCGGTCGGCGAACTCGCCGAGATTCACGACCGGATGCCGTTGATCGTCGCCGAGCAGGACTGGGATCGCTGGCTGGATCCCGACGCACCGGCCGACCTCGACTTCCTGGCCACAGCGCCGAGCATCGCCGGCATCGATATGCGGGAAATCTCGACGCTGGTCAACAGCGTGCGCAACAACGGGCCCGAGTTGCTGGCGCCGGCCGAGCCGCGGCCCGAGCAGGCCACGCTGCTGTAGCGCGGTGCCACCGATAGCCTGTGGGCTGTCGAAATATTATCGAGCTACCAAGCATTGGGGCGCCGGTGATTCAGGCTCAGGAGCAAACGCACGATGGTCAGCCGTCGACGTGGGCGCCGCTGCGTAGTCGCTTGTACCGCAGCTTGTTCATCGCGCAGTTCGCCTCCAACATCGGGTCGTGGATGCAAGGCGTGGCGGCCCAATGGTTTCTGGTTGAAAAACACAGCAGTGACGTCATCGTGGCTCTCGTCCAGACAGCGAGTCTCGGTCCGACACTGCTTCTGGGGTTGTTCGCGGGCGTGCTTGCCGATCTCTTCGACCGGCGACGGTTGCTGATATTTCTTCAGTCCTACGCAGTGCTGGTCGGGGTGGCCCTGGCAGTGCTGGCCTACCTCGGTCGCCTCGGTCCGACATCGCTGTTGCTCTTCACCGTGGCGATCGGCTGTGCCGCCGCACTGACCTCACCGGCGTGGCAGGCGATTCAGCCCGAACTTGTTCCGCGTGATCAGATACCCGCCGTCTCGGTGTTGGGCAGCGTCTCGGGAAATGCGGCCCGCGCGATCGGACCGGCGATCGGCGGCGTGATCGTCGCACTGAGTGGTCCGGCTGCGGTTTTCGCTGTCAACGCCGTGTCGTACGCGGGAATAATCGTGGCTCTGGTCGCGTGGCAGCGGCCCAAGCAACACGCGCCGCTCGAGCGGGAGCACTTCGGTTCGGCCATCGTCACCGGTGTTCTATACGTTGGAAACAATCCAATTTTTCGCCGAATCCTTTCTCGCGCAGCTCTTTTCCTATTCCCTGCGTCGGCGTTATTCGCTCTACTGCCGATCGCTGCCGCCCACAGATGGCACTTGGGAGCCGCTGGGTATGGTGTGGCGCTGGGCGCCATCGGTTTTGGCGCCGTACTCGCGGTGCTGGTCGCCGCACCGTTACACCGGAGAATGTCCGACAACGTGCTGTTGGCTTTGTCAGCCGCGGCATTCGCGGTTGCACCAGTCGCGGTGCCCTGGCTGCCGTTCGCAGCGGCAATCCCCATCCTGGCGCTGTCGGGGATGGCCTGGCTGATGACGCTGACGACGCTGAACGCGGCGGCGCAGCTGTCGTTACCCCGATGGGTTCGCGCCCGTGGATTGGCGATATACCTGCTTGTCGCCACCGGTTCGCAGGCGATCGGTGCGTATGCCTGGGGTGTTTTCGCCACCCGGGCCGGGCTACCCAACGCGCTGCTGGGTTCTGCGGTGCTACTGAGTGTTGTGGCCCTCAGCGTTCCGCTATTTCCACTGCGGCCATGCACCGGCGCTCTGGGCGTTGATATTTCGACGGCATGGCCCTCACCGACGCTGGTGTTCGATCCATCCCCTGAAGACGGACCGGTGCTGGTCACTGTCCGGTACCGAGTGCCGGAGGAGCACCGCGAGAACTTCATCGATGCGATGACCGAGGTCAGGCGATCACGATTGCGAACAGGTGGCCACAGTTGGCGGCTGTATCACAGTGTCGGACAACCCGACACGCTCCTCGAGAGGTTCACCGTGGCGTCCTGGACCGAATTCGAGCACCAGCGAACGGAGCGCTGGGTGGAGTCCGACTCCGACGGCGTGACGAGGGCGATCAGTTACACAGTCGATGGCACCCGGACGCACGAGTATTACCTCGCAATGCGTCCACCCAGGTGACGCCCGTCGATGAGGTTCGTCTGCGGCCGACAACGGTCGCCCCGGGTTTGTCGGTTCGCCACAAAGGTGACGAGGTCGGCCCGAATTAGTATGCCGGTGTGACTGCTTCCTACACGTACATGTTCGAGGACATCCGGAGCCGGCCGGTCGCAGTGATCGGGGCGGGGACGTTGGGTCGGCGTATCGCGCTGATGTTCGCCAGTCGCGGCGGGACTGTGCGGATCTATGCTCGGCGCGCGGAACAGCTGGCGTCGGCGACACAGTATGTGGCCGAAAGCCTTCCGGGAGTCATCGAAGCCCGCGGCTTCGGCGAGCCGGGCCTCGCGACGGCCACGACATCCCTCGGCGAGGCGCTGGACGGCGCGTGGCTTGCCGTGGAGTCTGCGCCCGAAAAACTCGAGATCAAGATTCCGTTGTGGGGCCAGATCGACGAACTGGCGCCGCCGGACACCATTTTCGCGACCAACTCCTCGTCGTATCCGTCGCGTCTGATGGCCGAAAACGTGAGGGACAAAACGCGTTTATGCAACACGCACTTCTACATGCCGCCGGACATCAACGCGCTCGACCTGATGTCTGACGGCGAGACCGACCGCGGCCTGCTGGACACCCTGCTGACCGTCCTGCCCGAGTTCGGTGTGTACCCGTTTGAAGCGCGCAAGGAGTGCACCGGGTTCATTTTCAATCGGGTGTGGGCCGCGATCAAGCGTGAGTCGCTGGCTGTGGTCGCCGAGGGGGTGGCCAGTCCCGAGGACGTGGACGGAATGTTCAAGCTCAACTTGGGTGTCCAAGCCGGGCCGTTCCAACTGATGGACCTCGTCGGTCTCGACGTCGCGCTCGACGTCGAGAAGCACTACGCGGACGAGTTCCCGCACTTGCCGACGAGCGCGCGGGATTTGCTGCAGGCGTACGTCGATGCGGACAAGCTCGGCATCAAGTCCGGTGAGGGGTTTTACACGTACTGAAACACCTTGCCCGGCACACCGGCAGGGTGCGCGAAGGGCGTTGCCCTCATGTCAGAATTATTTCAATGGCGACTGAGGTTCAGGGGCAGGTGGACGGTTTGCGGCCGTCCGTATGGGCACCGCTGCGCAATCGCGTGTACCGCAATTTATTTATCGCTGCGTTCGCCTCCAGCATCGGGACGTGGATGCAGAGCGTTGCGGCCCAATGGTTTTTGGTGGAGAAACACAGCAGCGACGTCATCGTTGCATTGGTCCAGACGGCGAGTCTCGGGCCGACGCTGCTTTTCGGATTGTTCGCCGGTGTGCTCGCCGATCTCTTCGACCGGCGGCGGTTACTGATATTTCTGCAGTCGTATGCAGTGGTGGTAGCGCTGGCCCTAGCGGTGCTGACGTATCTCGGTCGCCTCAGCCCGACGTCACTGTTGATGTTTACCGTGGCTATTGGTTGCGCTTCTGCACTCGCCGGACCCGATTGGCAGGCGATTCAGCCAGAGGTGGTTCCGCGTGAGCAGATACCGGCCGTCTCGATGTTGGGCAGCGTCTCGGGTAATGCTTCCCGAGCCATAGGACCGGCAATCGGTGGCATTGTCGTGGCATTCGCCGGCCCCGCAGCTGTCTTCGCGCTCAACGCGGTGTCATTCGCGGGCATAATCGTTGCGCTGTTGGTGTGGAGACGACCCAAGCAACTCGCGCCGATCGAGCGAGAACACTTCGGCCAGGCCATCATCAGCGGACTGCTCTACGTGAGTAACGGTCCAATTTTTCGCCGGATCCTGTTGCGCACCGCGATCTTCCTGTTTCCCGCCTCGGCGCTGTTGGCCCTGCTGCCGGTGGCTGCCGCCCGCACGTGGCACCTGGGAGCCGGCGGCTATGGAGTAGCGCTGGGAGCCGTCGGTTTTGGCGCCATACTCGGTGCCGTGTTCGCCGACCCGTTACGCCGGCGAGTGTCGGACAACGCGCTGTTGGCCGCGTCGGCCGCCGCCTACGGTCTTGCGCCGCTCGCGGTCGTCTGGTTGCCATTCGCTGCGGCGATCCCAGCCTTGATGCTGTCGGGGATGGCGTGGCTGATCACGTTGGCAACGTTGAACGCGGCAGCGCAGCTGACCTTGCCGCAGTGGGTTCGGGCCCGTGCGTTGTCGGTGTATCTACTGGTCTCCACCGGAGCTCAGGCAATCGGCTCCTATGTCTGGGGTGCCCTCGCCACGCAGGCGGGACTTGACATCGCGTTGCTGTGGTCGGCGGTGACTCTGGGCGCCGCTGCCCTCAGCGTTGTCGGCCTTCCGCTGTTGCCTAACACCGGGAGGCTGAACGTCGAGGTCTCCACTGCCTGGCCTGAACCGATGCTCATGTTCGAGCCATGTCCCAACGATGGACCAGTGCTGGTCGCCGTCCGCTACCGAGTGCCGGAGGAGAACCAGGAAGACTTCGTCAAGGCGATGAGCAGGGTCAGGCGATCGCGGCTCAGAACGGGCGGCCACAGTTGGCGGCTGTATCACAGTGTGGGACAGACGGATCTGCTTCTGGAGAGGTTCACCGTGGCGTCCTGGAGCGAATTCGAGCGTCAACGCACCGAGCGCTGGCTGGGGTATGACTCTGAAAACTTCACGAAGGCGGTCAGCTATACCGTCGACCACACCCGAACGGACGAGTATTACCTTGCTAAGCGGGTGCCCCGGTGAGGTTCCAGCGCTACGCTCGCCGCGCCAGGTAGCCGAGCGCGAGTGCGGCGGCGTTGGCTCCGCACATGCCGTGCGCCCCGGGTCCCGGCGGGGTGGCGGCCGAGCAGATATACATGCCGGGTAACCCGATGGTGTACGGCGACAACGTGGTTCGCGGTCCGAAAGTCAGCTGCCGAATGTCCTTGGCGCCGGTCATGATGTCGCCGCCGACGTAGTTGAGGTTGTAGGCAGCCATCTGTGTTATCGAGCGAACCGCGGAGCCGACGACGCGTTCCCGGAAACCGGGGGCGAATCTTTCGATCTGGGCGATGATCGCCTCGGTCGCGTCGCCGGTGTAGCCGTTGGGCACGTGCGCGTAGGTCCACACCGGATGCACATCGCCGACCGACCGTTGCGGATCGGCCAGATATTGCTGACCGACAAGGACGAACGGCCGCTCCGGCGCCCGCCCGGCGTGGATTTCCCGCTCTGTCGCGGCGAGTTCGGAATAGCTTCCGGCCACGTGCACTGTGCCGGCCCGATGGGCGTCCGGGTTGGTCCAGGGCACGCCGCCGTCGACGGCGAAGTCGACTTTGAACGCACCCGGACCGCGTCGGAATCGGGTGAAGGCACGCGAAATACGCCGCGGGAGAGAGTCTTCGAGGATCCCTGCGACCGCGCTCGGCGCCAGGTCGAACATCGTGACATCCGCCGGCGGCAGCTGCGACGCCGTCTGGACCCGTACGCCGGTCTCGATCTTGCCGCCGAGGTCGGTCAGGAGCGCGACCATCGCGTTGGTGATCGACTGCGATCCGCCTTCGGCTACCGCCCAGCCGTGCCGGTGGCCGGCCGCGATGATGCCCATCCCGATTGCGGAGGTCATCGGGTAATGCAACGGCCGGAAGGCATGGGCCGCAATGCCTCCGAATAAAGCCCGCCCCTCCTCGGTGCGGAACCACCGGGCGAACGTGGACGCGGGGAGCACCGTGGGCGCGCCGAACCGGGCCAACTTCAGTGGGTGATGCGGGACCCGCAGCAGCGGACCCATGATGTCCTCGCTGAGTGCGTCGAATCGCGACGCCGGGTAGCCGAATGCGCCTCGCCATCGCCACCCGTCGCGACCGAGACCGGCGGCGGTCTTCTCCACCGAGCGGTGCAGGACGCCGGCGCTGCCGCCGTCGAGCGGGTGCACACAATCGATCTCCGGCCAGCGCCACGTGAGGCCGTAACGGTCCAGATTGACCTTCTTGAGGAATTGCGATCCGACGGCCATCGGGTGGATCGCCGAACAGTGATCGTGCAGGAGCCCAGGAACGATGTCTTCGCTGCTGCGGGCGCCACCGCCGACCTCGTCGGCAGCCTCCAGAACGGTGACCGCGACACCTTCGGCGGCCAACGCGAGTGCGGCTGCGAGTCCGTTGGGCCCGCCGCCAACCACGACCGCGGTACTCACGCCCGCGCTCCGTGACCTGGCTGCGATCCGCTCAGTGACCAGCTCACGTCGAGGGGGATGGGCCCGTTGGGCAGCCAGGGCTGTTCGGCGACCGCGTCAGCCACCCGCCAGGTGCCACGCTCGACCACCCCGAGCGCGGCGTCGATCAGCTGGTAGTGCTGGACGCCGCTGCCGAAGGCTTCCGATTCGACCCAGGCGACGACGCACTCGCCCGGCTCGAAGTCGGCTTCGCGTTGCACGGCTTGGACCATGTCTGCATTGTGCAGGTGTCCGTCGCCGAAGTTAAACCCGATCAGCGAGTTGCACACGAATTCGCCTTCCCGCACGGCGCGCGTGTCGATGTCGGGCAAGTGGGTCAGCAGCAGCGAAAACAGTCCGCGGCCCTGGCTGTGCATGGTGCGCCACGCGATGGTCTTCTGCATGGTGATCTCCGCCCACTCGGGCTCGTAGCCGGCGGCGACGAATTGGTCGATCTGGTTGGACGCCGATCGCGTCACCCGGTTCAGCTTCGGCTCGGCGCCGGGCGCGAACGTCCACACCGCCGAGGCCCAGTTACCCGCGTACTGCCGCATCGAGGGCAGGAACGACACCTTGTCCGGCCGCAGATTGCCCAGGATCGGGTAGAACAGCAGTGCAGCGGCGATGACGAGCGCCAGCCATGGCGGCGACATGTTCCACGGGGCGTACCCGTCCCAGTTCGGAAAGCCGAGGAACAGGAAGACCGTGGTGTAGGCGAAAACCACATTCCACTCCAGCGGCACCGCGAGCGGGAAGGTCGAAATGATGAACATGTGGAAGCCCACCATCAATAGCACCGCCAGCAGCGTCACCCACTTGTTGGTGGAGAAGAACAGGATCAGTGGCGCCGCGATCTCGACCGTGGTGCCGTTGACATGTGCCATGAAGTCCGCCAGTCGCGACGGCCGCATGTCGCGTCCGAAGTCGCGATAGTGGGCCCGTCGCACCGACTTCGGCGCAAATACTGTGTTGCTCACCATCGGCGGGATGACATTGGAGAAATGTTTTCCGAACTTGGAGAAGCCGGCGCCGATCCACACCACCAC
>Ga0302325_10018860_pt1 | contig 14522 bp, 13 predicted proteins | sample Palsa_T0_2_FD_201948 | JGI IMG/M metagenome (GOLD analysis project Ga0302325, IMG submission 201948) | Peat permafrost microbial communities from Stordalen Mire near Abisko, Sweden - Palsa_T0_2 | ecosystem: Environmental > Terrestrial > Soil > Palsa > Peat permafrost | place: Sweden: Abisko... | reverse complement strand
TACAAGGTCCCGACCCTGACACTTGCGAATGCGGCCAATATTCATCTCGACACGTCGTTCAAACCCGTCGTGACGGGCAACATTTACGCGCAGCCGCTTTTTTATGAGGCGTCCGGTTCGCCCCACGGCATTGTGATCGTCGCAACCGAATCCAACAGCGTGTACGCGCTGGATGCGGGATCGGGTAAGACGATCTGGAAGGCACAGCTTCCCGCCTCGGCGCCGCTCTCGGAGCTGCAATGCGGAAACATCAATCCCGAAGGCATTACGGGCACGCCCGTGATCGATCCCGTCGCCGGCGTGCTTTATCTCGACGCCTTGGTCAAGACGAGCAACGGACCGCGGCAAAAAATCTATGCGCTGTTGCTCACCAACGGCTCGGTGGTTGCGAGTTGGCCGCTGGACGTCCAGGCGGCGATGGCGTCTGCCGGCGTATCCTTCTTGTCGACGACGCAGGGCGCGCGCAGTGCGCTGCTGCTGTTGAACGGCAATCTCTATGTCGTCTATGGCGGCAGGTATGGGGATTGCGGCACGTATCACGGCACCGTGATCCAGATTCAAACCCAACCGCCAAAATTGCTTGCGAACTGGCAGACGCGCGCCAATGGCGGCGGCATCTGGGCCCAGGGCGGCATAGCAGGAGACGGCGAGTCGCTGTTCGTCACGACCGGCAACACGATGGGCGCGAGCACATGGATGGACGGCGAAGCGATCATCCGCCTAAGCCCCGGTCTGGCCCGTTCGACCAACACGAAGGACTATTTCACGCCGTCGAACTGGCAGAACCTGGACGATTCGGACGAGGATCTGGGTGGCACCGAAGCGCTTCCGATCTCAATCGCGGTGGCAGGGTCGGAGCCGGTAAAGAGGGTCATTGCATTCGGCAAGGATGGCAACGCCTATCTGACGAATCGGCCCAATCTGGGCGGCGTTGGCGGTGCGATCCAGGTCTTTGCGGCGTCGTCCGGCGCCATCAGAACCGCGCCGGCCGTTTATCAGACGTCGTCCGCGACCATGGTGGCCTATACCAATTCCGGCAATAGCCGGTGCTCTGGCAGCAACGAGGCCATGCTGAACGTGGCTGCAAGTGGCAGTTCCCCGATGTCGTTCGCCTGGTGCGAATCTCTCAACGGTGCGGGCGCGCCCATCGTCACCACCACAGATGGCGCATCGAACGGCATCGTTTGGGTTCTCGGGGCCGAAGGCGACAACGAGCTTCATGGATTCAATGCATTGACAGGTGCGACCGTTTTTTCCGGAACCGGCACGTCGATGAGCGGTCTGCATCATTTCCAGACAATTCTCGCGACCAGGCATCGATTCTATGTTGCCGGCGACAACGAGGTTTATTCCTTCGAGTTTTGAGACGCTCGTGCCGACTGTGAGCTGTGCTGCGATTTCAAGTTCGATCGGCTATGACAAAATGTCATTCTTCTCAGGAGCGGTGCGATCCATAGACTGATCGGCAACCAGATATCGGATGCCGGTTCGGATGTTGAAGACGCCCTCGACCTTCGAGGAATTGATTGCACCGCTCACCGAAGCGGAATTCTTGTCGCTTCTGCGCGAGCGCAAATTGACGCTGCTGCGCGGTTCGAACGCTGATCGCTACACGAATTTGCTGAACTGGGATCTGCTCGTGGGCATGCTCGCGCGGGGCGAGCATCCGCGAAGCCTTGCCGATTTAAGCCTCTCGCGGGAATCGGTCACGGTTCCTGCCGATCGCTGGTTGACGAAGAACAAGACGGGCGGCGGCAACCAGGTCGATATCGCGAAGGTCGAAGCCTATCTCGCCCAGGGCTTCAGCCTGTGCGTCACGCGCATCGACGAGCACGCCCCGCATCTCACGGCGCTGTGCGACGACATCCGGTCGAGGTCGTTCGAGCAGATCAAGGTCGGCGTGATCGTCACCACGGGAAAAGAAGGCGCGTTCAAGCTCCATTACGATCCCGAAGACCTCATCATTCTTCAGGTGGAAGGAAGCAAGCGCTGGAAGATCTACGGTCCCGCCGTCTGCCATCCCGTCATCGGCATGCCGCCGCAGGCACCACCGCCGGAAGATGCGCCGATTTTCAACGAAGTGCTGCAGCCGGGGGATTTTCTGTTCGTGCCGGGCGGCAACTGGCATCATTGCGAGAACGGGCCGGGGCGATCCATTCACCTGGGATTTTTCTTCCTGGCGCCGACAGGCTGGCATTTCATCAAGGCGCTCACCTCGGAACTGGTCGCCGACGAGATGTTCCGCACGCCATTGACGCGACTCGCCGGTGCCGAAGAGCTCGCGACGATGGAAGCCGATTTCAAACTCCGCGCCATCGACACGATCAATCGCCTCAACCTCCACGAATATTTCGCCGACTGGATCAGGGCGCGGGGGAAATGAGGCTCGTTCGACCTCGCTTTGCCTGGGAGGTTCCGTGAAATTCGACCTTTGTCGCCTCAAGAGCCGCGTTGCTTCAGCCATACGACAAGATTCCCCACTGCCTCGAACCCTGTGGCACGGAGCCTGGTGACGAGATGCCCGGATCGTTCATAGCCAACGATGTCCGTGTACTCGATGGAAGCATGGATAAATCTTATGATTTCCGACCAATATCCGATGTCTTCGTTGGCGCAAAAGCAGTTCGAGATGCCGAGTACGTTATCCGTCTTGTTCACCAGGCAGCCGCTGACAATCTTTTCCGCCACGTAGCCGGCTACGAAATGAACGCCGGGATCGCGCAATAGGCCGGGGCGGAAGATTCTGTTCCCGAGCGCTTCGTCGGCATCCCACGCTTTTCTCCACCTGCACAGCGCATCTTCGTCCTTTATCAGTTCATGGCGTATGCCGGCGATTTTCTTTTCGGGTTTGAATTGGCGCGCCTCGAGATACAGCCACTGCGCATCGAAGAGCTTTATAAAATCGTGACTGCCCAGGTCCAGCGCCGCGAAGCTGTCTTTGATGGACCAGTTTTCCCATTGCTCATTCTCAAAAGAATTATTGATGGACCGGAAAATTCCGTCCGGCCTCCACGCCGCGGATCGTGTCACCAGGTTTGAATACAGAGGAGGGACTTTTTCAATGCAATACCAGGACGACGCATTTTTGTTCCATCGGATGCCGTGGCTCGCAAAAATGGCTTCATACAGACCATGATTATTGTCGATAGCCCTTTGCAGCTTTTTGTCCATGGGCGCTAATTGCTCTGCGTTGCCTCCCTGCAATACACGCCGCCGCAGTTTCCGGCGATGCAGCCTGTCGGAACTTGTCGCCCGGTTACGGCGGATCAAGCGCACTGATGCTGACATAGTAGCCGTCAGGATCCCGGAGCGAAAACTCCATGGTTCCAGTGCTGGGATTTACATGCGGCTCTTCTTCCAGCCGGCTGACGAGCGCGCGCGCCCTTCTCAAAGCGACGTCGTAGTTGTCGACCCGGAAGAACAGGAGGAGGCCGTTGCCGGGCTTGGCGGTGTGGGGACTTGTCAGGGGCGGATGCTCATGGGCACCCCACTCGTGGAGACAGAGCAAGACCGTTCCATCCGGGTCGACGATTTGTCCGAAGTCGTCATGGGCAGGAGCCGCCTCCGGCAGGCCAAGCAGCGACTGGTACCACTTGAAGCTCCGGGACACGTCGGCCACGCCGATGATCGTCCATATGCGCTTCATAAGTTCCTCTGCGATCCGACAATCATCAGATTGATCCCGGAACGATGCCATCGGCAACAATTGAGTCCAACGGAAGGATGAACTGGCACTCCGGGCTTCGGATCACCGGTAGCGCGAATTGGGCAATTCCTATTGTAATTTTTTGACCGCCCGCCGCATCGGCCGACGGCGGATATCCGGCGCAGAATTCTGTCGGCGTCATGCCGGCAATCGGCGGAACTCTTTGATGAAGTGGGATGGGTCGAAAGACCTGAAGTCGGCTATCCAACGCGGTAACAGGAGGACCCTAGGCATTATCCGACGGGTCATTCCTCATCGTACCGATTCCGCATCGCCTTCAACCCTTCAATAATTTGGGCCTTTCCAAGGATTTCCGAGTAGACCGTCCATTCGACAATCGTCTCAGTGCCATGCCTGAAAACCACGCGAAAGGTGCGCGAACCATGCGGGTCTGGAATAACATTGCCCGTGATGAACGCCATGAGCGCCTCCATGCTTACCGCTAAGCATCGGGGGCCGAAAAACCTATGTCAAATGGCGAACTACAATGCCCGAGTTAGAATGAGAATTCAGGAATTCTCACTCTAACCCGAACTTACACATTGCTTGGTTCTCGATCGGTTGCGAGCAGCGGGCGCATTTCGCATAGCATCCAAACTATATCGGTTGGTCCGCGCGCGAGAGCGCCGGAAATTCGCTGATGTTGCACGAACAAAAATAAATCCGGAAAATTCGTCCTCTTCTTAACCGCCTGTCTCGCAAAAGTTTTCGCTGGAACGTTTCTGCAACGAATTCGACGTTCGTTCGACGTCCGTTCAAAAATCTGCGTTTCACACGATTGCGGGAGCGAATTTGCGTCGCCATGTTGAACGGTTCCCCGTGATGGAGATCGGGCATGGAAGAGAAACGGGCCGACATCGAGACGCGCCGGAAGACGGAGCGATCCGCTGCCCGCGCGGCGAAAGCCGCGCGGGCGGTGGTTGCGCGCACGCGCCTCGCGCAGCGGGCGATCGCAACAGCGCGCGTGAAGGCACGGAAAACGCCTTCCATCAAATCCGAGTCGCGTTACGGAAAGGCGGGCACCTGTTATCGCCTGTTATGTTTTCGGGAAAGCCACGGTTTGCCTGGAGATTCCGGGAGATAACAGGAGAAATTTTTTTCGCACTGGACGATCAAAAAGGACGGAGAGACCAGCGGTGAACGCAAGGCCAAACACAGGGAAATTTGGAGGGCCGAAAAGCCCTGCTCTGGCGCATCAAGTGATTGATTTTATTGGATATTTAGGAATGAAAAAATTTTCGCAAAAACCATGCGCCAAAGCCGATGTCTACCACGCACCCTCTTGAGGTGCTGGCAGCGTCGCCGAATCGGGTGGCCTGCCAGCCGAAGCTGCGCGAACCCGTCACGAGCCCTCCTTCGCTCCGGCGAGCCGTGGAGGGCACCCTCCGCTGCTGCGCAGCACAGGCTGGCGCGCCCGACAGGATTCGAACCTGTGACCTCTGCCTTCGGAGGGCAGTTTCCTAGGCTTGTGACCGTTTGCTAAAATTTGTGCCCGTCCACTAAACCCCAACAATTATGCTTGTTTCCTGTTGCGACCTCTGCCTTTAGTTTGGTAGTGTTTGCGCGAAGTTGTTTGCTATGCGTTTGCTAGCAAACAGAGCGGCGGCGAGGAGCGGGCGATGGCGGTATCGAGCAGGAAGATCGGGCTCAGAGAAATTCGGGGGCTCAAGCCGGGCGAGATCGTTTGGGACAGTGCGGTCGGCGGCTTCCATGCGCGTCGCCAGCAAAGCAAGACCGTCTCCTACATCGTCGTTTACCGCACGGCTGAGGGTCGGCAGCGCTGGCAGACCATCGGGCGGCACGGCTCGCCCTGGACGCCTGACACGGCGCGCGAGGCAGCGAAGCGCATCCTCGGTCATGTGGTCGACGGCGCCGATCCGGCTGCTGAGAAACACGCCAAGCGCAAGGCTGCGAGCGTCGGCGAATTGTGTGATCTCTACATCGCCGACGCGGAGGCGGGGCGGCTGTTGACGCGGCGCAAGGCTGCAAAGAAGCCGGGGACTATTGCGACGGACAAAGGCCGCATCGAGCGGCACATTAAGCCATTGCTCGGCAGCAGGAAGGTTGCGGCCGTCACGCGTGAGGACGTTGACGGCTTTATGCACGCCGTCGCTGAGGGCAAGACAGCCACGCGCGCCAAGACGGGGAAGAAACGCGGGCTTTCGCGCGTGCGAGGCGGCAAGGGCACAGCCACCCGTACCGTGGGACTGCTCGGCTCGATCTTCTCCTATGCCGTTCGCCACCGGATGCGGTCGGACAACCCCGCGCACGGCGTTGTCCGATTTGCCGACGGTAGGCGCGAGCGGCGATTGAGCGATGACGATTACAAGGCGCTGGGAAAGGCACTGCTAGCGGCAGAGACGGTGCGCGTCTGGCCGGCAGCAATAGCGGTGACGGGCTTCCTCGCCCTTACTGGCTGGCGCTCAGGTGAGGCGTTGGGGCTCAAATGGAGCGAGGTCGATCTTGCACGGCATACAGCCACGCTCGCCGACAGCAAGACGGGCCGCAGCGTACGGCCCCTGTCTAAGGCGGCTTGCGAAGTGCTGCGGAGCCAACCGCGCTCAGAGGATGACGCGCTGGTATTCCCGGCAACGCGCGGCGACGGCCGGATGACGGGTTTCCCGAAACTGTGGGCGAAGATCGCGAAGCTCGGTGGGCTGCCAACGGACGTAACACCGCACACGCTGCGCCATTCGTTCGCGAGTCTCGCGGGCGATCTCGGGTACAGCGAAACGACGATTGCTGCTCTCGTGGGTCACAAGGGACGCTCGATGACCTCTCGCTATGTTCATGCCGCCGACGCCGTGTTGCTGTCGGCTGCCGACGCGGTGGCAAATCGCACCGATCAACTCATGCGCGGAGTGGTGACACAGCTGCGCTCAGCAGTCGGCTGATCGCGAATGAAAACGCCACGCCCGATGCCCCCGGCCCGGCAAATGCTGGATTGCTTTGGATTGCGTCCCCCATTGATTGCAGAGAGCGAAGACGGCACGCGCAGCCGCGTTGCCTTGGTCAAGAAAGGCGTCGCAGACGCATTTGCTGCTGCCGTGACGCACCTGGGGGATGAGCAGGCAAGGGAGCTGTTCACCAGCGTGGCTCGGCGGCTGAAGCGAGGGAAGGGAAAATCGCTCGCGTCCGACCGCGACGCGCAGCTTCTGGCTGCCCTCGAAGCTGCCCAGCGAATAGGTGAAACAATCCCTGCTCTCGCGAGGCGGTTACACGTCGAGCGGAAACTTGAACTGGGAAACTCCCCGCAAGCGATCGACACACAGATTCGGAAGCTCTTAAAGGAACGTTCAGCGAGAAAGCGCACGGCTGAGCTAGCGGCGCAGCGCTGGCACCAGATGTTTCCGACTTCGCCGACGATAGTTTCGAGAGCTCTGGACAAGAAATAGCCCCACGGGCCTTTACTTGTTTGCAAGCACGAGCTTGATGCAATTATTGAATGCCATTGCAACCGCTGGCGCGTGCCAGCAACGCAGAGGCTTCAATGTCAAATTTTCCGCCCGATGCAATGCTGACGCGCGACAAGAGCGCCGAAGCCCTGTCAAAGCTTGGCTATCCCGTAACCAAGGCGACTCTAGCGACTTTGGCCAGCCGCGGCGGAGGCCCGCTCTATCATCGCTTCGGGAAGCGCGTCCTCTATCGCTGGGACAATCTCGTGAATTGGGCCGAGGCCCGATGCAGTGCGCCCCGCAGTTCTTCATCTGAGGCGGACGCAGCATAACTCCCAAGACAAAACCCCGGCCGCGCGCCAACGCAAACCGGGGCTCAATATTCGCTGCACTCCCGCTAAAGGAAACAGCCAAATGAGACTACATCGCTGCCTCCGTCGCGGCAACGGCGCCGCAGCAGCAGGCAACCGCAACGGTCACACCTGCGATCTGCTCAGCGGTGCAGCTGGTGTCGAAGAGTAGGCGAGCGGACGCCCGCGGACGCTCCGAAGGCGAGCCGCGTTGGGTGAAAATTCCCTACTGGGTATTAGAGACGGAAGCGGCGCTCTCGATCTCGCCACCCGCGTTCAAGGCGTTGGTCTATCTCCTCAAACGCTTTAACGGCATAAACAACGGCCGCATTGCCTTTGGAGCGCGCTCGGGCTGCTTCCTGCGCGAGCCGGGAAATAAGGTACTTGTCGACAGGCCCTTCGGGCTTGCACCCAGCACGATCGGCGACGCGCTATATGAACTCGAAAAGGCCGGCTTCATCCGATGCACGCGCGAATCATCGTTCGATCAAAAGCGCCTTGTTAGGGAATGGCGCATCACCTGGTTGAATTGCGGCAATGAATTGCCGACCAAGGAATTTGCGACAGCGACGGGCAATTTCCGGCGCCCTAAGGCCCCCCGAAAACAAAAGCCAGACCGCGTACGCGGCGGCTGACCCGAAATACAGACCGCGCACGCGGCGAAGGCGGACAAAAAACCGGCCGTTAATGCCATTACAGAACGCGCACGCGGCAACTAGCTCGATTCCATAGAACGCGTGCGCGCACACATCTAGTAACCATCCCATACACTAGACCGTGGCTACGATGCCGACGGGCGCGCGAGCGGAGCGGAGCCAAGGCGACGCGCAGCGCAGCGAGCGCGCACTTTCACAATCCGAACCAACTTCCTTTTACGGCGCGAAGCGACGCCGTAGGCGTGAGCGCCTCACGTTCCTCGTGTCTGGAGTTTTCCTCAGAACAGGGTCAAAACAGGCGCATGGCCAAATTTGCGAAGGGTCAATCTGGAAATCCCGGCGGCCGGCCAAAGACGATCGCGCTGCTTCGCGAGCTCGCCCAAGCTGAAACCGAGGCCAATATCCGCACACTGGTGACGATACGAGACAATAAAAAATCCCCGCACGCCGCGCGTGTCGCAGCGGTTCGCGAGCTCTTTGACCGCGGGTATGGAAAAGCGACACAAGCGATTTCAGGTCCCGATGACGGCGCCATCGAGGTCCACCAGAGCGAAACTGAGCTTGCCCGTGTCATCGCGTTCATGCTTGCGAGGGAGGCGAGCCGCGCGACATGACCGCCGGGCTGCTTGGGAAGCTGACCGTGATGACGGCTGACTTTTCGCCCGATGTTGCAGAGGAGATTCTTCTGGCGATTGCGTTTCCCTCCCTTGAGGGAGGGTAGGTGTGCCGCGTCGCCCGATCCGCTCCCGGCCTTCTCTCACCTCCCGCACCCGCTATAGTCGATACAGGTGAATCGAGGGGGCGGATGGCTGAGGAACCTGAGCGAGCGAACGCCACAAGTGGGGGCGGGACTGCGGCCTGGGCCGTTCTGGGCTCGGCCGACCGCGAGAACGCGAATCGCTTTCTTGATGAGCAGACATTGCTCGCGCAGAAGCAGCAACACCTCGTCGATCTTCAGGCGCACGAACTGCAGCACGAGCTTTCGCTGCGGCATTGGTCGCTGCGCGTGCATCACATCTCGGACGTGCTCAAGCTCGCCTTCGAGCTGGCGGCCGCGCTGGTCGTCCTCGCCATCGCGGTGGCGGCGGTCGCAGCCGTGTGGGCCGCAAGCCATGCCGAAGGTGTAGTGATCGAAGCGTTCGGCGTGCCGCCCGCGCTCGCTGCGCGCGGTCTCACGGGCCAGACAATCGCGGCGCAAATCGAAGATCGGCTGGCGCACCTCCAGGCGGAGACCGTTTCGATCCGCGCCGCGAATTCCTATGCCGAAAACTGGGGAAACGAAATCAAGGTCGAAATTCCGGATACCGGAATTTCGGTCTCGGAACTGTACCGCGACTTGTGCGGCTGGCTCGGCCACGAAACGCACATCACCGGCGAGGTCTGGCAAGGCAACGACGGAGAAATCTCGATTGTCGCGCGCTCCGGTTCCGACGAGGGCCGCATCTTTTCCGGCACGGATCTCGACAGCCTCATCGACCGTGCCGCCGAAGCGATTTATGCCGACACGCAGCCCTACCGCTATGCGCTTTACCTCGTTGCGCAAAACCGGATTCCGGCGGCCATCGGTGTGGTCAGACAGCTTGCTGCGTCCGGTTCGCCAAACGAGCAGCCCTGGGCCGACGGCGAATGGGGGAATCTGCTCGTGACGCGCTATGGCGACTGGCAAGACGGACTTGCGCACCTCGACCAGGCCAGCATCGCCGACCCGGCTCTTGCTCCGGTCTGGGACGTGCGGGGACAAAGCCACCGCTTCCTCGACCGGGAGGAAGATGCGCTGCATGACGTCTCGGAAGCCTACCGGTTGTTTGGGCTGCGACGGCCTGACGTTGACCCGGAACGGGGTGCGGCACTCGCCCGTCGCGAGCAAGTCAGGCTCTTTTGGCTGCGGGGCGACCTCACGGCTGCAAAATCCATGTTTGACGAACCATCGAGATATCCTCTGCTGGGGCTCGATACGAAACAGGTGCTTGCTGCGCAATTGCACGAGCCCGGCGCCGAAACGCGTCTTCGCAACCGCTGCATGGCGCCGCGCTCACGCGCCGATGGTAGCGCCGATCCGGCACTGAGTTGCGAAATGGCCCATTATGCCGCCGGTGACTGGCACGGCGTGGTCGAAGATCGCAGCCGCTTCGAGGCCGGCGTTGCCGATGCTTTGAAGCGGCTTGAAGTTGGCGTTATCCTCGAAGAGTCGCGCGTGTCGCGCGCTCTTTTTGCCGGCGCGCTCGCGCATCTTGGCCGATTTGCCGATGCCGAAGCAGCGATCGCGCGCACGCCGCTCGACTGCGACAGTTGCCTGCGCGTGCGGGGCGAAATCAGGGCGCTGGAGAGGCAGTGGCCCGCCACAGACTACTGGTACGCCGCCGCCGTCCGCCACGCGCCCTCCATTCCGCTAGGCAATTCCGAATGGGGCAACGCGCTGTTGCAACGTGGCGACTACGACGCCGCCGTTGCGGAATTCCGCGAAGCCAATCTGAAAGCCCCGCACTTCGCCGATCCGCTGGAGATGTGGGGCGAGGCGCTGATTGCGAAGAACCGCTCCGATCTCGCGCTTGCCAAATTCGCAGAAGCCAACAAATACGCGCCGAACTGGGGGCGCCTGCATCTCAAATGGAGCGAGGCGCTGTTGTGGTCCGGCGACAAAGCCGGCGCTGCAAAGCAGTTCGCCATTGCAGCGGGTCTCGATCTCTCCGCGCCCGACAAGGCGCAGCTCGTCAGGATGACCCATGGCTGAAGAAGCAGAGGACGCAGCATCGCAATCCTCAGACGCGGGTATCGACCCGGCGGCCGTTGCCATGGCGTTGGGGCAGGGCGGGGCGCTTGATCCGCGCGCCGCGGCCTATCTCGAAGAACAAACGCGTCTCACGAGACGGCGGATCGAGGAGTCGGATCGCGAAGACCGAATCCGCCACTGGTCGCTGCGCGTGCGGCATATCGGAGACGTCCTGAAGCTTGCCTTTCAGTTCGGCATCGCCGCATTCGCCCTGCTTCTTCTGATCGCAGCCGGTACTGCACTGTGGAATGCCAGCCAGGCGAACGGGCTTGTGGTGGATTCCTTCACCGCGCCGCCCAATCTTGCCGCACAGGGAATCGGCGGCGACACGATTGCGTTCGATCTGACGAACCGGCTTGCCCATATCCGCAACGTCGCCGTCTCCCAATCCATCAGCGGCAGCGGCGATGTGATCGGAAGTGGCGAGGACGATATCAAGGTCGACATTCCCGACACGGGCGTTTCGCTGGGCGCGGTGTGGCGCTATCTCCGCGAATGGCTGGGCCACGAGCGCCATGTGCGCGGCACTTTGCGCCAGCTGCCCGACAGTAATTTTTCCCTGACGGTGGCGCTCGCCGGCGGCGACACGTTCGAAGCGAGCGGCGGGCTCGCCGATCTTGGAAAGATCGAAAGCGATTTGGCCGAGCAGATTTTCGCGCGGTTCGACCCCGTGAACGACGTTATCTATCTGTGGAGTTCAGGCCGTTATGCTGATGCCCTGCGGAGATCGCGCGAGTTTGCGCTATCGAGCCCCTCGGCGGAACTGCGCGCGGACAGCTACGCGCTGTGGGGAGAAACGACACGCACGATCGCGGGCGACATTCCGCTCTCCATTGCCCGGGAAAGAAACGCCATCGCGCTTGATCCGCGGCTGGCGATCGCACATCTCGACCTGGCGGAAAGCGAAGGGCTTCTCGGCCATAACGAGATCGCGCTCGCCGAAAATCGCGCGACACTGGCGCAGCGGGACGAGGATCAGCCGAAAATCCTGCAGGGAACCGGATTTGCGGTGGTCCGCAACGAAGCCGAGGAAAATGCCGCATCGCTTCTGGGCGATTTTACGCTCGCGGAAAGGCATGCCTGCCGCGCCTCCTGCGTCGGCACGATTTCCGGCGGGGAGGTCGTTTATGCGGCGCGCCTTCACGACGATGGGCGGATGCGTGCGCTGCTCGACTCGGCGCATTCGCTCGACCGGTCGATCCCGTTCGCCGAAAATCTTGCGCGTTATGAGGTCGCCGCGGCGATGGGAGACTGGCGCATGGCAGCGAAGCTCGCCGAGGCGCGTTCCCAGGCTTTCGCGCGCGACGATGCGAGCGCAGGCGCGGGCCGGATCGCCGCGACGGAGTTGACCGATTCCCGTCCGCTTCTGGCGCGCGCGCTCGCGCATCTCGGCGCGTTCGCGCAGGCCGATGCGGTCATCGCGCCGACGCCGACGGATTGCTACGATTGCACACGCGCCCGCGCCGAAATCGAGGCTTTGCGCGGCAACTGGAGCGCGGCGGCCAACTGGTTTGCAGACGCAACGCGGCAAGCGCCCTCCATCCCATTTGCTTATGCCGATTGGGGCGGGATGTTGCTCCGCAAAGGCGATGTCGACGCGGCAATTGTGAAGTTCAGGCTTGCGAACCAGACGGGTCCGCACTTCGCCGATCCATTGGAAATGTGGGGCGAGGCGTTGATTGCGAAGAACTGCTCCGATCTGGCGCTCGCGAAATTCGCGGAAGCCTACAAATACGCACCCAGCTGGGGCAGGTTGCACGTCAAATGGGGCGAGGCGATGTTGTGGTCCGGAGACAAAGCCGGAGCGCAAAAGCAATTCGCCGCCGCAGCGAGCCTTACTCTCGCGCCGCCGGAAAAAGCCGAACTCGCGCGCGTAGGGGCCCCGCATGGCTGAAGAACTCGACGAAGAATCGTCTGCCGGAACGGCAGCTGCAGATGCTATGGCCGCGCAGATGGCGATGGGCGCGCCGCTGAGCCCGGCGTCCGAGGCCTATCTGCGCAAGCATGGAAGGTTGCTCGATCTGCAGATCGAAAATTTGCAAAAGCAGGACGAATTTGAAGTCTCCCATCTGCGCTGGCGGCGCTTCAACGATCAGATGCGCGGGCTTCTGCAGGTGATGGCGGTGGCGGTTGCCGCCCTTGTCGTCGTCGCCATTGCAGCCGCGGTGTGGAACGCGCATGAGGCCGGCGGCGTCGTGATTGAAGCGTTTTCCGTGCCGCCGGACATGGCCGCGCGCGGCCTCACCGGCGAAGTGGTGGCCAAGGAGGTGCAGGATCGCCTGACAAGCCTGCAATCGGCGACCTATTCGTATCGTGCGCCGTCGAGCTATGCCAACAATTGGGGCAAGGACATCAAGGTCCAGATCCCCGATACCGGCGTGTCCATCGGCGAGTTCAATCGCTATCTCGTCGACTGGCTGGGGCACGAGACGCATATCACCGGCGAAATCTATCGCACGGCCGACGGCATCGCCGTCACCGCGCGCGCAGGCAACGACGCGAGCCCAACCTTCACCGGCAGCGAGGCCGACTTCGGCAAGCTGATCGGGCAGGCCGCGGAGTCGGTTTATCGCAGCACGCAGCCCTATCGCTACGCGGCCTATCTCGGAGCGCATGGGCGGATCGCCGAAGCGCAGCCGATACTGCAAAATCTTGCGGAAGACGGCCCGCCGGAAGAACGCTCCTGGGCTTTTCTCGGTCTGTCGATTTTGCCGTCCCTGGAGAAAAATGATGAACTTGCGGCGACCCTCTTGCACGAGGCGATCGATGCGGATCCCGACAATATCGTGGCCTGGCACGATCTCGCGAGTGACGAAAGCGATCTTCAGCATGACGAGCAATCATTGGCCGCTGCCCGACGCGCCATCGCGCTGATCGAAAATGGCGGCGATTCGGCTCTCAATCCTTATTACCGCCCGGTGCTCAAACCCAGATTCACTGCGGATATCGATCTCCTGGTCGGCGACAACGAGGACGAGCTGGCACAGAATCGAAAACTCGAAACGATGTTGAACCGTCACTCCTGGGAGGACGCCTATGTCGACGATATCCTGGCATGCGGCGCATTGCATGATCCCGGCTGTGTTCGCGCGAAAATGCAGTCGTTGCTGAAGCTTCCCCCGGAACTTGGCACCACGTCCGCAGAGCGGCGGATAGCTGTGAACGCTGCCGACATTCTTCTGTCCCGCTGGCGCGATGCCGCGGCGAGTTCGGCTCTCATGATTTCCGAGATCGACAAATCCGGCGACGCGGCCTCGCTTCTCCGCGCCCGTGACGCCTTCCCGGCCGTCGCATTGATCGATGCGCATCTGGGCGATCTGCGCCGGGCTCATGCCCTCATCGACAAAACGCCGGCGGATTGCGTTCTGTGCCTGCGTTATCGGGGACGCACCGATGTCGTTGAAAAAAACTGGCATGGCGCGGACTACTGGTTTGCGCGCGCAGTCGCGGCCGCACCGTCTGTGCCCTTCGGCTATACCGATTGGGGTGAAGCGTTGCTTGACGAGGGCGATCTCGACGGCGCGATTGCGAAATTCAAAATCGCCAACGAGAAAGGCCCGCACTTTGCCGATCCGCTGGAGATGTGGGGCGAGGCGCTGATCCGGAAAAACCGCTCCGATCTCGCGCTCGCGAAGTTCGAGGAAG
>Ga0302325_10018858_pt1 | contig 14523 bp, 10 predicted proteins | sample Palsa_T0_2_FD_201948 | JGI IMG/M metagenome (GOLD analysis project Ga0302325, IMG submission 201948) | Peat permafrost microbial communities from Stordalen Mire near Abisko, Sweden - Palsa_T0_2 | ecosystem: Environmental > Terrestrial > Soil > Palsa > Peat permafrost | place: Sweden: Abisko... | reverse complement strand
TTCAGAGCGGAACTTCTCGCTCGGGGCTACCTTCTCCATGCGGGCGTACCTCCATCGCTTGGTCTCGTCAGGACAAAGCGGAGGCTACGCCCGTCTTTTCAATTCCCCCGGATGGTGGGACGCGACCCGCCCCTCCAATATCGGCGTTAGAGTGCCTCTCGCATATGGCAGCCAACTTACCCGCTCGACCCCCAACTACTGACGACCCTGGTGGCCTCGGGCAAGTGGTCAGGGGTTTCGGCGCACTGGCCACCGGAAGCCTGGCTGGCCAACTGGTCGGCTTTGCAGCGCTGGTCTACGTTGCTCGTCAGACCGGCGCCACCAACCTCGGCGCGTACACATTCGCGCTCCTTCTCGCCACGTACTTCAACCTGTTTGCCACCCTCGGGATCGATTATCTAGCGATGCGCGACGTCGCCCAGGATAGAGCTCTGCTCGGGTCAATAGTCGGAGAGACGCTCGTCCTGCAAGGCGTCCTCTCGGTAGTCCTGTACATCGGATTGGTAGCCCTAGCACCCGTCCTGGCTACGAACCATGAGGTCGCGCACATGGTTCCAATAGTGGGCATTACTCTATTTACCACTACCCTTACCCTCGATTGGGCCCTCTTGGCGCTTGGCCGTTCTCGTAACGTGGCTTTGTGCCGACTCGTTGGCCAGCTAGCCTATGCTTCCCTCGTGCCACTCTGGGTGGTTCGGGGCCCAAGCGGTGTTTTTCACTATGCCTGGCTGAACATGTTCGGCCTTGCGGTTACCGCGGTAGCGCTTATGATGACTTTTTTTCGCCTTACGCGGGCGCGCTTGCGCGTAGGAAACGCGCGGGCGCTACTACGACGCCTTCGCCGAAGTATGCCGTTCGCGTATTCGCTGGTCATGATTCAGATCTATGCTGGGATCGGCACGTTGCTACTCGGCTACTTGGATTCATCGCACGCGGTCGGCGTGTACGCGGCGGCGAGCAAGCTGCCCTTCGCTCTCATCGGGTTCGCCAACCTTTGGCTCAACGTTTTTTTTCCTCATACCGCGCAGCGGCTGCTCAGCGACGCCCGCGGCTTTTCGAACGATCTCGGACGGGTGGTCACAGCGACGATCGTCATCGGTGCCGCGACGGCAGTCGGGGCGCTCCTGTGCGCGGGCACGCTGATGGTCACACTGTTCGGCCCCTCATTCCGGGGCGCATCCGTACCATTCGCGCTACTCGGTATTGCGGCCGCGCTGGTGCTGGTGCAGGCAAACTTCAGCAACGTGCTGCTGGCTGGTGGCAGTCAGCAATACTACGTCATTGCTATCACCATCGCCGCCGCGTCCGTCGTAGTATTCAACCTGGTCCTCATCCCATTGCTGGGCGCGGTCGGCGCAGCGACCGCTACCGTATGCGGCGAGATTGGCTTGACGATGTTGACGCTCGCCGGCACCCGTCGGCGTCTTGGCTCCCTACCGCTCGAGGGTACTCGCCTCATAAGGGGGATCGGAGCCGTGGGCCTTATGGCCGTTGCTATGCTCGCCGCCCGCTCGCTCGGTGGCGCAGTTGTTCAGATTGGGGCGGCCCTTGCTACCTTCGTTCCGGTCGCCTGGTCGCTCCGCGTCTTCGATTCCGGTCTCTTGCGTCGCTGATGATGATCAGGGTCGTCGGCCACAGATCAGCGTCACCGCGTCAGTCTCGTGTCATCAGCGGCCCCCGACTGGCCGCCTTTGGCGGCAACCGTCTGGGACTGGCCGCTCCTGGGGCCGGCGAGTCTATTCACCTCCCATCGTACCGATCGCGGAAGCCTACACGCCATCGCTCATCGTCTGGGCGCCCACCGCCGCCGTGGTAGCGAGGCCCACCGTCATCCAAAACAGCAGGCCGGTTGCGGGCCAATAGAGCCCCTCGAAAAAGAACATCGTAGCCGCCGACGCGACTAGTGGAGCCACCAGCGCCGCACGTGGCCGTCGCCGGACAACGCCAAAAACGATGAAGCCGATAGCAGCGAGCACGACCAGTACACCACTATCATAGAAGGAGGTTACGTACTGATTATCATATGTACTAAAGCCCAAATTTCCGCCCGTTTCACCAAGATAGAGTATCGACCCCCCAAGTCCACGGCCGAGCCACAGTTCCTGATCGCCACGAGCAAGGCTCGCTTTTAGGTCGGTCAACGAGTTCAGTCGTATAGCCTCACTCTGCAAGCTTGCGCCTAGCACTCGTGACTCAAATGACGCATGAAAAGCAGGAACCTGGGCGATAACGAGCCATCCTATAACCGCCGTAAGGCCGATCGCTTGAATGATCTGTGCACGCTGGCGCTGGGCGCCCATGAAATACGTCAGCGCCCCGGCACCGAGTCCAACAAGAGCACTTCGCGACACCGTGACAAGCGCACCGGCGATGATCACCGCAAATACGGCATTTTGTCGCGGTCCCGGTCTGGCCAGGACGAGAAATGCGAAGATGACTAGAGCTGTCCCGGCGACGAGTGGATGCCCAAACGTCGAAACTGCACGGTCCCCTCCTTCGAGTGCCGAGGCACGGTCATAGCCGTCGGCGCCTATCAGGTCGCTCCACACGTTTGGCTTGCCAATCGCAGACTCGACGATCGCGAGTACGGCAACGGGCGCCGCAAGTAAGCCAATCCGGTCCGCTATACGTCGATCCGACGCGAGTATCGATCCAAGTAGGAGCCCCGATATCCAAAAGGGGACAAGCTGGTAAATGGGTCTCAGCTCGGCGTACTTTGACGCTCCAAGTTGCGCTATCGAGGCGACGATGATAATCACCATGCTTGCGACCGCATAGCTGCTCAGGTGTACCGGGTGCCCCCGTGCTTTACGGTTCCACCAAAGCGCGGTCGCGGCACACACGGTAACCGCCGCCAGAGCGGTCTCAACAGGTATACTGGTTGCTCCCGCCGCGAAGGCGGGAGCGGGTATAAGTACAACACCTAGTAGGATAACGGGCACCGCCGCGGGTCGCGCCGCCGCCCAAGTTGCTAGTCCGCACAATAGGACCGCAACAATGAGGACCGTCGCGTAACCGTGCGAAGCAAGTAGACCAAAGCAGACGGCAAGTACGATAAGGCCGAGCCAGCCGGCCAGCGCCGCTGCGCGCTCGCGGGACGACAATGTGAAGCTGCGAGGTGAAGGTACGCCCGCCTTAGGCCTTTGCGGTTGGAACATAGTTGTGATACCTCGCAGGCAGCATATCTGTTACCGCCCGGATGCGGAAGAGTACGCTACCGGTCGACCATCAGTGGCGCACTCGGTGACGTCCGCGCGCTGACTTACGCACGCGACCACCTGGCTTTCCACGTGGCGAGCGGGAGCCGAGCCCTTCAAGCTGATAGCGGTGCGCCCCACGCAGGGCTGGCTCGCCTTCGCGCGTGGACTCAGTTCATCACCGCGCTTCATGCAGCATCGTCACGCGCCTGTCTGACCACAATCCGAGGCGCGGCTGAGTCTCGCCTCAGTTGGCGCACGGAATTGCGCACGGCTTGGGTCTTGACCGTCGACGTGGACCAAGCGACGGCCGATGCCCGAATAGCCATCTGAAGCAGAAGCATCACTTCCACGCTTGCCCCAACTTTGCCAACGTCGACCGCGGGTTAGGAGCGGTCTCGCCGCTTCCGGTGGCGTTTAGGAAGACTTACTCACGCCGCTTGGCGGACGTCGGGTGGCAGCGCCCGGTGTCGTAAACAATGAGTTGGGAATGCCCGAATGTTAGGTAGGTACGGTAGGCGACTGATCTCACAATCTGACCAAGCCCCGTGATTGGCGACGACGTCAGAACGTAACACTCACCTGCGCTTGGAAACAGCGTTTGCGCGTACCATGGTAACCCTTCGCGCTCCTTGGTGGGACGGGCGTTTACCGCTGGCCCGGGATAGTGGTAACCCACCCACTCTAAGCCAGCATCAATATCTGAAGGGCTTACGCCGCCGTGAACCAGGCTCTCTGCGGCACGCCATCGCGTCGAGTCAAACGCAAGCCCGTTCATAGTGATAGTGAGGGAGACCGCCAACAAGGCGACGAGTAAACCGCTCGCGGCAATGGCGCGTACACCCGGTATTGCCCGTCGATTGGCACCTCCCAAGATCATGATAAGGCCGACGGGAGAGAGGGGCAGTAGAAACCGATCGAATGTTGGCTCGCCGAGCATCGCCACGACGGAAGTTCCCAAGGCCGTCAGGGCGGCGAACCACCTGACGCTCAAGTCGAGCCTTCGAAACCCGTCGACCAGTTCCCCGGAAAGGAGTGTCCCTCCGACCCAAGCGCCCACCTGCAGGGGGCCCCAAACAGGTGAGGGGAGAACATGACGAGTACCGAGCAACACGATCGAATACGCGCCGTGCGCGTCCAGGTAGTTACCCAGGAGAAGCCCGTGAAGCCTGGCGAGAGGGACGGCACCTACCCCCGCCGTAATTACGGCCGCCCAACGAGCCGGAGCGCTCCAGCTCGACGGGCGCAGGGTCGCCGCGGTGGCAGGAAGTAGAAGCAAGCCGAGCGTGAACCATGCATCGGCGCAAACAATCGCTCCTGCTTTTGGGTGGACGACAAGGACCGGCGGCTGCCCGTTAGCGAGCGATCGGCGCCAAGCGAGCAAAGCGACCGCTACCGTCATCGACAGGCCTGCCAGAGCGACGACTTGACGCCGTTTTTGGGAATCCGTCCAGGTGACAAATGCACATATTAGGACGCAGGCAGACGCCGCGATCGCGGATTCTCGTATTGTAAAACCCCAGACGCCGATCGCCACCGCGAGCGCAAGACCTGTGGATGAGCGACGCTCGATGGCGCCCCGACCAATCAGTAGGGTAAGAATGATTGTGCAATATGTAGGCACATCTCCCATGAACGAGGTTGACAGGAGACCGAGTCCTGGGAAGGCGCCGACCACGGCAACGCCGAACAGCGCCCGAGCTGGAGACATGGCCGTCGAAAGCAGAACGAAAGTCGCCCCAAGTGCAGCCATGGCCACGACCGCCACAAACAACTGCTGGGTGACGATCGAGCTTCCGAGCGGACCAAGCGCGACGACCTGTCCGACCGAAAAGGGATGGTTCCACCCCACGAGGCGAATGGCTCCGGTTTTCGCGAACCGCTCCGTAATCAGGCTGTAAGCCCATGCGTCGTTGTGAGGTATAGCGAGATTGCCCGTGACGGCTGCCAATACGGTGGGCATTGCCACGCAGACCCCGATGATGGCTACCAATCCGACGACCGAGTGACGCGCGGCGCGCTGTCCGAGCGCCACTGGGGTCGTCATCGCGCGCCTAGCGGACACGTCGGACACTTGGTACCCACTGCCTTACACGCGCCCGCAGCCCGCGACACTGACTCCAAGCGACGGGATAGTATGCGCCTCTCGCAAGCACGGCGTCACTATCGCAGGCGCCGGCCTGGCGCGGATTGCGGTGCGTTCGTCGTGCAGCTAAGGCTGCCGGCGTCTGCTAGCTGCGGGAGTCGCGCGAGCAAATAGAGCCTGCGACGCCGGCGGGTGCACCACTCCGTGCAGGCAGAGCACTTGTGGGGCGTCGCGGTCGGGCCACTATCCTTCGACTTGAGAGTGACGCCAGGTCAGTCCGTGCGTCCCAAGTCGGTCGTACGTGGTACACCCCGCTCCGGTATGCGCTCAGCCGATGCCACGGATGGTTGTATCTCTTCAAGAGCACACTCCCATCTAGCTATGACGCGGTCCCACGCGAGATGAGCTCGCGCGTACCTATGGCATTTGATGCGAAACGCCACGTCCGTACGGGCAAGAGCTCGCTCTATCGCGGACGCGACGCTTGGTGCGTTAGGTTCTCCTGCCATCAAATCTCCGTTAAGCGGGGTCAGGATCTCGCTCGAGGCGCCGACTGCCGTGGCCACGACGGGTGTACCGCACGCCAGCGCCTCCGCGGTCACCATCCCAAAGCCCTCGTAGGCGATCGTCGGCAGAACGAAGAGATCAGACACGCGATACCAGTCGCGAAGCTCCGCATCTGTGACCCTGCCGAGGAATTTCACCGACGCGCTCAGCCGTAGACGATCTCGTTGCGCTTCCAGTCGCGGGCGCAGCTCTCCGTCACCGATGACAACGAGGTGGGCGTTACTTCGCCGGCTGCGCAGATAGCGAAACGCCTCCAACAGCACCTCGACGCCCATTCGGCTCACCAGGCGCCGGGCGGTCAGCAAGACGGTTTCATCACTTGTGAGCCCGACGACCTGCCTTAGCGCGTCACGATCTTGCGCGGGAGTGAAGTCGCGGATGTCGACTCCGCCACCGACGACCCGTACGCGAGACTCGGCACGGGCATCAATATCCAGCACGAGTCGACGACTGAACTCGCTCAGCACAAGTACGCCGGTCGCGTAATGTAGGGCAAGTCGCTCCAAGCCGTATAGGAACGGCTCAATTGCACGAGAGCTCCACCACTCCCACCGCGGAAGTCCTCCGGAACGCCGCTGCCGCGCCTCGCGAAACCCTGACGCGTGGAAGACGAACGCGACCGGCTTCCCCGTGCTCGCCAGCAACGCGCCCGCCGCGTGGCTCGCGCCATGCGCGAGAATCAGGTCACACTCGTCTAAGGAGCCTGCACGAATGGCGCGGCGCACCTCGTAAACGTCGGTGATGGTCAGTGGCAATCGACTCCGGCGGACAATCCGGTGCAGTTGGATGCCGTTAACGGTCGAAACGGTGGGCTCGTTGTCTACGCGGGCAACAACTACGCTGACTTCGTGACCCCTCTTTGCGAGGGCTTCCGCGGTCGCCCGCACCACACGCTCTGTGCCGCCCACATGGTCTGGAAACCAACCTCCGGCGACGACGAGCACTCTCATGCGCCGCGATCCCCTCGTCGCGCACGTGCTCGAGCGACCCAGCGCGAGCGTCGCGCGAGCATCTTGACGAGTGGATAATGCGGCGAGGGTTCTTCGAGCAACCTCACGGCCGCATACGCCGTGCCGCGAAGTTCGTCTCGCTTCCGTAGGCCACGAGTTGCTAGCGGCCCCCTAGATGCAAGGCACACCAGTGTCGCGGCGAGCCGGCTAAGGGCACGGTACAGCCACCATGCACAGCGTGCTGCCCGCGTGCCGTGCATGATTCCGGCCAGCTCGATACTGCTTATTGCGCTCGCGGCACGTGGAACCGGACGGAGCGTACCGATCGCATTCGAAGATCCCCCTCGGACATGGCGCGCAGCGATGGCGTCCGTTGTCGTCAGCGGGATACCCTGTCTCGCATAGCGCCTGCTCAACTCCTGATCCTCGTAATACAGAAAAAGGCGCTCGTCGAAGCCACCAATACCCAAAAACTCGTGTCGTGCGGCGAAGAGCAGTGCACCTGATAGCCATGACTGCTTGCCTGGGCGCGCTAGGAGAGCAAAAAGCCGGTCGGAGATCTCGTGCGGAAGAACCGGGCCGAGAGCCTCACGCACGATGTCACAAGGCCACGGCAGGATTCGTCGACGCGAGGGGTCCTCGTGCTCAGAGTCTGTCGTCAGCAGCGCTCGCGGAGCGAGGAGGCCGAAGGGGCGAAGCGACGTCAGCTCGCTCAGCTTAGTGGAATCCACGGATTCGATACGCACATCCGGGTTTACGAACAGCAGGAGCTCACAGTTGGCCTCCTGGGCGCCGATATTGCAGCCGGCCCCGAATCCAACATTGACTCGGTTCGCAATAACGTCCGCTTCCAAATCGTGCGCGACGGCGACCGATTTGTCACCCGACGCATTATCGACCACGAGCACCTGGTCCGGGGCAAGACCTTCGCGCAACGCCTCGATGCATCCTGGAAGCACCTCAGCGCTGTTGTATGACACGACGATGGCCGTTATCGAAGAAGTCACTTCAAGTCCCCAGGGAACACGAACAGTGATGATAGCTTTGCTGCCATGATTCTGGCCAAACGCTTTCTGGCTGGTTTGCATAGGGGCAAGCTCATGACGTGGGAGCGGACGCATGCAGAGGCCCGTGTGCTCATGATCGTCAACGCGTGGCCACATCGTGAGCGACCGGTACACGCACCGTTTGTGCAGCATACCGTCGACGGTCTCGAAGCCTCCGGACTTGCCTGCGATGTGTTGTTCATACGCGGCTACCGGGGCCTGCACACGTATCTACTCGGCTGCCTGGCGATGGTGCTCCTGCCATGGACAAAGCGGGGAAAGTATCGCCTCGTGCACAGCCATGGTGGCGAGACAGCGGTGGTGGCTCGCTTTTACCATGGTGCGCCGGTGTTGGCCAGCTATTGGGGCTCGGACATCCTCGGGCCAAGCGCGGGAGACGTCCACGAGCGAATCAGACGCTTTGCTGGCAGCAGGCTGCTCAGAGCTCATTCATTGCTTCTGACGGCCACCACGACCAAGAGCAACGAGATGGCGCGTGTCCTACCGCGAAGCACCCAGCGACGGAATTGGGTGATACCTGACGGGATTGACAGATCGCGATTCAAGCCGGTCGACCGCGAGGACGCTCGGCGTCGGCTCGGCTGGTCACCGGATGAGATCACGGTCATCTCGGTCGGGCGAGTGGACCCTGTAAAGCGCCTCTGGCTTGCCGAGCAGGCTACGGCACTGGCGGCCGAGCATACGCAAGGCTTGCGGTGGCGACTGCTCTCGCACGTCCCGCCAGAGCAGATGCCCTTGCATTACAGTGCCGCCGATTGCCTCATCCACACGTCCGCCAGCGAGGGTTCCCCAAATGCGGTGAAGGAGGCGCTAGCCTGCAATCTCCCGATTGTCGCGACGCCTTCGGGCGATATCGCCGAACTGCTGCAGGGGGTGATCCCGTCTGCTCTTTGTGCCGCTGATCCCAAGGTCCTAGCGCACGCGATAGTTAGGTGTGTTGCCGGCAGACCGAGAAGCAACGGCCGCGAGCGCACGCGTCATCTCGGGCTCGACGAGATCTCTGCGCGGATGCTTGAGTGCTACGCCTCGATTGGGTTTGATGCCGCGGCCTCCCAGGTCATTTCGCCCGCCGTGCCGGATACGGCCACGCACTGAAAAGGGTCATGCCCCCTAGCCCACCGCACGGGCCGTCTCACTTCCCGACACCTGATGCGCCTTCGACGCGACGCGCTTGGCGTCGCCGACGAGCCGTCGACCAGCGCCGTCGGCATCGATGAACTGTCGGTGCCACAGCTCGAGGAGCAGGACAGCCAGCAACGGGTCGCCTGACCGACCGGGCCCGCGAGATTGATCGATTAGGCGCTGGACGGCCTCAGGTGCGAAGATTCCCCGGCTACGCGCGCGCTCATCGAGCAGTGCGTCCCGCACGATCCCATCGCGGTGTACGTTCAGCCAGACGGAAGAGGCCGCACGGAAGAAGCCTCGCTTCTTCTTGTCGACAGTCGCGTCGTCCAGTAGCCCGCGACTCACTCGACGCAGGATCTCCTTGCGCCTGCCGCGCATGATGCGCCGGTTGTCAGGCAGACCCATGCAGAAGGACACGACGTCGTGGTCGGCGAACGGGACGCGGACCTCAAGGGAGGCCGCCATTGACATCTTGTCGAAGTAGAGAAACATCAAGTCCACGAGCGCGAGCTTTGTGTCGAGGAACAGTGTCTCTCGAAGCACGGTGCCGCCGCGACCGCTCGCGCGCGAGCGGATGACCTGGCGAAGCTCGCGATCGGCGTTCGCCCTCCGGAACGCCACGCTCAGGAGCCCTCGGCGCTGACCGTCAAGGATCAGACGACTCATCTGTAGCATGCGCTCGGCGTCATCCTCGGTCGTCATGGCGCGCAAGCCTCGGCCGAGGCGGGAACCTTCCGGCAGCCGCGCACCCACGGCTGCGACGGCGCGGCGCCCTGACGGGGGCACTCGTGCGAGGTGGTCGGCCGCGCGCGCCACGGCGTGCTTCGTGTAGCCACCGAGCAGCTCGTCGGCCGCCTGACCGCAGAGCGCCACGGTTACGTGCTCCCGGGCCAGCCGGCTGAGCAGAAGGAAGCCGAGGAACGACAAGTCCGCGACTGGCTCCTCAAGGTGCCAGAGCGCCTCCTCAATCAGCCCCGGATGATCGTCGGCGCTTGTCAGCAGCTCGTGGTGATCGGTGCCAAAACGTTGCGCCACGCGCCGCGCATCGACCAGCTCATTGGCCTGCGCGTTCTCGGTGAACCCAATAGAAAATGTCTTGACGGGCTTGGTGCTGACCTCGGACATGAGGGCCGTGACGAGGCTCGAGTCAAGACCTCCACTCAACATCACGCCCAGCGGCACGTCGCTGATCATGCGAGAGCGGACCGAGTTCCGCAGAAGCGCCAGCAGACTCTCCTGGTCGTCCTCCCAAGAGCCATACGATTGCGTCCCTTCCCAAGGCGTCCAGTACACCGACTCGCCAGCGAGCTCTCCGCCCTCCCACACGAGCGTAGTGGCGGGTGCCAGCTTCCGGACACCCTCGAACAGCGTGCGCGGACCCGGCACGTAGCCGTAAGCGAGATACAACTCGGCCGCCAGCGGGTCAAGCCGCGGCTCGATCAAGTCCCCGGCCAGCAGTGACTTGATCTCCGAGCCAAATGCGAGTCCGCTCGGCGTGACAGAGTAGTAGAGAGGCTTCACACCCATGCGATCACGCGTCAGCACGAGCCGTCTGCGTGGCTCGTCCCACAGCGCGATCGCGAACATCCCACGCAGCCGCTTCGGGAATTCGGTGCCGTGCTCCTCATAAAGGTGGACGATCGTCTCGGTGTCCCCCGCCGTTGCCTGTCGGTGACCCTTCGCCTGCAACTCTCGGCGGAGCTCAAGGAAGTTGAAGATCTCTCCGTTGAAGACAGTCCATACCTCGCCAACCTCGTTGGAGAGTGGCTGATGGCTCGAGGCGAGGTCGATGACGCTCAGCCGCCGCATGCCGAGTGCGATCCCATGGGCGATATGGTGGCCGTCCTCGTCGGGACCTCGGTGCTCCATCACGCCCGTCATCGCCCGAAGGACTGTGGGCTCGAGCGGTGGTCGATCGGTCGCCCGGCCCGCGAGTCCACATATTCCGCACATAGTCCGGCGATACTACGGTACGGCAGCCCACATTAACGGCGCGCGGGAAGTTGGGCGATGCCCGAAGCGATCAGTTCAAGGCACTCCCACGGTTGCGAGGCTCGCGGGGCCGCAGCTCGGCTTAGCGAAAAATCGTGCTTAGTCGAGGGAACGGGCGCTGCCGATTAGGTCCTGCGGCAACGGCGTCGGATACCGCTCTGCGCAGTTGGACACTGCCGCGTCCCATCGGTTGGGCGACTTTGTCGCGACGGGCCATCAGCAGGGTCGCGAGATTCGTCTCCGTCGTCACGCAGAGGATCAGCCCACGCTTCGTGAAGCGATCTGCGATTTCGAGCTGATGGTCATCGACGTGCTCGCCGCGCTGAGCCCGGCGAGGGATGACAACTGGCGTGTGGCCAGCTTGCAATGCGGTCATGACCGTCCCAATGCCTGCATGACACACCACGCTGTCGGCCCTAGCCATCGTGTCCGTCACCTCATCGAACGACATGAACTCAACCCATGTGGTGTTCGGCATCTCCGGCCTGGGGCCGGTGCTCCCGTGCTGGACTATGAGCCGCTCGCCTTGACAGACAAGTGGCTCGACGAGATCGAGCGCCCTGGGGAAGGGCTGCTCGTGGGTCCCTAGGCTAAGAAGGATCAAAGACCGTTCCAAACGTGCGAGCGCGCTTGAAGAAGCGCTGGAGTGGGGGCCACTGGACGATGAAGGTGTCAGCAAACGGGTAGACCAGGCGCCCCGTGAGCGACGGAGAGGTGACCCTTGCCATCGATTCGATGTACACAACGTTGACGCCGACAATGCGTCCGACGATCACAAACGGCACCGCGACCCCTGCTCCTGTCGTGACAATCGCCTTGATGTTGCGACGGCGTACCGTTCGCGCTGCCAGCCCGAAGTTGCGGATTAGGTTTGGGATGTTGCGGTTCGTGGGGTGGTAAGCCCAGGTCGTCTTCTGGCCAGCTAGTAGTGAGACCGCGTCGCTCTTCTCGAACGTGACCCAGTGTCGTCTCTCCTGCGGCCACAGGTCTGCGAGCTGCAGGAGTTGCAGCAGGTGGCCACCGTTCGACGCCACAAGCAGTATTTCGTCGCCGGGCACTCTGGGGAGAGCGTCAGCGTGCAGTGGCGCCCGACTCATGCCCCCCGGCCCCCAATCACGTGGGGAACCGTGCGCAGGAGGATCTTGACGTCGGTCCACAGAGACCAGTTCGCGACGTACAGATAGTCGATCGCCACCATCTCTGAAAGGGGGACGCGTACCGGGCCGAGGATCTGCCAATGGCCTGTCATTCCAGGCATCAACGCCAGACGCTGGCGATGCCACCCCTCGACACGCGTGTCCTCGTCAAGCACCAGCGGCCGGGGGCCCACGAGACTCATCTCCCCTTTCAGGACGTTGATCAGCTGGGGAAGCTCGTCCAGAGCGCTCCGACGCAGCAACCGGCCCACACTCGTCATACGTGGGTCATCGCCGATCTTGAACATTCCCCCTTTTGCCTCGTTGCGCGAGCGAAGCGACTCCTTCAGCGCCTCGGCGTCGGGGACCATCGTCCTGAACTTGAGCATCCGAAATCGCTCGCCGTGTCGACCTACGCGGAGTTGACTGAATAACACTGGGCCTCGGCTGTCGAGCTTGATTGCCGCGGCGAAAGCGATCATCAGCGGAGATGCCACCAACAGCCCGACGGTCGCACCAAGGAGGTCGAAAGCGCGCTTGACGAACCTAGACGAGCGGGTGAGGTCGAAACGCCTGACACCCATCACCGTCACCCCGTGCAAATCATCGAACTCGACAGACGATCCCACCACCTCGAGCAGGCGCGGCAGGACGCTCACCTTCACGCCGACCGCCTTGAGCGTGCGCACCAGGTTGAGTGTCTCGCCGCCGTCGGCGCTGCGCGGTGCGACGATGGCGCGATGCACGTCGAGGTCGCGGGCTAGGTCGCGAACCTCCGCCACCTTGTCTGGCGAGTGCTCATCGGTTGACCACGTGGCGACCATGTCCAGATCGAGCTGGGCGACCAGCTCCGCGTTGACCCCGCCGTGATCGCTTAGCTTGGAGCGAATCAACTTGGCCGCCGCCTCATCACCGATGAACAGACACCGTTCAGCTGGGGCGAGGCGAAGTGCTAGGGCTCGAACACAGGTGCGCGCGAGGATCAACAGAACCGCCAGCGCCAACCAGAGAAACACCGCCTCGTGCCGGCTGAGCGTGCCGTCCACGATCAATCCACCTGTGAGCCACGCCACGAGCGCACACAGCGTCGCAACGTGAAAGAGCTTTGGCGCCTCGTCGAGCGTTGTCTTGCGCAGCAGTGACTCATCGCGGTCGTAGAGGCCGTACAGCTTGGCACCCACGAGAAGCGCCGGCACGCCGGCAACGGCAGCCCAGGTGAGCTGCACTGATCGTGCCGACAGCGCGACGGTTAGCACGAAGGCGGTCACGATTGCGAACACGTCCGCCACTACCAGCATGCGACGATACAGGGCGTCGCGCGACAGGTTCGCCGCCGGTCCACGAACGTCGGTCAGAGGTTGAGCAGAGGCACCGCGCCGTACCCCCAAACCAATGAAGCCCGGGTGTCCGGAAACGGCTTGGCCAACGCGAGTGGGTCTTTCGACTCCACTTTCGACGTCGGTACTCATCGCGTACTTCAGCCTCCTTGCTCGCAATCACTACGGCGCTCGTAAGCCCCCCAGCAGAGCGCTGCATACTAACGAGGTTCGGAAGACGGCGGCTGGCCGAGAGGTCACGTCCGAAGCACCGACCAACGGCGCGGCAGATTCTCGTCGTGGTGGCTGCCTCACGACAGGCGGCGCACCGCGACCGTGCGATCGTCCTCCGCGGCGATCTCCCAGCCCTGCGAACCGCCGCCCGAGCGGAAGTGGCGCAAGACCACCGCCGTCGGACCTGGGAGCCCGCGGCCGCCGGCCTGCCCTGCCCGCGCGTCGTGGAAAACCACATAGCCCCCGACCTTCACAAAGGGACGCCAGGAGGACCAGTCGAGCTCGCACCCGTCCTCTGAGTGGTCGCCGTCGATGAACACCATGTCGACCGCCCCCGACCAGCGTTTGGCTACCTCGTGGGAGAGGGCGACGTGCCAAAAAAGGCGCGGCGCCGCGCCGCCACGTCGCCTCCCCGCACGTGCCAGCACACGCCGGGTGGCCCACTCGGTCGCTCCCCAGCCGCCTGGCAGCGCGTCCGGGTGGCTGCCGAACGGGTCGATGAGATGGAGCTCCGAGCTCGTATCAAGCGCGTCGTACAGTGCGAGCGCCGACGCACCCTCATAGACGCCGATCTCGACGACGCGCTGAGCCCCCCTCACCGCCTCCAGCAGCACCCGCGCATCCCCGCTTGAGTGCATCGTGCGCGGCGGGATCAGCCCGAGGCCGACCGCCAGCGCCCGCAGGCGCACGTCATCGCGAAGGCGCGTCGGCGTGAGACGACGCAGACGGGCGGGCAGAGGACTCAAGACGGGCGCAGCCTACGCATGCTCAGCTCTCGTTGAGAACGATCCACTCGGTGAGAAACGGCTCGGCGATGCGATACTCGCCGCGGCCGATCCGGCTGATGAGCTCC
>Ga0302325_10018857_pt1 | contig 14524 bp, 13 predicted proteins | sample Palsa_T0_2_FD_201948 | JGI IMG/M metagenome (GOLD analysis project Ga0302325, IMG submission 201948) | Peat permafrost microbial communities from Stordalen Mire near Abisko, Sweden - Palsa_T0_2 | ecosystem: Environmental > Terrestrial > Soil > Palsa > Peat permafrost | place: Sweden: Abisko... | reverse complement strand
CTGATTCAGTCCAGCCGCCGCGTGGACCACGAATACATGGCGAGTTGGTTTCAATACGCGCCCGTCAGTAAGCAGGCGCCGAAACGGACGCCGCGTCTGGCGGCGCGCGAAGCCGCCAAGTCCGCGCGAATGTAAGCGTGCGCATTGCTTTGCGGATCGCCCTGATTGGCACACGCGGCATTCCAGCCAATTACGGGGGATTCGAGACCTTCGCCGAAGAGCTTTCCACCAGACTGGTAGCGCGCGGACACCAGGTTACCGTCTATTGCCGCGAGCGATTCAAGGACCCGGTATATCGCGGCGTCCATCTGCAATATCTACCCACCATTCGCCACAAATACTTCGATACGCTGGCGCACACGTTCATTGCCACGCTCCATCTGCTGACGCACCCGGCGGACGCCGCGCTCTATTGCAACGGCGCCAACGCCATCTTCACCCTGTGGCCGCGCCTGTTCGGAATTCCCGTGGCGCTCAATGTGGACGGAATCGAGCGAAAGCGCAAGAAATGGAATCGCCTGGCGAAAGCCTGGTATCTAATTTCCGAATGGCTGGCCACGTTCTGCCCCAGCACGGTAGTCACCGACGCCCGCACGATTCAGGCTTACTACCGCGAGCGTTACGGCAAGCAAAGCGTCTTCATTCCCTATGGCGCCGATACCGGAAAGGTAAGCTCAACCGCGGCGCTCGAAAGGCTCGGTCTGGAGCCGGACCGGTACTTTCTCTATGTGAGCCGCCTCGAGCCGGAGAATCACCCGCTGGCCGTGCGCGAGGCTTTTGAAAAGGTGGACACGACGATGAAACTGGCGCTCGTCGGCGATGCCCCCTATGCGCAGGAATATATCGAGAGCGTGCGCGACACCAGGGACGCGCGCATCGTGATACCCGGGGCCATCTACGGAGAAGGCTACCGCGAGTTGGGCTCGCACTGCTTCGCCTACATCCACGCGACCGAAGTAGGCGGCACGCATCCCGCGCTCATCGAAGCCATGGGACGCGGCGCGCTGGTACTCTACCGCAATACGCCGGAGAACGCCGAGGTTGCCGGATGCGCGGGCATCCCGTTCGAGCCGGAAGAGCTGGTGGAGAAATTGAAGTTGGCGCTAGAAATGAGTGAGCAGGAGCGGGACGCGCTGCGTGTCCGCGCCATGGAGCGGGTGCGGGAAAACTATTCGTGGGATCGAGTGACCGATGCTTATGAAACGCTCTTAGTTTAGCGGCGCGGATCCATGGCCTGCGCCAAGCCGCCGAAACGCTGCTTCGGCGCGGGTTGGCGCTGTTTTCGCCAGCTGTCTTTGAACTCCTGAATTTCCCGGCGGGTCCGGACGCTATCGATCGGCTCGCCGGGCTCGACCGCCAAAAAGCCTACTTCCACCTGGTCTATCGCGGCCAGCCAATCGGCCTCCTTCCAGATTTCCAGGGACTCATAGTTTCGCGCCTCATCCTCCAGATAACGAACCAGTGCTTCTTGAACCAACTCGTCCGCGGAGCGACCCCGCTTGGCGGCGCTCTGCTCTAGTTGCTCCTGCAGGCCGGGGGTGAGAGGGACATCCATGGGGTCGGTTCCTGCTCCGAGAATAGCATTCCGCTGCAAGCCCCGCTCCCCGTCAACGGCAAACACGCTAACAACTAAAAGGCGTCATCTATCGCCCGGTCTACACGGTCGGCGCCAGCCGCGATGTCCGCTCCAGCAAGCGGCGTGAGGGCACAAGCCCTCACTGCGTCACTTGGCGCTGCTTTCGCCAATTGTCCTTGAACGCCTCGATTTCGCGGCGCGCCTGCTCGCCATCGATCAACTCGCCGCGTTCGGCCTGCAAGAAGCCTACCTCGATATGGGAAATCGCGCCCAGCCGTTCCTCATCTGTCCAGCCTTCCAGAGCCTCGGAGAATTGCGCCTCTTCCGCCAGATACCGGGCCAGCGCTTCCTGAATCAGCTCATTCGCGTCGCGGCCCTGCTTGGCTGCGACTATGCTCTAATTGCTCCTGTAGTTCGGGGGCGAGATGTACTTCCACGGTGTCGGATCCTGCTCCGAGAATACCATTGGCGCGCCAGCCTACCCCACGTACCGCGCATACAAACTCCGCGCCACGCCCAGGTCGCTGGTTCCCTTCACAATCGCACGTCCGTCCGCGAACACCGTCAGCTCATAATCCGCAATCGAGAACCGCAGCGCATATTCGTTCACGCGCACTTCGCCTAGCGGCAGGAGCCGCCGCTGCAGCTCCGCCAAATCCACTTGGCGCGAGCCGGCCCTGATCTGCACCGCGTTCCGGCCGCACAGCGCCACCGGCGGATATTCCGCCTCTTCCAGAAACGGAAACTGCCGCAGCCCGCACGTAGGGCACTCCGGATCGCGGTCGGGCGATACAACCTGGCGGATATCGCCGCTCCACACGTCGATGGTCGTGATCCGCGCGCGCACCAACTCCGCATGTCCCGAGAGCATTTTCAATGCATCCGCCACCTGCAAACTCGCCACCGCGGAGATGACGGCGTTGAGCACCCCCGCCGTCTCACACGTAGGCTGCGCGCCCGCAGGCGGATCGGGATACACGCAACGCAGACACGCCGTTCGTCCCGGGATCACCGGCATGGCGAGGCCGTAACTGCCCACCGCCGCCCCGTAGATCCACGGGATTCCACCGCTCACAGCAAAATCGTTGATCAGGTAGCGGGTCTCGAAATTGTCCGTGCCGTCGAGGATTACATCGGCATCGCCTAGCAATTCCTGTACATTCGACGCGGTCAAATCCGCCACGACTCCATGTACGGCGATCGACGAGTTGATGCTTGCCATGCGCCGCGTGGCTGCCACCGCCTTGGGCAACCCTTCGGCCGCATCGGCTTCTTCGAACAGCCATTGCCGATGTAGATTGCTCGCTTCCACATAATCGCGATCGACGATTGTGAGCCGCCCCACGCCCGCGCGCGCCAGCGCGGCCGCGTGAAAACTGCCCAGCGCGCCGCACCCGGCAATCACCGCATGCGAGCGCAGCAGCGCCTCCTGTCCGGCCTCGCCGATGCCCGCAAACAGGATCTGCCGCGAGTACCGTTCGCGCTCGGCTGCGTTTAGGCCCATGTAGGGCAGGTTGGCGAACTGGGGGCCAATTGTCAAATCGGCGCTGTTTAGGCTACAGCATCAACTGCCCGCCGTTGACCTCCAGCGTTTCGCCCACCACGTAGCTGGCTGCGTCCGAAGCCAGAAATGCGATTGCCGTGGCGCATTCCATCGCCTTTCCCACGCGGCCCAGCGGAATCGCTTTCACGAAGTTCTGCATCATCTCCGGCGTGGAAAAGACTTCGTGGAATGGCGTGTCGATCACTCCGGGGGAGACGGCGTTCACGCGCACCCCGTGCGGCGCCAGCTCTCTTGCCATTGACTTGGTGAAGCTGATCAGCCCGCCTTTCGCCGCTGCGTAGGGACCGGCGCCGGGTCCGCCGCCGTTGCGTCCGGCGATGGAGACGACGTTGATAATCGCGCCTGATTTTCGCTCGACCATCGATGCCGCTACCGCCTGCGAGCAGAGGGCCACGCTCTTCAGGTTGAGATCGACCACATAGTCCCAACCTTCTTCCGTGATTTTCGCGAGCGGAATGCGCGCCACCAGCGAGCCGGCGTTGTTCACCAGAATATCAATGGGCCCGAGTTGCTCGACCGCGCTTGTCACCATCCCCGCAATCTCGGCGGGGTTGCGCATGTCGGCCTGAATGGCTACCACCCTTGCGCCGGTGGCGGCGATCCGGGCGCGCACTTCTTCGGCCCCAGTTTCGTTGCGGTGATAGGCGATGGCGAGGTGCGCGCCCAAATCGGCGAACACGGCCGCCGTGGCGGCGCCGATACCGGAAGACGCGCCGGTCACCAGCGCTACTTTGCCTGTCAGGTCGAGGTAGTTATGCATGAGAGATCCTTCTGTCTTTTAGGCCGGTTCGCAGGCCACGGGCCCGCGTTACTGGGCTGCGTCAAGCGGGGGCTCCGCGCCGGCCATGGGCCCGCGCCACGGTGGACCCGCGCACGATCAGTTTGCATTCGAGGCACACCTCGAGCTGGCCGCGCTCGGCGCGCCCTTCGATCCGGTCGAGCAACATCCGTGCCGCTTCACGGCCTTGCTCACGGGTAGGTTGGGCGACGGTGGTCAAGGGCGGGATGGTAAATGCCGATTGCGGCACGTTATCGAAGCCGACGATGGCAACCTCGCCCGGGATCGCGATGCCGCGGTCGCGCGCGGCGCTCATCGCGCCAAAAGCCGTGAAATCGTTGCGCGCGAAGATCGCGGTGGGCGGGTGCGGCAGCGACAGCAGGCGCTGCATCGCCTCATATCCATCGGCCTGCCTGGAAAAGCCCGGTCCGGATTCGTGATCGGGTCCGGCGATCAATTCCTCGGGGACCGTGAGGCCGTGCTTGCCCATGGCTTCGAGAAAGCCGTGGAATCGCCGCAAGCGTCCGGCGGTCTTGGGTGAGCCACCGATGTAGGCGATGCGCTTGTGTCCGAGTGCGATCAAATGCTCCACGGCCTGGTACGCGCCCTTCCAATGATCGGCGGTGACGCGGTCGATGCCGGCGGGCGCGGCGTTGCGGCCCACCACTACAATCGGCATGCCGCGGCGCGCGAAGCGCTCCAGGGATTCGTCGCCGGCGGGGGTATCGACGGTGGCCACCGCGATGCCCGCCATGCGATGGTCAAAAAATGCGCTCAGGGACGCGTGTTCGCGCTTGGAACTCTGCTCGGTGGTAGCCAGAAACGCCGTGTAACCGCGCTCCAACATGGCTTCCTGAACGCTGCCGGCGAGTTCCGCCGCAAAGGGGTTTTGAATATCGGGCACCAGTATTCCGATGACGTTCGAACGCTGGCTTTTCAGCCCGCGCGCCAGGGCGTTGGGGTGGTATTCCAGCTTGTCGATGGCGCGCTGTACCTTCTCGCGCATCTTGACGCTGACATAGCCGGAACCGTTGATGACGCGCGAAACGGTCATCGGCGCCACATTCGCGAGCGCGGCGATATCGACCAGCCTCGGATGACGCTGCTTGGCGCGGGTAGTCTTTTTCAAGTCATTTCCCCGGCGCGAAATTGACTTCGACGGTACGAATCTCATAAGGCCCGGCTGAGAGCGAGAGACTGCGGCCGTCCGCCGCGAGTTTCACTGGGCCGGCGTTTTGGCCTAGCTGACCCTGCTGAGGCTTTTCCATGAGATTGGTTTCCACTGCGCTCGAAGCTTTCTGCGGCAATTCGAGCTTCACCTGCGCCGGCTTGCCTTCGAATTCATAGAAGCGGAAGATCAACCCGTCACTGTCTTCGGCCTTCTTCATCACGGTGAGAATCACGTTGCCCGGTTCGATGTGGGCGAACGCGTGTCTGGCCGGAAGCGCTCCAGCGTGCGGTTGGGCATCGATAGCGATCAGCGGGTAATTCAGTTCGTAGCCCTGGCGCATGGTGTTGCCCGCGCGCCAATCGCCGCTGTGAGCGTAGAGCGCGTAAGTCATCTGGTGATGCCCTTGATCGGCCACGTGATTATCCGGCGCGGGCATGTTGGGCGAGCGAAGCAGCGAAATGCGGATCACGTTGCCTTTCGCGTCGTATCCATACTTGCTGGCGTTCAGCAAGCTGAAGCCCTGTTCGGCGTTCGAAATATCGCCCCAACGCAGCGCGGGGACTTCGAATTTCGCCTGTTCCACGGAGTTGTTGCGGGTGGTAGGCCGCTGAATCGTTCCATAAGGAATCTCGAACGTGGCCTTGTCGCTCTGCGCATTAACAGGGAAGCCGACCTTCAGCAGGATGTGGTTCTCGTGCCAATCGACCTGCGTATCCACGTCGATGCGCGGCGAGCCGGCGCGAATCACCACGTCGCGCGAGAACGTGGAGCTTTGAAACTTGTTCGCGATGCGCACCACGACGCGCTCGGGTCCGCTCTCGGTTACTTTGACTTCTTCGGGCTGTTTCAAATCCCAGCTCTGTTCGTCGAATTTGATTTCCCACGCGTCCTGCTGCGCGGGCCGGTCGACGAAGGTTTGCAACAGGTTGCCGCAGCCTCCCGGCGCCACCGATTCCTTGCCGTCCGCCTTGTTCACCAGGCTGGTGACGCAACCGGTTTGGGGATCGATCCTGACGCGAAGGAATTCGTTCTCGATGGTGGTTCCGTTTACCTTAAGCGGCGAGGCGGCCTGGCGAGGCGCCGCGGCCGATGCGATGTGAATGGTCTCGTATCCCACCGGAGGCACGTTCTTCACCATCACTTCGAGAGTGGTGCGTTGGGTGGCCGGATCAGCCGCAACGACTTGCGCCAGCAGCGGGGCTCCGGTGGAATCGCGCGCTTGCAGAACCTGACCCGCGGCCGGCGTGTGGACATCCACTGTCACCGGGCCGGTGCGCTCCCAGGAGAGCGGATTGAAGACTACGACAGTTTGACCCGCGCCTTGCGTATCCACGCGCGACGCCAGATCGCCCAAGGCGCCGGTGAGTATCTTGCCGCTTTCGAGGCTGGCGGCGTTCAGATTTTCGGCGGCGTCCACATAGTTGATGCCGATTCCGGAGCCCGGCATGATGTCGTGGAACATGTCGAAAAGCACTCTCTTCCAGATCTCTTCGAAGCGTCCGTTGGGATAGGCGTGCGTATCGAGATAGGCAAGCGAGGCGAACTTCTCGGCGTTCTGCAGCTGCTCTTCGTTATGCCGGATCTGTTTCTTGGTCTCCGACTGCGTGGTGTAACAGCCGCGATGGTATTCGAGGTATAACTCGTCAGCCCATGTGGGCGGCTTCAGGTCGCCGGAGCTGATCTTCTTTTCCATGTCGTCGAAGAAGCCGCGTGCGGTTCCGAATTCGAGCTTGGGGAAAATGGACGAAGGCTGTTCCAGGCGGACCGCCTGATCGAGCATCACGCGCGTGGGGCCCCCGCCGTGATCGCCTACGCCGTAAAGATGCATGATCTCCGGAAAATGATCTTGCGGAACGTAGTCGGCGACATCCTGGGCAAGCGATACCGGGTTAATGCCGCTACCATAGCCATGCGGGAAGTAAGTGAGCACTTTGCTGCCATCCGGCGCCTGCCACCAAAACAGCTTATATGGGAACAGATTGGTTTCGTTCCATGACATCTTCTGTGTCACGAAGCTATCGAAGCCGGAGCGCTTATATATCTGCGGAAGCTGCCAGTTGTAACCGAAGGTATCCGGGTTCCAGCCGACATCGGTGCTCCTGCCGAATTCCTTCTGGAAAAAGCGCGTACCTACTAATAACTGGCGCACCAGTGACTCGCCGTCGGGCATGTTCAGATCGGGCTCCACCCACATGCCGCCCACCAATTCCCAGCGCCCTTCCTTGACGCGCTGCTGGATTTGCTGGAAGAGCGCCGGATACTTATCCCGCAGCCACGCATAATCCTGCACGCTCGATTGGGCGTAAGTGAAGTTGGGATACTCGCGCATCAGTTGCAGCACGGTAGTGAAGGTGTCGCGGACCACTTGAACGGTTTCCGTCCACGGCCACTCCCAGGCCATGTCGATGTGCGCATTGCCGACGATTTTCACGGTAAACTGCCGCATCCAATCGCGCAGCGGGCTCAAATCGCGATTGGCGGCTTCGAGCGAGTGCGTGAAGGCCGCCTGATCGCCGCGGTCCAGGGCTGCGAAATCGATCGCCTTTACCGCGGCATCGAGTTGGCGCTCATGATCGTCCTTGCCGTTGGAGAATCCGTTGATGACCTCTTCCGCGGATTGAATGTCCGTACGCATTACGCCGGGGTCGGTCTGGCCGGGGTAATCCACCATCAATTCCGCACCCGTGAGACGGCCGTTTTCGGCATGATAAGGGGTATTGACGGCGACCAACACTTTTTGTCCCGGCGTTACTCTTTCGGCAATCAGGATCGGATCGAGCGTGCGGCCATCGCCCTGAGCGGCCAGCGCGCCGTTGAAAAAAATACGGCCATCGTTCGAGAGCCGCACCATCAGGCGGACGCGGGCGCCGCGGATATCCTTGCCGCCGACCGTGGCGGGGATTTCAATCACGGTGCGATACCAGGCATGCCCGTTGCCGGGGGCTTGCGCACCACCGCCGCCGTTGCCGCGCCCGCCGGTGGCGAGCGTGAAGGGCGTCCACTGCGAATCGTCCAGCGCCGGGTCTTCGCCGTGAGGGATATCGGCAGCGTGCGCGCGCCAGGCGGTGATGTCGATGCCGGTCATGGCGGCGAGGCGAGTGAGCGCGGCTGGATACTTTTCGGGCGGCCGCGGGGGCAGCGCCGGCCCTCTGCGTTGCGCAAGGAGCATGGGGGCGGCGAGCAACGCGCAGATCGCGGCTGCAATAGGGAGTCGCTGGACCAGGTTCGCCATTGGGTGACCTCTTCTGATAACGTTATCCGAACTGGGGCAAAAGTCAAGTGACGCAAGACGTGGGACTGCGCGGCACGAAAGTGGGCGATTTACCACTCGACACGTCTTCGCGCCAGTGACAGAGTGGCGGAAATCGAGCGTCGGCATGAGTGCCGACGCGGCACGGATAAGTGCGTGCGCACGGTCCCAGTGGATTTCATGCATGTTTCAAAGATTCGAGGGGCGGCAAACGGCTGATTCTAAAAGGGCCGCTGGCGCTAACTGTCCGTTTCTGGGATTGGGTTCGTTTTGCGTGACAAGGTCCGGTTGTGTATCTGGTGGCCGCGAATGACCGATCCATGAAAAGAAGCCCCTATTTGAGTATACAGGACGGGGAAAAACGAATTGGCCGTTTGCGGATTGTTTTCATGGAGATACGCGCTGTGATCGGCTTTCTAGCGGGAGAAGTGGGCATTCTTGGGCCACAAATGAACACGGATAAGCTATTTGTTTCTACGATCGAGCAGCGCTATCAGATCGGGCAAGTCCCGGACTGCATCGCTCATTTCGAGATCGAAGCCGGCCATGCGGCCGCTCAGATATTTGTAGCCCACCGACGCAGTAGTCGCCACGGCCAGGCCGAGCGCCGCGGGCATGATTGATTCCGATAGAAGCGCCGCGACTGCTGCCATACACGTCGACTTTTCGCCGCCACAACCAGGAAACGAATTGGCGATCCCCCAACACGTTCCGAACATGCCGACGAATGGAGCCGTAGCCGCCACGGTAGCGAGGCCGCGCAAACCGCGCGCCATTCGCCGGTGCACCAACACCGCCGAACGCTCGGCGGCATGCTGCGCCGGAGCGATGCGCCAATCCATTACGAATTGGACACCATCCGCGCGGTTTTGTTCCCCAGCCCGGTTCTGCTGGGCGGAGAATTGATTGCTCGAACTCTTCAAAAGCGCAACCGCGTCTTTACGGCGCCCATGGCTTCATCATGCTCCCCGCCATCGGCGGGCCTCCTGGGAGGTGAGCCGGCGCAAATTTTTGTAGGGGCGCCGGCCGGCAATGCCGGCCAGTATGAACGCCAGGCCGGTGAATGTCAGAATCGCGGCGTCCGAGATGTGAAAATCGCCGTCCGCGTCTTCATCCGGGTCGTACCGGAAAATCCGAGCGTCATCGGATGCGCTCGCCGCGACGGTTGGATTCGGGGTGACGGCGATTTCCTGGGAAGTGAATCCAGCATTCGATCCATTGAAGGCATCCCAGCCCGGGCTCGTCTGGCCGGATAAGCGAGTAATTCTCAATACCAGATTGAGCGTCAAATTGGAGAATGGAGCCGCGGCGATAGCAGCCGCGGTTGAGGCGAACGAATCGACGATTAGAGTCTCATCGGGCAGCGTATTCGCGCTGCGAATCGACGCGGAGGCATTGAACCGAAGAGGATATGGCTCCAGTAGCGTAGCTGCATACGCCCCGAGGGCCGCGCCAAAGCTCAAACACGTTGTAGCCAGTATGCGCCGCAGAACGCTGGTTTTGCCGCTGGTGGGACTTCTGTCTTCATCGATCACGTTACTCCTGTGGTGGCCGGGCCGCCGAACCGGCATTGGCCGGAATGGACATCCGGACCGTCACGTTTTGCGTTCGGAGTAGTAGTGTCTTGCGGATGGCTTTCTCTCAGGCTCCTTTGGGGGGAGACGGTTGGAAAAGCACGAGGGCCGGCAGGAAATAAATATGAGAATCGGGCGCGGGCGTTCACACGAGTGTGAACGCTGCACGCATGAGTGCGTGCGCCGCACTTGTTTCATTTGACATACAAATAAAGTGTTGGCATTCTGTATTAGAATGCCAAATAGAGACAAGGCCGACGTCCTTCAGGGCACGCTCGACCTCATGATTCTACAAACCCTGGCCACGCTCGGACCGCTCCACGGGTACGCCGTCGCCGAACGTCTCGAATAGGTATCGAATGGCGCTCTCCAACTGAACATGGGAACTCTTTACCCCGGCATGGTCCGGCTCGACCAGCGCGGGTTCATTCGCGCGCAGTGGAACCGCACCGAGAACAATCGCCGCGCGCGATATTACTCCATCACCGCCGCCGGGCGCCGCCGCCTCGACGCCGAAAAGGCCGAGTGGACGCGCATGGCGTCCATCATGCAAGCCTTGCTCTTCGAGGGGGCGCGATGATACCGAGGCTGCGCGAATGGCTCCTTCGCGCGTGGGCCACAGTCGCCAATCGCCACGACGACGTGGAAGAGGAGCTTCGCTTCCACCTCGAAATGGCCGAGGAGGCCGCCCTGCGCCGCGGCGTGTCCGCTCGCGAAGCGCGGCTGCAGGCCCGCGGCTTCGTGCAGGCTTGCGACGCGGTGCGCGACCAAACCGCCATTGCGTGGTTGGCCGACTTCTTCCGCGATAGCCGCCACGCACTGCGGAATCTCGCCAGGAGCCCGCAATTCGCGTCCGCCGCAATCGTGTCGCTCGCTCTCGGCACTGTCCCTCGATTACTCGGTGGATCTCGCTGAGAAAGTTCTTCTTCGTATCCCTTTGTGCCGATCGTCTTCGCGAAGTGGCAGACCAGCTTGTTCCCGATCGCGTGTTTTCCTCCGCAGAGAGGTTGCGGCGCAGATCCAGATGCCAAGCCGCAGGTTGCTGAGGGAGGCAGCGCTACGCCGCATCGTGGCCGCCCGGAAGAGGAAGTGGCTGGAGTACAGGCAAGCCAAGGAAACCGTCTCAGGTTAGCGCATACGGAGAGTGGGGCGGATCGCCAGCACTAAACTAAATGTATGCGATCATACGCCGGGGGCGCGGCCTTTTTCGCGAACGGCCCGGTTACTACGGAATATTTCGTTGCGTTACGGTTTTTTTCGTAGTATCCTTGACTCAGATGACTTCTCCTCGCCGCAACCGACAGCCAGTGGCACTTCCAACCGCTGCCGAACTCGACATTCTTGCTGTGCTCTGGACGTTGGGTTTGGCGACCATCAGGGAAGTCCACGACGAGCTCGGCAAAGACAACCGTTACACCACGACGCAGAAGACGATCCAGTTGATGACCGAAAAGGGCCTGCTCACCCGTAGCGAGCGCTTCGGATCGCACGTGTACGAAGCCAGCGTCCCGCAGGAGCAAACGCAGCGGCAGATTGCGGGCGACCTACTGAAAAGGGCCTTCGGCGGTTCTGCCCGAAGTCTGGTGATGGGCGCCCTGACGGCACAGCCTGCTACACGCGAAGAACTGGATGATATCCGCGGCATGCTGGAATCCTTTGCCAGAGAGAAAGAGAGCGAATCATGAATGCGATGGAAATCCTGGCCTCCGAGCCATGGGTGGAACGATTCGGTATGACGCTGCTACACTTCCTGTGGCAGGGCTTGGTCATTGCGATTCTCTACGCTGCCGCGCGGCTGATTGTGGCACGCACATCGAGCCCGCAGACGCGATACTTGTTGGCCTGCGCGGCACTGGGAGCGATGATGGCCGCTCCGCTCGTGACATGGCAACTGATGCGACCGGCGGACGCAAGTCCGGAAGCCATGTATCGGATCCGAAGCACTCCCGCGACGGCCTCCACCGATACCGCCACTTCCAGCAGTCTGCCCGATTCCGTCCACGCGACGGTGTCCGGCGTGCAGCCGGAACCGCTCCTGGTATGGGTCGTCCTCGTTTGGTTCGCCGGTGCGATGGTGCTCTGGGTTCGGCTGGCCGGAGGCTGGGTGGTTGCCGCGCGTATGCGGTCGATGCTGGTCCGGCGTGCGCCGCCGGAGTGGCAGCAGAGTCTGCAGGAACTTGGCACACGGATTGGTCTCTCTCGTCCCGTGCGATTGCTCGTCTCCGCGCTGGTGCAGACGCCGACGGTGGTCGGCTGGCTGCGTCCCGTGGTGCTCGTCCCGGTAGGCGCGCTCACCGGTCTGCCCGCTGAGCATATGGAGGCGCTGCTCCTCCATGAGTTGGCGCACATCCGCCGCCACGATTATTTGATGAACATCTTGCAGAGCGTGGCGGAATCCCTGCTGTTTTACCACCCCGCGGTCTGGTGGTTATCGGGGCACATTCGCACCGAGCGCGAAATGTGTTGCGACGATGTGGCCGTTTCGATCACCGGCGACGCGCTCACGTATGCAAGCGCGCTGGCGAAGTTGGAATCGTACCGGCCGGCGTACCTGAACGCCGCGATCGCCGCCAACGGCGGATCTCTCCGCAACCGCATTGCAAGGCTCCTGGGGCAGCCGCCGCAAGTGGTCCGCACAGGTCTGGGGCCGGGCGTGATCGCCGTCGCGGGTCTGCTCACGGTCGCGGTCTATGGGCTTGCCCAATCGGCCGATCCACCGCGATTCGCGGTCGCAACCATCAAACGGGACCCCTCTAGGGAAACGCTTTCGATGGCGGTCCCCATGGGAGTCGGCTATCGCCCAGGCGGCCGTCTGGTCGCGGGCAACGCCCCCGTAGCCATGCTTATCCAGCGGGCGTATTCGGTCCAGGGTTTTCAAGTGGTAGGTGGCCCGTCGTGGATCAACACCGATGGCTACGATATCGAGGCCAAACCGGAGGTCAGCACGGACCAGAAGCGGATGTGGCTGATGCTGCAAACGCTCCTGGCCGACCGGTTCAAGCTTGCGATGCACCGAGAGACCAGAGATATCCCAGTCTACGACTTGCAAGCCGTCAAGGGTGGCCCCAAACTGCCCGCGCCGGATGGAGGCAATTGCTCAGAGATTATGACAGGGCCTCCGGCGCCAGGACAGCCGCGCCCGGCTCCTCCATGTGGCCCCGGTTTAGTAAAGTCCGGCACGGGATTGACTATGGAGGGAATCAGCGTATCCATGCCGGCGTTCGTCAAGCAGTTTTCCCTGATCGTGGGCAAGGAAGTCGTCGATAAGACCGGATTCACCGGAAGATTCTCTCTTCATTTGGAGTTCGCCATGGACGACGCTCTCGCCGGAATCCCGAATCCCGTAGGTCCTTCTGGCCAACCCGCGGACATCAATGACAGGCCATCCATAGGCACCGCGCTGCAGGAACAGCTCGGTCTGAAACTCCAGGCATCGACGGGCCCGGTAGACGTTTTCGTGATCGACCACGTGGAGAGACCTACCGAGAATTAGGTCTCATGAAGGAGGACGACAGATGACCGGCGCAGCGACTCGACCTTTTCTCGTGAGTGCCTTTTTGTTCGCCGCGGCTTCCTCCGCGCAAACGCTAGAGTTCGAGGTGGCCGCGATCAAGCCCGCGCCGGGTTGCGCGCTGGGGCCGAATGGCGGCGGAAAATTCGGGCTGTTGTCGCCGGGGCGGGTCGAAGTCGAATGCACCACGATGCTCAGCCTGATGGGCGGCGCCTATGCTGTGGACGAACACCTGGAACGGCAGTGGATCCAGGTGGCGGGCGGGCCTGGCTGGCTCAGGACGGAAACCTACAGCGTCATCGCCAAATCGGAAGATGGTAAGGTGCCCGTTGCAGTGATGCTGGGGCCGATGATGCGTGCGCTGATCGAGGAGCGCCTCGCGTTGAGGACTCACGCCGAGACCCGGGAAGGTCCAGTTTACGAACTCACTGTCGCGAAAGGAGGCCTGAAGGCGAAAGCGTCGGTTCCGGGCGCTTGCGTCCCCGGTGGTCCAAACCGATCGCCGCAGGACCTGCGTCCCAATTCCGATACATACAAGAACTGTGGAATTCGCAACCTTCGGACGCGCAGCGGAATGGTATTGGAGGCCACCGGCGTGACGATGAGGGAGTTGGCGAAATCTCTCTCTCTCGATCACGAAACCGTCGACCGCACAGGCGTCGAAGGCCGCTTCGATTTTGTTCTGCGCTACTCGAGTGAGGGCGTGCCCGCGCCGGGCGCCGAGTCCGCGGTCGAGCCTTGGCCCGGAATCTTTACCGCCATCGTTGAGCAGACTGGGCTGAAGCTTAACCGCGCGCGCGGGCCGCTCCATTTCCTGATCATTGATTCAATTCAAAGACCGGCGGAAAACTAGTATGAGTCTGCCTGTATTCGACGTCTTCGTGCAGGATATTCGCTACGGGCTTCGCGGGCTGCGGCGTAGTCCCGGGTTCGCGTTCACGGCCGTGCTGACACTGGCGCTTGGAATCGGGGCGACCACTGCCATTTTCTCCTCCGTCTATGCGCTGCTGATCCACCCACTGCCCTACCATGATCCCGATCGGCTGGTGTGGATCACCGAACAGCAGCGCTCGGGCATCGGAGGGGCAATTGCAGAGCCA
>Ga0302325_10018855_pt1 | contig 14524 bp, 15 predicted proteins | sample Palsa_T0_2_FD_201948 | JGI IMG/M metagenome (GOLD analysis project Ga0302325, IMG submission 201948) | Peat permafrost microbial communities from Stordalen Mire near Abisko, Sweden - Palsa_T0_2 | ecosystem: Environmental > Terrestrial > Soil > Palsa > Peat permafrost | place: Sweden: Abisko... | reverse complement strand
CTACGGCTTCCCGGTAGATCACGAACGCTTCATGGGCCCCGCGACAGCGGCAGCCGCAACACCACCGCGCCAGCTAACGCTAAACGGCATCCGCGAATCCCGTTAATCCGCCCAACCAGTTTCAACATGCCTGGTTACCGCCACACGAAAAGAATTTCCAACAGGGACGAAGTCCCGCATCTTTCCTGTTGCTGGGTGCAGGGGTCACCCCTGCCGAAGGAAGTGTGAAACCCACCGCGGGTTTCACATTTGATTAAGTGGTTTTTGTTGGTGCGCGGAGCGGGACTTGAACCCGCACGGTATTGCTACCACCAGCCCCTCAAACTGGCGTGTCTGCCATTCCACCACCCGCGCATCATGCGTGCCGCCCGGAGTTACATGAGGGTGAGCGCTCCGGCGCCACTGCGGAAACTTGCCGCGTCTATTTCGCCGACGACGGCGTCGCGGCTCCGGCTGGCGTATTGCCTGCCGCCGCTGGCGCCGCGGGATTCACGTTCTTGGGCGCCTGCTTGCCCATCACGCTTGACGGCGCCGACCCCTCGAAGATACTGCCGGTCACGCGCCGAGCCGACGAAAGCGCCAGGAAGACCGAGCTCGCGAAGAAGATTATCGCAAGCGCCCACGTCGCCTTGGTCAGCGCGTTACCAGCACCGCTGGCGCCGAACACGGTCTGGCTGGAGCCGCCGAACACCGCGCCGACCTCGGCGCCCTTGCCCTGCTGCAGCAGGATAATGATGCACATCGCGACGCAGACGATCACATGAATCGAGACGACAACTGTAACCATTTTTATTCTTCAGCGGATCCGCGCCCTGGCGATTCGCGCGAACGAGCCAGCCTTCAAGCTTGCCCCGCCGACCAGAGCTCCGTCAATACCGGGCCGCGACACCAGAGAGTCAACGTTCTCGGGGGTGACACTGCCGCCATAGATTATACGCACGTCGCCGGCGCGCTGTTGCCCGTAACGTTCGAGCAGCGAGCCGCGGAGTGCGCGATGGATCGCCTCGGCCTGCTCCGGGGTCGCGAAATGCCCGGTGCCAATCGCCCACACCGGCTCATACGCAATCGCAATCGAGGTGATGTGATCGTCGGGCAGGCCGGCGAGGCCGCGCCGAAGCTGGCCCAGCACGACATCATGCGCGCGGCCGCCGGCGTGTTGGTCAAGCGTCTCGCCGACCGACAGAATCGGCGTCATCCCATGCCTCACCGCGGAGAGCACTTTGCGGTTAATCAGCTCGTCGGTTTCATGAAAGATATGGCGGCGCTCCGAATGCCCGATGATGACGTAGGTGACGCCGTACGCGAGCAGCATCGGCGGCGACACTTCGCCGGTGAACGCGCCCTTGTCCTCGTAATGCATGTTTTGCGCGCCAAGCACTATCGACGATCCCGCCAACGCCTCCGACACGTCGGGTATCAGAACGTCCGACGGCGCGATCATGACGTCGCGGTCATTTGCCAGTGTGGCGGCGTCGGGATCGAGGTCGGCACGAATAGCGGCAACGAGCGCGCGCGCCTCGACCGGCACAAGATTCATCTTCCAGTTCGCGGCAATCAGTTTTCTGCGCACGCGCGCTCCTTGTTCAGTCAGACTTCGAGCGCTTTCACGCCCGGCAGCTCGCGGCCTTCGAGAAATTCGAGCGTGGCGCCGCCGCCCGTCGAGATATGCGTGAACTTGCCCGCCCACGGCGCGTGCGCGACGGCCGCCGCAGTGTCGCCGCCGCCGATTATCGAAACCACGCCGACCTGGTTGGCGAGCGCCTCGCCGACGCGATTGGTGCCGCCGGCGAAAGCGGGAATCTCGAAGAAGCCGAGCGGCCCGTTCCAGATGACGGTCTTGGCGCGCTCGATCTCCGCGATAAACGCCGCGGCGGTCTGCGGCCCGATGTCGAGGCCCATCATCTCGGATGGAATCTCGCTCACCGTATGCGGGGTCGCATCGGCATCGGGACTGCCCGCGACGATATGATCCGTCGGCAGAACGATCTTCACGCCTTTAACCCTGGCCTGAGCGAGCAGTTCCTTGGCCAGCTCGAGCTTGTCGTCTTCGACGCGCGAGCGGCCAATCGCGATGCCCTCAGCTTTGAGGAACGTGTACGCCATCGCGCCGCCAATCAGGATCGCATCGACCTTGTTGAGCAGGTTTTTAATCAGTCCGATTTTATCGGAGACTTTCGCCCCGCCCATGATTGCAATCGACGGCCGCTTCGGATTTTCGGTGACCGCGCGCAGCGCTTCGAGCTCGCGCATCATCAGGAAGCCCGCCGCGCGCTCGGCGAGGAATTTTGTGACTCCAACGGTCGAAGCGTGCGCGCGATGCGCCGTGCCGAAGCCGTCGTTCACGTAGGCCTGCTTGTAACGCGCGAGCTCATGCGAGAAGTCGCGGTCGTTGGCTTCCTCTTCATGGTGGAAGCGCAAATTTTCGAGCAGCAGCGCCTCGCCCGGCTTGAGCGCCTCGATCATCTTGCCGGTGTGATCGCCCACACAGTCGGGCGCGAGCTTCACTTTTTGCCCAAGCACTGTGCTGAGATATTCCGCCACCGGCTTGAGGCTGAGCGCGGCGCTACGTTCCTTGGGACGCCCGAGATGCGAGCAGAGCACGGCCGATCCGCCGTGTTCGAGGATGTAGCGAATAGTGTCGAGGCTCGCGTCGATTCGCGCCGGGTCCTGGATCTTGCCGTCAGCGATCGGCACGTTGAAATCGCATCGCACCAGCACCTTCTTGTTCTGGAACTCAAGGTGCGTGATCGGTTGGACGGACATCGCGTGCAGGTCTCACTCAGCCAGGCGCTAGAGCTGTCCTGCGACGAATGCGGCGATATCGGCGAGGCGGTTCGAGTAGCCCCATTCGTTGTCGTACCACGAAAATACTTTCACCATCCGCTTGCCGATCACCTTGGTCAGCGGTGCGTCGAAAATCGACGAATGCGGGTCGCCGTTGAGATCGACCGAGACCAGCGGCGCCTCGCTGTACGCGAGAATCCCCTTGAGCGGGCCTTCTGCCGCCGCCTTCATCGCGGCGTTGACGGCCTTCACGTCGGCATCTTTCTCGACATCGACGGTCAGATCCACCAGCGACACGTTTTGCGTCGGCACTCGAATCGCGATTCCGTCGAGCTTGCCATTGAGCGCCGGCAGCACCAGCCCAATCGCTTTCGCGGCGCCGGTGGAGGTCGGAATCATCGAGAGCGCGGCCGCACGCGCACGGCGCAGATCCTTGTGCGGGCTATCCTGCAGGCTTTGATCCGAGGTGTAGCTGTGCACCGTCGTCATCAGGCCGTGCACGATACCGAAACTGTCATTCAGCACCTTGGCAATCGGCGCGAGGCAGTTCGTGGTGCATGACGCGTTGGAAATCACGTCGTGCTTTTTCGGATCGTACGCATGCTCGTTGACCCCGAGAACCAGCGTGACGTCGGCGCCGTCGGCGGGAGCGCTGATGACGACTTTCTTCGCGCCGGCCGCCAGATGCATCGCGGCCTTGTCGCGCGCGGTGAACAATCCGGTGGATTCGATCGCGACCTGCACGCCGAGCTTGCTCCATGGCAGCTTCGAAGGGTCGCGCTCGGCGAGCACCAGCAGCGGCTTGCCATCGAGAAAGATACTTCCGCCTTCGACCTTGACGTCGTGCGGCAGCGTGCCGTGGATCGAATCGTACTTGAGCAGATGCGCGAGCGTGGGCGCGTCGGTGATGTCGTTGACGGCAACGATTTCGAGTTCCTTTTTGGTGAGAGCCGCCCGCAGGAACATCCTGCCGATGCGGCCGAATCCGTTAATCGCGACTTTTATCGCCACCGCTCGATCCTCCCGTTATATGCCGGCCAAAATGCAACGACCCGAAACCTTAGATAAGTCCGAGTCGTATGCGCAATAGGATTGTACAGGCTGGGAGGTCGCGAATGCAGCGGTATCGGGTGGTGCAAGGCATTTTTCCTGGCTTTCGGGCGCGTGCTGGTTTTGGCTCGGCCGATACCCCTATAATGTAGCGATTCTTGGTTTTCATGGCGGTTTTATGCTCCCTCAGGTGAGCGGTGTAGGCGGGTCAGGGGTGGTGGAGCTGGTGCTGGGCACGGGCCCGCTGGTTGCGGCCGTGTTGTGGCTGCTGGTCGCGTTCTCGGTCGGCAGCTGGGGAATCATCCTCTACAAGTTGATCCAGCTATCGCGTGCGCGGCGCGAGTCGGAAAAGTTTATCGCGATCTTCTGGGAATCCAAAAATCTTGCCGCGATCCACACTGCCAGCGTCGGCCTCAAACGCAGCCCCGTCGCCCAGGTTTTCCGCGCCGGCTACCAGGAGCTGCTGCAACTCACGCGCGCCAAGCGCCAGGCGGTCGGCTCGGACAGCGGCTTCTCGACCGACCTCGGCGGAATCGCGAACGTGATGCGCGCGATGAAACGCCAGGAAAACGTCGAGCTCACCAAGCTCGAATCGGGCATCACGTTTCTCGCGACTACCGGATCGTCGTGCCCGTTCATCGGACTGTTCGGCACGGTGTGGGGAATCATGACGGCGTTCCTCGGCCTGTCGGCGTCGCATACGTCGAGTATCCAGGCGGTCGCGCCAGGAATCGCCGAGGCCCTGATCACGACCGCAGTCGGCCTGGTCGCCGCCATTCCTGCGCAGATGTTTTACAACTTCTTTATCGCCCGCGTGCGCGTGCTCGCGACCGAGATGGATAACTTCACGGCCGAATTTTTAAATATCGCCGAGCGTCATTTCCTTTCGTAAGGGGCGCATATCCCGATGGCAATGGACTCAGGACAGGGGCGCGGGCAAATGGTCTCGCAGATCAACGTCACTCCGCTGGTCGACGTGATGCTGGTGCTGCTGGTCATCTTCATGGTGACGGCGCCCATCATTCAGCAGGGCGTCGAGGTCACGCTGCCGGCAGTCAAGGCCGAGGCGCTGCCCGGCAAGGAAGAGCAGTTCGTCGTGTCGATCACGCGCGACCGGCAGATCTATCTCAACGACGCGAAGCTCTCGGCCGATGACTTGACCGACAAGCTCAAGGCGATTGGCCAGGAGCGTCCCGACCGCGAAGTCTTCATCCGCGCCGACGACCAGGTGCCGTACGGCGAGGTCATCCGCACGATGGCGGCGATCAAGGCGGCGGGAATCGAAAACGTCGGGATGGTGACGGAAATGCCGACGGACTCCGGCGGCATCGGCGCGAAGTGAGCGCCACTTGTGGCATCGCCCGACCATAATGGTGACGAGCAGCCGTCGCGACTCGGATACTTCGCGGCGATTTTCGTGTCCGCCATCGGCCATGCGGCGATTTTCGCGTTCGTCTTTTTCATCGCGCCGCGATTCCTGCAGCCCGGTGAAGCTCCGCCTCCCGCCTACACCGTAAAGATCGTGGATAACATTCCAGCCGGGGATCTCGGCACCCACCTGCCGCGAATCAATCGGCATCACGAGGAAGAGTCGAAGGCGGAATCGAAGGCCGAAGCGTCGAAGGTCAAGACCGAGGCTTCGAAGACCGAGATCGCGCTCAATGACACCGACAAGAACGCGCTGAAGATTAACGCGAAGACGGCCGACGTGCCGACGCCCACTCCCACGCCCGAACCTACGCTCGAGCCGACGCCCGAGTCGTCGCCGGAACCGACGGCCGAGCCCGCACCCTCGCTCGAACCGGATATCGAGGCGACAGAGGAGCCCACCGTCGAGGCTACGGTTGCACCGACGCCCGAACCGACTCCGCGGCCGAGGAAACATCCGACGCCGAAGCCCACGCCCAACAAGGCGTCGCGCAAACCCAATGCAGGATCGACGGTGGCGAAGTTCGCCTCGACGCCGAGCGTCGCGCAGCAACTCGCGAAGCTCAAGCGCCAGTTGCTCGCCGAGCACGTCAGGGAGCTGGCGAAGAATGAAGCCGAAGATGAAGACGACGACGATACCGATGCGTCGGCGACCCCTGCCAAGGGTCCTGCCGGCGGCGGGCCGGCAGTTGCGTCAGCGCCGAGTGAGGGCAGTGGCTACGGCGTCGGCCCCGGCACCGGCAGCGCCGGGATTCTACAGGACCCCGAATTTCTGCTGTACTATAAGACCGTGCAGGATCAGATTAAGAAGGCGTGGACGTTTACCGGCGGCTCGAACGATCTGACGGCTACCGTGGATTTCGCGATTGGCCCCGACGGCGCGCTCACTGCCGTCAAGATCGGCACGAGCTCGAATGACGGCTCGTTCGACGACTCGGTGATTCGCGCGATTCGACGCGCGGCGCCGTTTCCCGCGCCGCCGGAGAAGTTTCGCGATCAGTTCTCCGCCGGCATCAAGGCGGTCTTTCAGCTCGGTGAACTCAAGTCCTGACGGTGGATGCAGCAGGAGGTGCGGATGTCTTTTTTCAGTGTCCATTCCTTGACCCTGGGTTTGGCGCGCAACGTATGACGCGAGTACTTGCCGCTTGCGCGCTCCTCTGCGCGATCGTGTTTGCATTCATACCCGGCCGCGCCGCCGCGCAGAGCGGCCCGATCACAATGCGAATCGAAGGCCCGGGCTCGCAGCTCTCGACCATCGCAGTGTCCGGACTCAAGAATCTCGGCGGCGACGATGACCATCATATCGGCAGCGCGTTCGTCAGCACGCTCCGGCGCGACCTCGATCTCTCGGGATATTTCAGAATCATCGATCCTCATGCGTACATCGAAGATCCGCAGACCTCGGGCTTCGAGCTGGGCCAGTTCAACTTCGCCGACTGGCGTTCGATCAACGCCGACTTCGTGGTCAAGGGCTCGGTCACGGCGAGCGACTCCGGAGTCAAGCTCACGGCTTACCTGTACGACGTCGCGCAGCAGCGGCGCATGATGGGCAAGAATTTCACCGGCGACGCCGGCGACGTGCCCCGCATGGCGCGCCGATTTGCCGACGCTATCCTCGAAGCCTCGACCGGCCAGAAAGGCCCGTTCGATTCCAAGCTCGCGTTCGTCTCCACCCGCGGCGGCCGCTTCAAGGAAATCTACACGCAGTCGATTGACGGCCAGGATCTGTTCCGCCTCACCGGCAATCCCACTATCAACCTGTTCCCGAGTTTCGATCGCAGCACGCGTTACGTGCTGTATCTCTCGTACAAGAGCATGTCGCCTGCGCTTTACCTCGCCGATCTGAACGAGCGGCGCGAAACCCGCATCGACAGCCCGCATGGGCTCGTCATTGGCGGGACGCTCTCGCCCGACGGCGAGCAGATCGTCGCTGCGATCGAGCGCGACGGTGTCACCAACCTGTACCTGCTGACGCGCGACGGCGCCGAGATTCGCCAGCTCACCGACACCTCGGGAATCAACGTGAGTCCTGCGATTTCCCCCGACGGCGAGTCGCTGGCGTACACGTCCGACCGCTCCGGCACGCCGCAAATCTACATAATGAGTCTCGCCGGCGGCGATCCGCATCGTATAACCTACAGTGGCGACTACAACACGACGCCGGCCTTCTCGCCCAAGGGCGACAAGCTCGCGTACCAGAGTCGCGTCAATGGACGTTTCGATATCTGGACGATTCCGGTCGGCGGCGGCGACCCGGTGCAAGTGACCGATGGCAACGGCTCCAATGAGTATCCGAGCTGGTCGCCCGACGGACGCTATCTCGCGTTCAGCTCGACGCGCGGACACAACTCGCAAATCTATATAATGATGGTAAGCAACCGGAAGATTATTTCCGCATTGACGGAGGGTGATGGTAATGATTCCTGTCCAGCGTGGTCGGGGTGGTTGGGTGAATAGTCGTTCGGCATTGGCCAGGGCGATGGCGATTGTGGGTGTTGGGCTGATGCTGGCGATCGCGGGATGCTCGTCGAAGAAGCCGGCGCCAATCGGCGGCGACAGCTCTCAGAGTGGAAGCCAACTTGGCGAAGGGGGCACTGGCCCGGGCGGCGGAAACTCGCTCAGGAATTGGCAAAACGGACAATTCGGCGCGCAAGGTCCCCTCAGCGATATCCATTTCGGGTACAACGATTACGCGATCCAGGACCAGGACGGCTCGGTGCTGAAGTCCAATGCGAGCTGGCTGCAGGCTCATCCGGAGACCAAGGTGCAGGTCGAGGGTCATTGCGATGAACGCGGCTCCGAGGAATACAATATCGCCCTCGGCGCCAAGCGCGCGCAGGCCGCCAAGGATTACCTGGTAACCCTCGGCGTCGGCGACAGCAGGATCTCGACCATCAGCTACGGCAAGGAGCTTCCACTGTGCCAGGAACACGATGACAGCTGCTGGGCGCAGAACCGGCGCGATCACTTTGCGGTGAGCGAATAAGGATCAGACGAGTGCGAAAAACCAACTGGATGATCGGCGCGCTCGCCGTGCTGGCGGCGGCCTGCACGCTGGCGGGATGTGCCGATCAAAACGACCTCACACAGCTCAACCAGAACGAGTTCACACTGCGTGGAATGATCGCGGCCGATCGGCAGCAAATCGACTCGCTGAAGCAGCAGGTTGCGCAGCAGAACGATCAGATTCAGGAGCTTCAGCACAACGCCACGCCAGACTCGGGCAACAACGCGCCGGGGATGACTGATCGGGTCGCGAGCCTCGAGGCGGAAGTGAAGGCCCTGCAAGCGGGCATGGCAGCTACGCCTGGCGCGATGCCGCCGCCGGTGCCTCCGCCGGGCGCGCCACCGGAGAGCGTCGGTGGAGTGCCTCCAGTCGCTGCAACGGGAGAAACGCCGCCGGAAGCGGCTGCACCGCCGCCGGTGCCCGCCGAGATAGCGCCGACCTGGCCCGCCGAGCTCGATCAGGAGATCGCAGCCGCCCAGACTTCCAGCGATCCCGGCATCAAGATCTATCGCGAAGGCCTCGACGCGATGAAGGCCGCCAAGTATCCGCTCGCGGTCAACCGGTTCACCAAGCTGCAGCACACGTTCCCGAAATCGCCGCTGAGCGAGCCGGCCGAGTACTTCTCCGCCAATGCGCTGTTCGAAACCGGCGCCTACGACCAGGCGATTTTGCAGTTCAATGACCTCGTCATGCGTTTTCCCAAAGGCAAATATGCCAGCGCTGCGCTCTTGCGCGAGGCGCAGGCGTTCGTGAAGCTGAACGACAGAATCGACGCGCGACTGACCCTGCAGAAGCTGGTAACTGATCACGCGGGAACTCCTGAAGCGGCGTCCGCGGACACGATGATGAAAGATCTCGCGAGCGACTAAAGCGGCGCACGCGCGCACGATTGAATGGAAATAATTCGCGACCTCGACACGCTCCCACGCAGCCCCTACCCGGTCACCGCGATCGGCAATTTCGACGGCGTCCACCTCGGCCATCGCGCGATCCTGCAGGCCGCCATCGATCGCGCTCGCGCCGCCGGCGGCACCGCGTTCGCGCTCACCTTCGATCCCCTGCCCGCCAAGCTGCTGGTCCCGTCACGCGCACCGCGGCTCATCCTTGCGCCCAACGACAAGCTCGACTTGCTGCGCCAGTCGGGCATCGACGGCGTCATTGTCATCAACTTCACGCTTGATCTCAGCTTGCTGTCGCCGCGCGATTTCGTGCGCGACTACCTGATTCGGAAAATAGGCGTGCGCGAAGTAGTTGTCGGTCGCAGCGTCAGCTTCGGCCACAATCGCGCGGGGACCGCGGCCGTGATGACCGAACTGGGACGCGAGCTCGGCTTCGAGACCGACGTGGTCGGCCCCGTAAAAATCGCCGGCATCGAAGTCAGCTCGACCAAGGTGCGCACTGCCATCACGCACGGCGACATGCATGGCGCCGCACGCCTGCTCGGCCGTTACCATTTCATCGCCGGGCCTGTGGTGCGCGGGCGCGAGCGCGGCCGCACGATCGGATTTCCAACGGCGAATATCGCCAGCGAGACCGAATGCATCCCGCCCGACGGCGTCTACGCCACCCGCGTCATCCTCGATGACGGCGTCTACCCGTCTATAACCAATGTCGGAATGCGTCCTACGTTTGCCGAGAGCGAGCGCGCTATCGAGGCCCATATCTTCGACTTCACGCGCGATATCTACGGCACGCGCATCAAGCTCGAGCTGATCGAGCGCATCCGTACCGAGCTCAAGTTCGCCGACGCCGACGCGCTCAAGGCGCAGATCGCGCTCGACCTCGGCAAGGCCCGCGAGATTCTGTCTAACGCGCAGGCGTCAACCGATTTTTGAAGCCGGCTCGATCCAGGCACGCGCGAGCCGCTCGATCCATCCGCCAACCTGCGATTCATCCTCGGGCGGACTCGCCAGTATCACCAGTTCGTTGACTCCCGCCTCGCCGTACTTTTTCAAATCGTTGGGCGTGATCTTCTTGGTGTAAGGGCACACGATGATTTCGACTTCGCTCGCGTCGCGCCCGTTGGCTTTCAGCATCGCGCGCAGCCTGGCGGCCAGCGGCGCGGCCTCGTCCGGACCCACGTTGAAGCCGAACCATCCATCGCCGATATCCGCGGTGCGCTTGAGCGCCGGTCCGCTCTCCCCGCCGAAGATTATCGGCAGCTTGCCGCCGCGCACCGGCTTCGGATAACTCTTCGCCGCATCGAAATTCACGAACTCGCCATGGAAGGTCACCGCGTCTTCCGACCACAGCCGCCGCATCACTTCGATATACTCTCGCGTCCGCTGCGCGCGCCGCTCAAACGGGATTCCCAGCGCCGCAAACTCCTCCGCCGACCATCCGATGCCGACGCCCAGCGCGAAGCGTCCGCCCGCAAGCAGGTCGAGGCTCGCAACTTCCTTCGCCAGCACCACCGGGTTGTGCTCCGGCACCAGGCAAATTCCCGTCGCCAGCCGAATCGTTTTGGTGACCGCCGCCGCGAACGTCAGCGTGATAAACGGATCGAGCCAGTCAGCGCCACCGGGCAGCGGAAACGCGCCGCTCTCGGCGTATGGATATTTCGAATTCTGCTGATCGAAGAGCACCACATGCTCTCCCACCCACAGCGTCGAGACTCCCCGTCGCTCAGCCTCTTCAGCCGTCTTCAGAATTGCGCCGGGCCGCGCGCCCGTGCCGATTCCCAATGCGAACAGTCCGACCTTCATTGCCCCGCTCCGTTTGCGGCCGACGCAACCGCCGGCGTCTTGGTAAACTTCAGCATGAAGCGATCGGTTTGCCCGCGATGCTTGAACACGAGCCACGTCCGATCGTCCTCGGGATGCCGCAGCGCGCTCGACGCCCCCGACAGCGTGAAGCCCGCCTTCTCCACATCCTTGATCAGAAAGTCCTCGTCAATTCGATGCAGCGTCGTCGTCTCCGTGTCTCCGGTGCCGGCCGCCGCACTGTGATCGACGATCCCGTAGAAGCCGCCGGGCTTCAGCGCCTTGAACACCGCAGCATTCACGTTCTCGCGATCCATCTTGAACCCCACCATGTCGTGGTAATTGAGATGGATGATCACGGCATCGAGCGAATCCGGCGGCACCGGCAACAGGTCGGGCGCGTTGAAGGGTTTGCTGATCTTGACGACGTTCTTGAGCGCGGGCTCTTTCAGCCGCGCGTTCCATTCGTCCTCGGTCGCTTTGAACTGCGCGGGAAACGGCCCGTTTTGCGAATAAACCGTCCCGGTCGGTCCCACAATTCGCGCGTACAGCTCCGTCATGTATCCGCCGCCGGCGAAAATGTCGGCGATCTTCATCCCCGGCTTGATCCCATAGAACGCCATGATCTGGTCCGGCCTGCGCCCTGCGTCGAGCGCCTTGTCGGCGGCCGGCCGGTCCGGCGAGTTGATTGCGTCAGTAACTTCCTTGGGAATCTGGTCCGCGGGAATAGGTGCAGTCTCAGCCGTGCTCGTGGCAACCGGCTGAATCTGCGCGCGCACCGGCGACGCGGCCCACACGAATCCGCCTAACGTTACAATTGTTGACAGGATCAACCGCGATCTTCGAAAATGCCGCATTCCACTAGTCATTTCGGTTCTCTCCGCGTGACGACGAACTGACCGCCACAATCGACAGCTAACACACCGCTCGCAAACCGGGCAACGCGATTTCTCGGGCGCCTCAGTGCGATGCGGCAGTTTGCGCGGATGTGACCGGCAGCGGTATGTCGGCGTGCGCCCATGCCTTCTTCAGCCGCGCATCGACGGCCGCCGCCTCCTCCGATGCGTTGCGCGCGCGAAGGCATAGCGCCAATCCATTGAGCGACCATCCGTTTTCCGGGTACTGCTTCAGGTCGTCGCGAAACACCTGCTCCGCCATCGCGGTCTTGCCGTCGGCGAGCAATTCCATGCCAAGCGTTTCGCGGATCGGGTAGTACCAACCCGGCGGCTCGTCATAGTTGAGCGAGTCCTGGATTGCGACGGCGTCCGTCAGACTTTTGATCGCGCCGTCGTGATTCCCCTGCGCGGAATCGATCTCGCCGGCGAGCGTCGCCGACGCTATCGCGAGCAATCGCTTTGCCGAATTGAATCCCACCGCACGGTCCGCTGGCATCGACGCCATAATCTCGTCGAGCAGTTTCTTTTCGTTGAGCGCGTCGTCGGGACGATTCTTCGCCGCGAACGCGAGGCCGCGCGCGTAATGCCAGATCGCTGTCGTGTACGTCAGATCGGCCGGTGGCGCCGGCTCCTTGAGGATCGCATCCCATTTGCCGAAGCGCGCTTCGGTGAAATATCGCGACGTCGACATGCCCTCCATCGACGGCATCTGGCGAACCATATCGAGCGTCACCGCGGCGTCGAGTTCGCGCGACGCCTTGAACGCCCCGCGGCTGTTGCCCTCCATCAAGTACGACGCCCACAGGAACTGGATGTTGTGCGGCACGTACATCGTCAGGTAGATGCCCCTGGGATAGCGCTCGCGAATGTAAACCTTGTCGGCCTTGATTGCGGCGAGGTTGGCGTTGGCCGCCGCGTTGTAGTCGCCGATACGAAAATAAATGTGCGATGGCATGTGCACCAGATGCCCAGATGCTGGCGCGAGCTTCGGCAGGCGTTCAGCGCTCGGCAGCGCGCGTGCCGGGTCGAGCGACGCTTCGACCGCGTGAATGTAGTAATGATTGGCGCCGATGTGATTCGGATACTTCGCCAGCACGCCCTCGAGCGTCGCAACAATCTCGGGCGTCCCGTCAACCGGCTTGCCATCTAGCGTCCAAAGTCCCCACGGATGCAGATCCATCATCGATTCGGCGAAGAGCGCGCCCGCGTCCGGGTCGTTGGGATTATCCTGCGCGACCTCGCGCATCGCGCTGGCGTATGCGAGCTGATTCGCGTCGGTCATCCTGCCATCGGGAGCGTAACGCTTCGCGAGCGCATCTATATACTCGCGCTCGGGCGGTGTGACGGTCGCTTCGAGTGATTTCGCCTTCGTGATCGCCGCGTAAGCTTCCTTGCCGCGATCTGTATCCTCGGGCTGATTGATATTCGGCCCGAGCGCGAGCGCGATACCCCAGTACGCCATCGCCATCGTCGGATCGTACTGCGCGGCTTGTTTGAACGAGGCGACCGCCTCGCGCTGATTGAAGGCGTAGATGAACAACAGCCCCTGGTTGAAGAACTGTTGCGCGAGCGAGGTGCCGCTGTGCGTCGTAACCGGATGATGCAGACTGCCGTAGCCGTCGAACAATGGCTCGTGCGTCGAGTCGATCGACGCCTGCAGGTCGGTCACTTCGGCATTAACGAAATTGCCCGACGCGAGAAAGAGAACCAGAGTCGCGGCCGCGATTGAAATACGTCGATGCATTGCGTGCCAATGTAGAGAGGTGAGAGTTACCAAATCAACGGGATCAGACGGTGCTTCACCTTGCTTTGATACGCTTGATATCCGGCGAGATTTTTGGCGAGGAACTTTTCTTCGTCGAGGAGCCGCGCAACCAGCAGCAGCGCCATCGGAATGAGCGCGAGCAGTCCCCATAATGAGCCGAGCGCGAACGGCACTCCGGCCAGCATGACGAGCGCGCCGATATACATCGGATGGCGGACGAGTGCGTAGGGTCCAGTGGCGATGACGCGCTGTTCGGCGCCGACTTCGATCGTTCCCGAGGCGAAGGAGTTTTCCTTGAAAACGAGAAACACGAAGTAGAATCCGAATGCGACCAGAATATTGCCAAACGCGGTCAAATATCCCGGCACCGTGGACCACACGAAACGATGATCGAGTGCGGATACTACGAAAATCGCGATGAATGCGAGCGCGGCGAAGGCTTGTATGATGTTCTGGCTCCGCTCGTGCTCGGCGCCCACGCCCGCATTGACGCGGCGCTCGAGAAGTTTCGGATCGTTTTTCATGAGGTAGAGGGAAATCGCGAGCACCGATCCAAAAAATACCGCCAGCAAGACCCACGCCTGCCAGTAGTCGAGCGTCCATGCCGGCAGAAAAATAGTCGCCGCCATTATGATGAGAAGCTGAAGCAGTCCGGCGAACGCCCTTATGTTCAACTGGTTCATTGCTTACGCGGCGCAGCGCCGGCCGAATATTCCTCTCCCTGTCAGAGAGAGGCCGGCGCCCGTCTTCGGGCGCCGGGTGAGGCTCCAAATTCCAGGATGCCTTTCTCCGACGCGTCGTCGCGCTCCGCGCGACCTGTAACATATTTAGGGGTTAGGTTCTGCGTCCTCGCTCCCTCTGTCTCCTCTCCCCTTGCTGACAGGGTGAGGCC
>Ga0302325_10018854_pt1 | contig 14525 bp, 10 predicted proteins | sample Palsa_T0_2_FD_201948 | JGI IMG/M metagenome (GOLD analysis project Ga0302325, IMG submission 201948) | Peat permafrost microbial communities from Stordalen Mire near Abisko, Sweden - Palsa_T0_2 | ecosystem: Environmental > Terrestrial > Soil > Palsa > Peat permafrost | place: Sweden: Abisko... | reverse complement strand
ATGGACGTGCGGGATGAGCGATGCGCTGGCGATCTCGGGAGTGACCGCGGTGCTTCAGTTCTATCTGGGCAACGTGTACAGCGGCCTCACGTCGCTGCTGGGGGGGACGGTGAGCGTGACCTCGCAGGCGCCGGACCTGGTGCAGAACAGCCTTGGCATCGGCTCCGCGGCGGGGGCGGCGGCGGAGAACCAGGTGAACCTGTTTTTGCACCAGGTGACGCACAACGCGGGCTGGCGCAATGTGGAGCTGCCCTCGCTGGCCGCCGATGGGATGACGCGGTTGAAGAGCCCGCCGCTGGCGCTCGACCTGCATTATCTGCTGACGGTGTACGGCTCCGCCGACTGGCAGTCGGAGGCACTGCTGGGGTACGCGCTGATGATGCTGCATGAGAACCCGGTGCTGACGCGGGAAGACATCCGCTATGCGTTGAAGAACGTGACATCGGCGACTCTGCCCAATCTTCCGGCGGCGCTCCTGGCTTCGGGTCTGGCGGACCAGGTGGAGTTGATCAAGATCACGCCGTCGCCGCTGGGGCGGGAGGAGATGGCCTGGCTGTGGACGGCGCTGAAGGCCGACTACCGGCTGACGTTTCCCTTCCAGGCTTCGGTGGTGCTGATGCAGCCGCAGCTTCCGATGACGCTGGCGTGGCCGGTGCTGCGGCGCCATTTTGAGGCGCAGGCGCTATCGCCGACGCAGATACTCGCGGTGCAGCCGCCCAATGGACAACCCGTGGCCGCGGCGGGAGACACGGTCGTGGTGACGGGCGAGTTCCTGCTGGGGTTCAACCAGGTGCTGCTGGTCAACCAGAAGCTTAACATTCAGACGCCGATTGCAACCTCGGCGGTTACAAATAACTCGCTCAGCTTCGCGGTGCCGAACGATCCGGTAAATTTTCCGGCTGGGGTCTATACCGTGACGGCGCAGGTGCTGAGCGCGGGGACTGTGATGCAGACGAGCAACAGCCTGCAACTCGCGGTGGGCGCGGTAATCCCGACGCAGGTGGCGACGGTGGTGAACAACACCGATGGCAGCCTGGTGAGCGTGTCGTTTACGCCCTATGCTTGGGATGGGCAGAGCGTGTCGCTGGCACTGAGCAGCCCGGCGGCGCTGACCAGCAGCATGGCTCCGGCGCTGCCCTTCACGACGACCGATCCGCCGACCAGCGCGACGGGGACGCTGAGCTTCCAGTTCCCGCTGGGACTGCCCTCCGGCGCTCAGCTTGCGCGTCTTCTGGTGGATGGAGTGACCAGCCAGGTGCAGGTGAACTGGCATGTACATCCGCCGGTCTTTACCGGCCCGATGGTGACGATATGAAGGCGAACAGTTCCATCTCTTCGGCCTCGTCGCTCTCGTGGGCGGAGCAGAACCAGGCGCATCTGGTGGCGGAGTTTATTGCGCTGCGCAGGCGGTTTGGGGCCGCGAAAGAGGCCCAGCCGCAGGCATGGCCGGAGACGCCGGGCGAGCGCGGCCTCGGGCCGATGGAGCCGCCCGCGGCGATCGACACGCTTGCGGGAATCTTCGAGCTGAGCCGGTTTGAGCGCGAGCTGCTGCTGCTGAGCGCGGGAGTGGAGATGGATTCGGAGCTGGCGGCGCGGTGCGGGGAGGCGCTGGGCCATCCGCCGCGCAGCTTCGTGACGTTCTCGCTTGCGCTGGGCGCGCTGAGGGATCCGCATTGGAGCGCGCTCGGTCCGGCCGCGCCGCTGCGCCGCTTCCGCCTGATTGAGATGGAGCCGGGACACGGGCTGACGTCGGCGCCGCTGCGCATCGACGAGCGCATCCTGCACTATCTGGCCGGGGTGAACGTGCTGGACCGGCGGCTGGAGGGCTTGCTGCGCCGGAAGCCGTATCCCGACTGGATCGCGGAAGAACACTGGAGGCTGGCGACGGAGACCATTCGCAGCGCGGAGGGCGCGGCGCCGCCGGCGACGGTGCTGCATCTGTGCGGGGACGATCGGTCGGGGCAGGAGAGCGTGGCGTCGCTGGTGGCACATCGTTCGGGGCGTCAGTTGTATGTGCTGCGGCTTGAAGATACGCCGCCGGCGGGGGCTGAGCTTGACCAGTTCGTGCAGTTGTGGACGCGCGAGGCTCTGCTTCTGCCGGCGTTCCTGCTGCTGCAGTGGGAGGGGACGGCTGCGAGCGCGGCGGCGCGCCAGTTGGCGGAGCGGCTGCCTGGACCGCTGATGATTGCCAGCCGCGATTCACTGCGTCTCGATCGCGCGGTGGAGCGGCACGAGGTGAACAGAGCCGGTCCGGCCGGCCAGAAGCAGATGTGGGAGGCGGCGCTGGGACCGGCGGCGGCGGGCTTGAATGGGCTGGTCGACGATCTTGCGGAGGAGTTCCGCTTGAGCGCGGAGACGATCGTTGCGATTGGAAGATCGGCGGGCTCAGGCGATCGCGGCGCGGATCGCGCGCGGCTGTGGAACGCGTGCCGCTCGTGGTCGCGGCCGAGACTGGAGGATCTGGCGGAGCGGATCGTTCCGGCCGCGGGATGGGACGACCTGGTACTGCCGGAGACGCAGACGCAGACGCTGCTGCAACTGGCGTCTCAGTCGCGGCACCGGATGACGGTATATGAGAGGTGGGGATTCTCGGCCAAGGGCCGGCGCGGGCTGGGGTTGAGCGCGCTGTTCTCCGGCCCGAGCGGCACGGGCAAGACGCTGGCGGCGGAGGTGCTGGCGGGCGAGCTGAAGCTCGACCTCTACCGGATCGACCTTTCCGCGGTGGTGAGCAAGTACATCGGCGAGACGGAGAAGAATTTGAAGCAGGTCTTCGACGCGGCGGAGGGTGGCGGGGTGCTGCTGCTGTTCGATGAGGCGGATGCGCTGTTCGGCAAGCGGGCCGAGGTGAAGGACAGCCACGACCGGTACGCCAACATCGAAGTGGGCTACCTGCTGCAGCGGATGGAGAGCTTCCAGGGGCTGGCCATTCTGACTACCAACCTGAAGTCCACGCTGGACAAGTCGTTCCAGCGGCGGTTGCGCTTCAGTGTTGATTTTCCATTTCCGGATGCCGCGCAGCGCGAGGCGATCTGGACTCGCGTGTTTCCTCCGCAGACGCCGAGGGAGGGCGTCGAACCGAGCCGTCTGGCGAGTCTGAATATGACCGGCGGCAACATACGCAACATCGCGCTGAATGCGGCGTTTCTGGCGGCCGAGACGAGCGGGCGGGTGGAGATGGCGCATATTCTGCAGGCGACACGGCTGGAGGCGGTGAAGCTCGAGCGGCCTCTCTCCGAGATGGAGACAAGGGGGTGGGTATGAGCCGCATCGAGGTGACCATCGACCGCGTGGTGCTGAAGGGTATCGACCCGGCGGAACGGAATGCGTTCGCGGATGGACTGAGGAGCGAGCTGTCGCGAATGCTGGGGGACCCCGCGAGCCGCGCGGCGTGGCGTGGTTCGCGTCGCACACCGGTGCTGCGCGTGGGGAAGATGGCGCTCGAACCGGGGCATGCGGGCGCGCGCAGATTGGGCCGGAGCGTCGCGCGCGCCATCGGCAGGGGGATCAAGCCATGAACCGGGCGATGCGTTCGGTCGGCAGCGCGGCAGGTGCAGCGCGCGGAAGACGGGAATAAGGGTTCGATGACTGAAGTTCGATTGGGAACGACGGCGTACAGCCTCTGAGCGAAGTAGAGAAGACATCAGGGGCGGAAGGAAGATGGTATGGGCAGCTTTGGCACACCGCTATCGCCGCGGCTGGTAAAGGGCGGGATCGTCACGATGGACCCGGACACGTCGGTGGTCGAGAGCGTGATTGCGTTGCAGTACAATCCGGACTCGCTCTCGCGGACGCTGCAGATTCAGGCGATGCCGGGCGGCTCGGACGGGGTGCGGGTGGATGCGCTGCGGCTGCGCGGGCCGGCGGTCGAGACGATCAAGGTAGAGGCGGAGCTGGACGCGACCGACCAGCTTGAATTTCCGGCGCAGTTTCCGCTGGCGGCGAAGTACGGGCTACATCCGCAGTTGGCGCAACTGGAGATGCTGGTGAATCCCACGGTGGAGACGCTGCTGGCCGATGACGCGATGGCCAACGCGGGGACGCTTGAGATCATTCCGCTGGAGCAGCCGTTGACGCTCTTCGTATGGAGCAGCAGCCGGGTGATCCCGGTGCGGCTGACGGAGTTCTCGATCACCGAGGAGGCGTTCGACGTGAACCTGAACCCGATCCGCGCCAAGGTAAGCCTGGGCATGCGGGTGTTGAGCGTCGACGACCTGGGCTTTGAACACCCCGGCGGGCGGCTGTTCATGTCGTACCTGACCAACAAGGAGGCGCTGGCCGCGCAGGCGACCTCGGCAGCTCTGACGGTTCTTGGACTGGGAGGCCTGCCATGAACTATCCGCTTCAGGCGATGATCCAGCTGGGCGTGGTGCCGCCGGTCACGTTTCCGACGGACAGCCGGTACTACGGCTTCAGTGTGCTGCAGTATACGGCCGCGAATGGGCAGGTGGTTCCTTATCTGGCGCGGCGGATCGTGCCGCAGCCGGGCGCGCCGAACTTTGCCACGATCAACCAGTACACGGTGCGCCAGGGCGACCGGCTGGATTTGATCGCGGCCAAGTACCTGGGCGACCCGCTGATGTTCTGGCTGATCTGCGACGCCAATGGCGCGATCCGGCCGCACGATCTGGTGGCCACGGTGGGGCAGGTGCTGGCGATTACCACGCCGCAGGGCGTGCCGGGGGCGATGAGTGCTCGATAGCGTCCAGCTAACGCTGATGATCGGCCCGGTGGTTCCGGTGACGGTGCCGCGGGCGGTGCTCGACTCGCTGGCCTCGGTGGAGGTGAAGGTGCAGGATGTGGAGCCGAGCGGGTTCCAGCTTGTCTTCAGCATCGACAAGGAGTCGCCGCTGCAGATTCTATTTCTGCTGACGGGCGGACTGCCGCTTCTGTTCATGCGCTGCATCGTGGTGGTGACGGTGAATGGCGTCGCCAACGTGCTGATCGATGGGGTGATCACCAACAACCAGATCGCGCCGGGGGACAAAGGCTCGAACTCGACGCTGACGATCACGGGCCGCGACCTGACGGCGCTGATGGACCAGGTGAACTGGAGCGGATTTCCGTTTCCGGCGTGCCCGCGAGAGGCGCGGGTGGCGCTGCTGCTGGCGAAGTACTCGTTCTTCGGCGTGATCCCGCTGGTGATTCCCAGCATCATGATCGATATCTCGCTGCCGATCGACCAGATCCCGTCGCAGCAGGGCACGGACCTGGCGTACATACGGGCGATGGCCGCGGAGGTCGGCTATGTGTTCTATATCGATCCCGGCCCGGCGCCCGGCGTGAGCAAAGGCTACTGGGGACCGCAGATCAAGGTGGGGCCGGTGCAGCCCGCGCTCAGTTCGGACATGGACGCTTATACCAACGTGGAGAGCCTGCATTTTACCTTCGACCAGGAGAAGTTCCGCATCCCGCTGGTCTATGTCTATATCCAGGAGACGGGCGTCAGCATTCCGATCCCGATGCCTCCGATCACTCCTCTGAATCCGCCGCTGGGCGCGATTGCTCCGCTGCCTGTGAACGTGTTGCCGCCGGACCTGAAGGCGTTCCGCGACGATGCGTCGAAGCTGCCGGTGGCGCAGGCGGTGATGATGGGCCTGGCTGCGTCGGCCAACAGCGCGGACGTGGTGACGTGCGAGGGGTCGCTCGACGTGACGCGCTACGGCGGGGTGCTGAGCGCGCGCAAGCTGGTCGGGGTGCGCGGCGCGGGGCCGGCGTTCGACGGACTCTATTACGTGAAGAGCGTGACGCACAAGATCAAGCGCGGCGAGTACAAGCAGAGCTTCACGCTGACGCGCAACGGCCTGGTCTCGACGGTACCGGCGGTGGCCCCATGAGCGCATCGTCTACAGGCGTGCCGCCGCGGTACTTCGGGAAGTACCGGGGCCTGGTGGTCGAGAACATCGACCCGCTGCAGATCGGGCGCATTCTGGCGCAGGTGCCGGACGTGCTGGGCGAGATCCCGTCGAGTTGGGCGATGCCCTGCGTTCCGGCTGCGGGCATCCAGTCGGGCTGCTTCATCGTGCCGCCGATCGGATCGCAGGTATGGATCGAGTTCGAGCAGGGCAACCCCGACTACCCGATCTGGGTGGGCGGCTTCTGGGGCCTGGTCGCGGACGTGCCGGTGCTGGCTACGGCGCCGCCGGCGATTCCTCCGGGACAGAACATTGTGCTCCAGACGACGGGCGAGAACTCGCTGATTCTGAGCGACGGGCCGCCTACTCCGGTGACTGGCGGGATCGTGCTGAAGGGCGCGAGCGGAGCGATGATCGTGATCAACGAGACAGGCATTTACATCGACAACGGACAGGGCGCGACGATCACGCTGATCGGCCCCGCGGTTGCGATCAACGAGGCCGCGCTGACGGTGGTTGGGCCATAGGTTTTGCCGTTCCAGTTGTGGTTGGGGCTTCAGGAATTTCAAGGAGGTTTACGCGATGCCGGGACCGATTCTTCATGTGGGCGCCGTGGTGACCTGCGCGCACGGAGGCATGGCCATTCCGACGGTGCCGAGCCCGAACGTGATGGTCTCGGGGATGCCGATCGCAACCATCGCGGGGCCCTACGCGGTGGCCGGATGCGCATTCGTGCCGCCGGCGGGCAATGGACCGTGCGTGACGGCGCAGTGGGTAGTGGGTGCGACCCAGGTGCTGTCGAACGGGCAACCGGTGGCCATTATGAGCGGCGTGTCGGTGTGCGTGCCGACGGGGACGCCGTTGCTGCCCGTATCGGCGCAGACTCTGGTGCTTGCGACTTAAGAGAGCGATGGCGATGAACGTCAACTTTCCTTTCCAATTCGACGGCCGCGGACGGACGCTGGACCCGCTCGACGACTACCTGCGGCAGTTGGTCGAGCAGGTGCTTTTCACGTCGCCGGGAGAACGCGTGAACCTGCCCGACTTCGGCAGCGGACTGCTGCAGCTGCCTTTTGCTCCGACCAGCATGGAGATGGCGGCGGCCACCCAGTTCACGGTGCAGGGTGCGCTGCAGAAGTGGCTGAGCAGCTACATCAAGGTGATCTCGGTGGTGGCGTCGTCGGTGGAGTCCACGCTGACGGTCACGGTCACTTACGCCCCGCTTAACACCGGGGTGACGCAGGTGCAGACCTTTGTCTACGGAGGCGCCCAGTGATCTATACCTGCTGCGATGAAAAGCGGCGCGCCGCCATTCTGGGCAATCCCGCGCTGAACGGAATCGACTACCTGGAGGTGCTGGACCATGCGGCGATTCCGCTGGGCAGTCCGCGGCAGCAGACGCTGCTAGTCTACTGCCTGAAGCCTGCGCCGGCTACGCTGACGCCGGCGAACGTGCTGATCGAAGGCGGCGAGAGCGTTACGGGTATCACCGCGGTGTGGCTGATGCCTGCGTCCATGCCGCCTCCCTCGCCGCCGGTTCCGGCGACTGCGGCGGAGTTTGCGTACTTCAACGGGTTGGCGAATGCGGCCAACATCCTGGCGATCCGGACCAGCGTAGCGGGCGACTTCTCGACGTATACGCTGCGGCTGGTGAACGATGCGACGCAGGCGGAGGAAGACAGCTTCGATGTGACCGAGGCGCTGGCGGGGTTCGATCCTCAACTGGCCGAGATTTGTTTCTCGTTCAAGGTGGAGTGCGGGCCGAACTTCGACTGCGCGCCGGCGGCGCCCAACTGCCCGCCGGAGCTTCCACCGCCGCCGCCGATCAACTACCTCGCCAAGGACTATGGGTCGTTTCGCAGCATCATGCTGGACCGGCTGAACCAGTTGCTGCCCTCGTGGGGCGCGACCAGCGAGGCGGACATGGGGGTCGTCCTCGCGGAGTTGATTGCGTATGTGGGCGACCAGTTGAGCTATCAGCAGGACGCGATTGCGACCGAGGCATATCTGCTGACCGCGCGCAGCCGGATCTCGCTGCGTCGGCATGCGTTGCTGGTGGACTACCACGTGCATGACGGATGCAATGCGCGGGCCTGGGTGCAGCTTACGGTGAACGCGCAGGTCTTCCTCGATCGCACGGCGACGCGCTTCTACACGTACGCGCAGGGGATGCCGTCGACGCTTGCGGTCGGCGCGGGCAATGAAGAGGCGGCGCTGATCGCGGGGGTCGTGGTGTTCGAGCCGATGCAGGACGCGGTGCTTTACCCGGAACACAACCAGATGAATTTTTATACATGGGGCGACACGAACTGCTGCCTGCCGCAGGGAGCGACCGAGGCCACGTTGCTGGGGCCGTACCCGAACTTGCAGACCGGCGATGTGCTGATCTTCAAAGAAGTGATGGGTCCGCAGACAGGATTCGCCGCCGATGCCGACATCCGCCATCGCTGCGCGGTGCGGTTGACCAGCGTGGCCACGCAGAACGGCCTGGGGCAGCCGCTGGTCGATCCGCTGTTCGAGGCGGGCACGGGCGCACCCATCACGTCCTCCGCGCAGTTGCCCACGCCGGTTACGGAGATCCAGTGGTCCGCGGACGATGCACTGCCATTCCCGGTGTGCCTGTCTTCGACGTTTCTCAACTCCAGCGGCGACGAGGTGACGCTGACCGGCGTGAGCATCGTGCTGGGCAACGTTGTGCTCGCCGATCAGGGTCTCTCGATGCCGGGCGTGCCGCCGGGGTCGGGCATCCCGCTGGGGACCGTGCCCGCGCCGACGCTTTTTGTTCCGCCCAACCCGGCCGCAGATAGATGCAATCCGACCGCGCCCATAGCGCTTCCGGTGCGCTTCCGTCCGCAGATACCGGACAGTCCGGTGACCCAGGCTGTCCCGTTGCCGCTGGTGGGCAGCCCGGTTACGCCCAACGCCGTTCCGCTGACGGCCAATGGGTTTGTCAGCCTGAGTGACAGCAACGGGTTCACCTGCCTGATGGTGGCCGCGGATGCGCCGCTCTCCTGGCCGCAGTACTTCGGCGTCACCGCCGTGCCGGGCGCGAGTGCAGGCACCTTCGATCTTGCGGTCGTCTTCGACCCGCAGCCCGGCGGCCCCGCGGGAATGTCCGGCCCGGTCGTGCTCGAGAGCTTTCCCGGCCTCAACCTCAGCACGGGCGATCCGAACTACGCGGGTACCCAGATCAACTCGCTCTCGCGGTTCATCAGCGTTCCTTCGAGTACGCCGCCGGCCGCCGTGCCCACCGTCTTTCCCGCCCTGCCCACCATGCTCCCGAACACCGGCACGATCACGTTGGAGGACGCCGGCAGCACGCCGTACCTGACCGTCGAGGCTACGCCTCCGCAGTCGTGGCTGCCGCTGTTCAGCGTGCTTGGCCAGGGACAGCAACTGGACCCGTCGATCTTCAATCTGCTGGTGCTGTATACGCCGGCTTCGGGAGGCGTGGGAATCTCGACGCCAATTGTGGTTGAGCAGTTCAACAATGTATCGCTCTCGACAGTCGCGGCGACGTTCAGCTCGGGCTCCGACCTGGTGACGGTGCGCAGCTTCGATGAGGAGCCGAGTCCGAGTCTCTCGGCCTGCGACCTGATGAACTACGACGCCAACCAGGCGGTGCCTGCGATGACGCTCACGGGCACGCTCGACGGAGCGAGCACGACGTGGACGGCGGCGCCCGATCTGCTGGGCGACTCGGCGAGCGACACCAACTTCGTGGTTGAGGTGGAGTCGAACGGGACCGCGCTGCTTCGTTTTGGGGACGACACCAACGGGATGCGTCCGCTGACGGGAACCTCGTTTGCGGCGTTCTATCGCATCGGCAACGGCACGGCTGGGAATGTAGGAGCGGAGAGTCTGATCTATCTCGCCGCCGACCCGCGCATTGTGTCCTCGACCAATCCGATCGCCGCATCGGGAGGGGTCGATCCGGAGACCAACGCGCAGATCCAGGTGCGCGCGCCGCAGGCGTTCCTGACCCAGGAACGGGCCATCACGATGGCCGACTATGTAGCTGTGACGGAGCAGAACTCGCAGGTGGAAGACGCCGCCGCGAGCCTGCGCTGGACGGGCAGCTGGTATACGGTGTTTATCGCCGCGGAGCCGCAGGGCGGCGCCAACCTGGGGAAGGCGCTGCGCAAATCGCTTACACGATACATCAACCAGTACCGGCTGGCGGGGCAGGACATCCAGCTTGAGCCGCCGCAGTATGTGCCGCTTGAGATTGCGCTGACCATCTGCGTGGACCCGGATTACTTTGCGATGGACGTGGAGCAGGCGCTGCTGCAGGTGCTGGGGAGCAGAACGCTGGCAAACGGCCAGCCTGCTCTGTTCGCTCCGGGAAATTTCGTTCTCGGCCAGACCGTGTATCTGAGCCCCATCTACGCCGCGGCGCGCTCGGTGGCGGGGGTCACGACCGTTACCGCGACCGTCTTCCAGCCGCAGGGGGTGGCAACCAAGGCCTACCTGAACAACGGAGCGATACCGCTGGGGCCGTTCCAGGTGGCGCAGATGGACAACGATCCAAGCCTGCCCAACCATGGCCAGTTGACCCTCGTCCTGCAGGGTGGAAAGTGAGGAGCGTATGAGCTGCATCGGATCACCGAACTGCGCCTGCGGCTGCTGCTCCGGCATCAGCGTGCAGACGCCCAAGGGCGAATCGAACCTGCCGGGACTCTCTTCGATCGCGTATCGCACGGGAACGTGGGCGACCTTCAAGGAGTCGATGCTGGCGCGGCTGTCGAGCTCGGACTATCCTGCGCTGGCGTATCTGAAGACGCGCGACGATGATGACTTCAGCGTCGCATTGCTCGATGCGACCGCTGTGGTGCTGGACATCCTGACGTTCTACCAGGAGCGGCTGGCCAACGAGAGTTACCTGCGCACGGCGACGCAGTTCTACTCGCTGACCCAGCTCTCGCAGTTGATCGGCTACCAGCCTTCGCCGGGCGTCTCGGCGTCGACCTACCTGGCGTTCACGCTGAAGGCGGCCACCGGGCTGCCCGCCAACCCCGGTACGACGGCGATCACGATTCCGGCGGGCACGCAGGTGCAGAGCGCACCGGCGCAGGGAGAGACGCCGCAGACGTTCGAGACCTCGGTGGATATCCTGGCGAAGCCGGACTGGAACGCGATGCAGGTGCAGACCGGCGTGCCTTGGGAGCCGAAGGCCGGGGAGACGGGCGTCTACCTTGCGGGCACATCGACCCAGCTCAACCCGGGCGATGCAATCCTGATCGTCGGCGATGAGCGCGCGGTCGAATCGACCTCGAGCGAGCAGTGGGACCTGCGGCTGGTGACCTCGGTGACACCCGACAACGTCAACCTGCGGACCTGGGTGGCGTGGTCGGAGGGGCTTGGCCCCAAGCCCGCGCAACTGAATCCGGTCTTCTATGCGCTTCGCCAGCGCGCCGCATTCTTTGGATACAACGCGGTCAATCCGCTGATGCTGGCGGAGAAGAGTCAGAAGTTGCTCCACAGCAATGGCCTCATCAACAGCTCGTACACCGAATGGGTCTTCGGCAAAGACAGCGATACCGGCGGCCAGCTTGGCGACGAAAGCCTGGTCGATCTGGATGCCGTCTACTCGAAGCTCCGGGTTGGCGGCTGGCTGGCGCTGCTCTACACGGATGGCAACAACTCGCGCTCCCCGGCCGGGTACGTCAGCCTCTATGGGATTGAATCGGTCACCAGCATTGCGCGTTCGGGCTACGGGATGAGCGCGAAGGTGACGCGCGTGGGCACGGACACCACGAGCAACCTCGACGACTATTACGCGTTGACCCGCACGACGTCCGCGCTAGCGCAGTCCGAGGCGCTGGCGGTCGCCGAGCAGCCTCTGGACTACCCGCTCTACGGCACGCTTCTCGATCTCGAAGACGTGCAGCCCGATGTCGCGACGATCCAGGCGGTTGCCGTCTCGGGCAAGAACCCGAAGCTCACGGTCAACACCGGGGTCACCGGGCTTGTCTTTACGCCCGACGATGGCAGCACTCCGGTGGCGCTCGTCCAGGGAAACGTACTGACTCTGCTGCAGCCTCCGGACCTGCTCGATAGTGTCGGCTCCATCCCCGATTGGAACGGGTCGACGAAGGTGCTGACGCTCACCGTCGCCGACACCAACGGGAGGTCGGGGACGGTCAAGTCGGCAGTATCGAGCTTCAGTCTTGGCCTCTCCGCTTCGAGCGACCCGGTGGTGCAGGAGTTCGCGCTGGTCTCGTCGGTGAGCGTAATCGCGACGCCATTTCCGCACACCCGCATTCTGTTGAAGACGCCGCTGCTGTACTGTTACGACCGCACGGTGACGACGGTGAACGCCAACGTGGGGCCGGCGACGGCGGGCAGTTCGGTGACGGAGTTGCTGGGCAGCGGGTCGGCGGCGACGCCGAACCAGGAGTTCACGCTGAAGCAGTCGCCGCTGACCTATGTGCAGGCGCCGACGCCGACGGGAAGTCTGAGTACGTTGCAGGTGAGGGCCAACGGAGTTGCGTGGACGGGCGTGCCGACGCTCTACAACCAGGGGCCGGCCAAGCGGGTCTTTACCACGTTCAATCTGCCTGGGGGGACCGCGCAAATTGAGTTCGGCGACGGTGTGGAAGGCGCGACGCTGCCCACCGGGCAGAACAACATCCAGGCCAGCTACCGAGTCGGCATCGGTTCGGCCGGCAATGTCGGTGCGGGGACGATTACTACACTGATGGACCGCCCGCTCGGGGTTGGCGGGGTCAACAATCCGCTTGCGGCCACTGGCGGACAGGACGCGCAATCGGTCGACGACGTACGCGCCAACGCGCCGCTATCGGTGCTGACGCTGGGCCGGGCTGTGTCGATCGCGGACTACCAGAACTTTGCGGCAACGTTCGCCGGCATCGCGAAGGCCTCTGCGCTGTGGATTCCGGCGGGCGCGAACCGGGGCGTTTTTCTGACCGTGGCCGGCGCTGGCGGGGCGGCGCTGCCTCCGGGCAATCTGACGCTGGCCAACCTTGTCGCGGCGCTCGAGGATTATGGCAACCCCAACGTCCCGATCTACCCCGTCTCGTTCCTTGAGACGCTCTTCCGGCTCTCCGCCGATTTGGTCTACGACCCTCTGTACGACTCGACGGCGGTGCAGGCAGCGGTGCTTGCGACGTTGACCGCGACCTACAGCTTCGCCGCGCGCAGCTTCGGCCAGGGCGTCTCGGGCGATGAGATTGCGGCGTTGATCCAGGCGGTGCCCGGTGTGGTCGCGGTCAATGTCACCAAGCTGAGGGTTGTGGCGACGAGCGCCGCGGGCGACCTGGCGAGCGGCGGCTATTCGGTGTCGGCGTATAACAACTGGCTTTCGCAGACGGTGCATATCAAGCGTCCGCCCTCGGGCTCTCCCACTCGCATCTGCGCGTACACGCCGGTGGCCAGCCCCGGCGCGCTGCCGAAGCCCGCTGAGATTCTGGTTCTCGATCCCGACCCGGCGAGCGTGGTCCTGGGGGTGATGGCATGAGCTTCGACCTGTTCCAACTGCTGCCCGCGGTCTATCGCCTCCGCGATGCGCAGATAGCGCAGTCGCAGCCCTTGCTTACGGCGGCGGAGCTGGCGGAGTTGAGCACGCTGCAGGCGCTGACGCCTCCACTCTCGGCGGACCAGCAGGCACAGCTCGACGCGCTGACGGCCAAGGCATCACGCGGCCCACTGGAGTCGCTGGTACTGCTCATCCAGGAGCAGCTTGCGGTGGTGGCCGAAGATCTCGACCAACTCTACGACGACCAGTTTATCGAGACCTGCGCGCCGTGGGTGATTCCTTACATTGGCGACCTGATCGGCTATCAGTCGATCCAAGGCATTGCGCCGTCGGTGGACGATCCGCGCTCGGAGGTGGCCGAGACAATCTCTCTGCGCCGCCGCAAGGGCACCGTGCTGGTGATGGAGCAACTGGCGCGCGACGTGACCGCGTGGGGCGCGCACGCGGTTGAGTTCTTCCGCGTCCTGGGCGACACGCAGTACATGAAGCACATCCGGCTGGGTAGCCACTATGCTCCCGACCTGCGCCGATGGCAACCTGGCGTTTATATCGATAAGGGTTTCGACACCACCTCGCACAGGGTCGATGTGCGCAGCATCGAGATGCGGCGCGGCCGGTACAACATCCAGAACATCGGGATCTTTCTGTGGTCGCTGGGCGCCTATAGCGTGACCGACTCGACGCCCACGGCGACCCCGCCGCCGACCGCGACGGTGACCACTGACGATGCCCTGTGCTTCCGCTTCAGCCAGTTGGGCATGGACATCCCGCTGTTCCATCGCGCGGTCTCGCAGGGCGAGCAGATCACCGCGGCGGCAACCCCGGCGAACGTGCCCGACCGGCTGCTCCGGCGCGTCTTCTGCGCCGACCTGCAGCAGGGAATTGGCGCGTCCTACTACGGATTGGGCAACAGTCTGGTGCTGCAGCTGAACGGCCAGTATCTGAACCCCTACCAACTGCAGATCGCCGATCTCTCCGGGCCCGACGGCTCCTGGGCGAACGCGCCTGTCGCGGGCAGTCCTTATGCGGCGGTGATCGATCCGGAGTTGGGACGTCTGGCGCTTCCGCCGCTGCCGGTCGGTACGACGTGGCCGGAGTTGCAGGTCTCTTACTATTACGGGTTCAACGCGGACATGGGCGGCGGCGAGTACGCGCGCGAAGACACGTTTACGGTG
>Ga0302325_10018853_pt1 | contig 14525 bp, 9 predicted proteins | sample Palsa_T0_2_FD_201948 | JGI IMG/M metagenome (GOLD analysis project Ga0302325, IMG submission 201948) | Peat permafrost microbial communities from Stordalen Mire near Abisko, Sweden - Palsa_T0_2 | ecosystem: Environmental > Terrestrial > Soil > Palsa > Peat permafrost | place: Sweden: Abisko... | reverse complement strand
TCGCTGGATGACGGCATCGCCAGAGCTACGTGAATGCGTTGCGCTCCCTCGACGACATGGGCATTCGTTATGATGTAGCCGCTCGAATCCACGATCACACCCGAGCCGATCACGTGTTCTCGAGTCAGGAGCGCCGTTTGCCCGCGGCTGTTGTCCTCAACCGCGCCAAAGCTGGTCACAAGAACCTGCACCACGGCAGGCGATATTCTGGAGGCGAGCTGCTCGATCGCAGCGTTGAGTTGCTGGATCACCGGCGGCGGTTCCGCAGGTCGCGTCCCCATGGCCTTCGCCTTTTCTGTTTTGTCCGCTTCAGGCTTCGCCGCTTCACCGCCGGCGACTGCCGGAGCTTGCGGCGGCTGCTGGGCCATGCCGGGCTCTGCCGACAGCAGGAAACAGAAGCACGCAACCACGCTAGAAAGGGAGACGGCGTAACCGACCTTCGAAGCGGAAATTGGCACGAGCATAAAACAGGCTCCTTGAAAAAGCCGCGATGTCACGACCCAGACATGATTATGCCGTAGATCGAGTGTCAGCTTAGATTCAGAATGCCGCGGCTGGGGTTCAGAGGGCCGTCCAAGGATTAGGTGCAAGGATGTGGTCGCTCGAGATGATTCCGCCTCAGAGGCTGACGATGAATGAATTCCACAGGCCGTACAACGGTCAGAATGGCCCCCTAGTTGCCGCCGGTGCCGCATGAACAAACGCCCGCGCCGCTGCCCAACTGCTGGATCATGCTGCACTCGCCCGCCAGCACGCTTGCTTCCGTGTTGCTCAGCTGGGTCTGCGCAAACGTTTCTTCTGTGACCTGCACGTTGGTATTGGCAGATGGGGGAAGAACGTTAGTGCCCCATCCCAGAATCACGCCATTCGGCGATAGCGAGGCGGCATTGCATTGGCCATTCTGCCCGGGATTCGACGGCACAACCTCGATGACTCCCGCGACTGGTTGTTTTCCGGTCAACGTATTCGCCGTAAGATCGTTGGCCAAGGAGAGCGTCAGCAATCCGCTATCCGAGATGGTGCAGCCACAGCACTCGTTCAACACCTGCTTCGAATCGAGCACGTAAACCATCGCGCACAAGTTTCCTGACGTGAGGCCGGGATTGGTGAGCTGAACGGTATCCTCAAAACCGGTCTGTTGGGCGTTCGCGAGATTGAAATAACTCACCGCCATAAGTGGAATCACGGTGAGACTGGCGGATCCAGTGATGCCGTTGATTTCTGCCTCGATCGTGGTTGTGCCCACCTGCTGTGCCGTGGCATATCCGTAGCTGGTTACGCTGGCAATGTCTGGCTGCGTCGAACTCCACGCTGCGCTTGCGGTCATATTCTGGATTGTTCCATTGCTCATGTTCGCCATCGCCTGGAGTTGACTGCTGTTCTCGAGGACCAGCGATATGGCGGCCGGTGTGATGGTCAAGCCGACTACCACCGCGGGAGTCACCGTCAGGCTTGCTGACCCGGTCACGGATCCAACGCTCGCGGTGATTGTGGATGTCCCGACAGCGTTGGCAACCACTGCACCGGAGCCGTTCACACTGGCAATGGCAGAGGCTGAACTCCAGGTCGCGGTTGGAGTCAAATTCTGAATCGTTCCGTTGGAGAAGTTACCAATAGCGGCTAGTTGCGTGGATTCTCCCGCAGGCAGAGAGTACTGGTTTGGGCTGACTGAGATACTGAGCAACGCGGCTGCTCCGACAGTCACCGACGCGCTGCCGTTGATTCCCTGGTAGGCCGCGGACACCTGTGCGACGCCCAGGCTCATGCCAGCGACTACACCCTGGGCATTCACACTGGCGGCTGCTGATGACGAAGTCCATGTCACGGATTGAACGAGACTTCGAGTACTGCCATCCGAGAAGCTCCCGGTCGCGGTCAGGGGTTCGGATTCCCCCAAGGGCAACGAGGACTGACTGGGGCTGATCGTAATTGTAAGCAGTACTGGCTGCGCGACTGTGACGGACGCGCTACCGGTAATTCCCTGAGCGGTCGCGGATAATTGGGCGGCGCCTACGCCGACAGCCGTCACGACTCCCTGAGTATTCACGCTGGCGATTGCCAAACCGGATGAGGCCCATGTCGCGGACTGAGTCAGATTCTGATTACTGCCATCGGAAAAATTTCCCATCGCAGTGAATTGGCTGGTCTCTCCGACAGGCAACGACGATTGGTTCGGACTGACCGTGATTGTGACTAATGCGGGGGCGCGCACAGTAACCGTTGCGTTGCCTGTCGCGCCCTGATAGGACGCAGAAATCTGCGCGACTCCTGTGCTCGTGCCAGTCACCACTCCCTGTGCATTCACATTGGCGGTTGCCGATACCGATGAACTCCAGGTCGCGCTTTGAGTCAGATTTTGAGTGCTTCCGTCGGAATAGGTCCCGTTGGCGGCCAGTTGCTCGAACTCGCCCAAAGGCAAAGAGGTCTGGCTCGGACTGACCGTGATACCAAGCAACGCTGGCGCTCCTACCGTAACCGATGCGCTGCCCGTCACACCCTGATAGGCGGCAGACAATTGTGCGACGCCGGCGCCCATGGCAAGCACGACTCCCTGGGCGTTTACGCTCGCAGTGTTCACGACCGACGAACTCCAAGTCGCGGATTGAGTCAGATCTTGGGTACTTCCATCGGAAAAGCTCCCGGTCGCAGTCAGTCGCTCGGCCCCGCCTATAGGAACGGAAGACTGTTTCGGGCTCACTGTAATGCTCAGTAATGCGGGTTGTCCCACGGTGACCGGCGTAGCGCCTGTTACTCCATCGTAAGTGGCAGACACTTGTGTGACACCTTGGCCTACAGCAGTTACGACTCCCTGGGAATCGATCGTGGCTACGGACGGCTGACTGGTCTGCCAGGTCACCAAAGAACCCAAAGCCTTGGTCACGACTCCCTCTGCGCCGCCGGCCGCGGATGGTTCACTGGTCGGCTGAGTTAGCGAAGAGCCCGGAGCAGCCGTTATATTTCTTTGCGCGTCGCGCATCTCGGGAGACGGATCCTCTGGGTGCCAGGTCCCCGAAGTTCTCAAAGTTTGCGTACTCCCGTCGTTGTAAGTTCCGGTAGCGCTAAGCTGCAGAGTTGTCCCTTTCGGAATGCTCTGGTTGGCGGGAGAAATGCTGATTTGTGTGAGTTTTGCGGCTCCATTGGTTGCGCTCCCTGAACCGCAGCTCAACGCCATTCCGAAACACAGGAACGCGCCAAGCACAGCGATGACACGAAGGGCAACGGAGGATTTCATGTTGAGTGCCTGGGCAATTCGGGGGAGAGGAACGGACTAACCTATATGAACTATACTGGTCGGATTACCCCGTACAAACCGTTCTTTGGAAGTAGCCCATTTGGATTAGTCCGTTGCGACTAGGTCGGCGTCTCCAGACGACATAAACGCCTGACACTTCTATGAGATAGCGCAAACTCGTCTAGACAACAAACTGGAGGCCACTAATGTAGCTCGCAGGTTTTTGTCCGCGCTTGACGGTCCACCGTACTTGCATGAGCGTGGGAATCGAAACCGGAACATCGGGCGCCGCTAAATTGCAGCACACGAAGGTATCAGCTGGTAGCGGACTCGAACTAAGGACGCAAACGCCGCCATTGCTCAGATTATGAACACGACCATCGAATTCCTTGGGCTGGGTACCCGGCGAGTGGCTCGATATTAAACTTCGTACGTGCACCTCAAGCACCTGGGGAAAGCGCTCATGCTGACGTCGTTCCTGATCTGAGGGCTGCTTCACAGCAGAGGATCATGCCTGAAGTCCCTCCGTTCGTAAATGCTGCAATTGAACTAATTCGCGACTAACCCCTACAGTGTAGAGGAGAAAAGTTAGTCGTTAGCCCTGGAGGATCCGGCGATTTTCCCCGCAATTCCAGAGCGGGTTGAGACCTTCATTTTGACCATCACCAATCGAAGAAACGCCTTCACGGTGTTAGGACTAATTCCCATGCGGTTCGCAATCTCTTTGCTGGTCAAACCCTGCAATAGAAACTCCACGGTTTCACGTTCTCTTTGCGTCAGATCAAATTGCTCTGAGATTTCTGATAGTGCGGACGGACTGCTCGAAGCATTCCGCTCGAGCAGCAAAGCGAAAGCTGGCTGAACCGCAGACTGGCCATTAGTGTCAATTTGAAAGTTCTTGCAAATATAGCGGCGCTTACCCGATTTATATTCCCTGGCGAAAACCGGATTGGCCGGATTCCGATGATCGATGAGAGCCGTGCGTACACGATCCGCCAAAAAGACCTTCGGCTGCTTGATACGGTCCGCTCCGCTCGGAAAGCAGAGGATCTGGAGGGCTGGTCCATTCGATGCAATCAGATTTAATCCAGCATCCAGCAGCAAAAAGCCGTTGTTGCTCGGAGCCATGGTCACAATGTTCTCCCGTGTTCGAACGAGCTTTGTTCGCGTTCAGCCGAGAACCCTGAAAATGCGGAGATCTCCGTACTGAGCGTTAATTAGCCCGGTCGAACCTGCGATCAGAATAGACAGCTTTCAATTGAGTTTCCGGCTTCAGGTGGGGGAATGGCTCACAGCTGGCCACAAAACCAAGGGCCGGAATGCGTTGCTATTATCTGGCAGACTGTAAGCCATTGTCAACTCTTTCCTTGATAATTCCTCCCTATTTGCGCGCGTCAGCGCACATTCTTATCACTCTGGCGCAGATCTATGCCGCTGTACCCCCCCAGAATCAGGCTCGCTTCTACCCGGGTTTTCCCTTAAACTGTGTGGGCGACTACCCGTGGTCTAACCCAAACGGGTTACTTTGTTACCCTTAGACAGGCTGGCTAGCCCGTTCGTGCAGTTGCCGCTGGGGGCGGCTTCGTAGTCTACTGATCATGCCTAATGCTCCCCCTAACAGTGCGGCATCTCTGCAGATGGTGGCGCAGCCGCATCCACGAAGTGAGTGTGCGTGCCACTGTGCGCAAGCCTCGACGACTACGCACAGAGGTGAGGCGGTTATGCTTAGGGATACTCCACCAACGCGCGGTCGCGGCATAGGTGATTCTCGAGAACCACTCGTTCTCCAACTCCAATTGCGCTCTTGCATCCAAATTGGCGTGCGCATCGCCATCGCAGTTAGCCTCCTCACCGGTTTTGGACTGCAAGCTCTCTGCGCATCCACCGCTCCCGCCCCAGCCGCTCTGACTGTCCAGCGCTCGACGCGCGTATTCCCGCACAGGTTCAACGTTCACCCCGATGGAGCGACGGTTGCAGTCAACCAGGCTCAGCGCTTTGAAGTTACCGACGCTCAGGGAAAAACGGTAGCCGTGCATTGGAATGTTTCCGGGCTCGGCTGTTCCGGCTTGGCCTGCGGAACCATTGACGACCAGGGAGTCTATCGGACGCCGTCTAAACTTCCGCACCCGGGGGTGGTTATTCTCGAAGGTGTTCTGGATTCGAATCCCAACTACTCCGTGTTAACGCAGATCGATCTTGTAGCTGCAGCCGGGACGGGCGAGACTCCCAGTGGAAGTGCTGGCGTGACCGCGGCTCCCGCCGAAGTCGCCATCGCAGCAGCGCAAACAATACCGAACCTGGCCGGACAGCAGAATCTTAGCCGCAACACAGCATTGCCGCCGCTGCCGAATGCAGTCGCGGCGGCGCCAGTAGTCGAGAGACAAATCGTCTCGCGCGCCGCGCCATCACCACAGCCGAACGTTACGCGGCCGCTGCCCGTGATTGAAGGAAACAACTTTGCCCCCGAGCACTCATTACTGCCGCTGCCCAATGCGGTTGCCGCTTCGCCGACCTTGGCTTCGTCAACATTAGAAAGACCAGTCGGTCGTGCCTCACAACCGCCTCCAACTCCGAATGTCGCAGCGCCGCTGCCCGCGATCGAAACGAACCGCGTTGTTCCTGGGCATTCCCTGCCGCCGTTGCCGACTGCGGTTGCTGCCGCGCCCGTCGCCGAGCGACAAGTCATTGCCCGCGCGACCCCAGCGCCGTCCCTGCCGGATATTACACGGCCGCTTCCTGCGGCAGAGAAAGAGAATAAGAGCGTTAGTCCCCGTCACCCAGTTCCGTCGCCGCCGGCTGCGGTTCCTGCTGGACCATCCGCCAAAACACAAAGTATCGATCTTGAGTCCATGGCGCCGCCTGCCAGTGTCACCGTCAGGGTGCCTGTGAACCAAGCAGTAACCGCTCCTCCGGGACACCTGCAGCCGCCCCTGCCGAACCCGAGTAACGCGCCGCCAGCCATTCCACCCCAAATCGTCGCTCGCGCCTCCATCTCGCCGACGCTATCGAATGCTGCGGTGCCGTCGCCGGCAATTGGAGGGATTGAAACCAAGAACATTGAAGCGAAGAATAGTGAAGCGAAGAACAGTGAAGGAAAGAACGTTGCGAGCGGCCGTCTACTGCCGCCGCCAAGTGCAGTTGCTGCCACGCCCTTGACGGATATACAGACCGTGGCTCGCAACACTGCGCCGCTGCCGTCGCCCCTCGCGACAGATCGAAAGCCGGCTTCTGAGCAGATCTCCAAAACCACAGTGCGGGTCACGGCCCCGGTGGCTGGAGCGAATGTTGCGAGCCGCGCCATTCTGCTGCCATTGCCGGATGATGCCGCCGCATCCCCGGCCGTAAAGACCGCACCCGATGCACCCATCGTCACCTATCGCGATGGTCAACTGACGATCGACGCAAAAAATTCGACCCTAGCCGATGTACTCAGATTGGTGGCGGTAAAAAGTGGGGCTAAGATTGAAGTTCCACCTGGTAGCGGGCTCGAACGCATCTACGAACACGCCGGTCCTGGACCCGCACAAGATGTCCTCGTTCGTCTGCTCAACGGTTCGGCCTATGATTTCATCATCGTGAGCTCTCCGCAAACTCCAAACGCGCCGGCGCAGGTTTTACTGTCCCTGCGCGGCGCGGAGCCTCCAGCAAGCGCTGCAGTCGCGGCTACCCAGGTCAGTCAGGTAAGCGCTCCTGTCGAACCGAAACCATCCGGTGGCAACCCTTATCTTTGGACCCCCCCCACGAGCGCTCCGATGTTCTCCAACGGTGAGTCCGATCCGGTTCCGCAGCGGCTACCGGCTGTAGCTCCTCCGACCGAGCCCATAGCTCCGGAAGTTCTCGAGCAAATGTTGAAAGACTATGGCAAGCAACTGCGCGGCGCCCCACCTCCGCAATGATGCCGCGGCTGGAGAAAAACTGGCATCGGTATGAAACTAGTCCATAGGTAGTAGGTAGGGCATTGTGCTCGACTAAGCCACGTGGGTACTTGTAAAGTTTTCTGGAACGTTTAGATTTTCCTGCAGCGCCCGTAGCTGATCCTCCCCCAGCGCAAGGCGCCACAATCAACCAGGAGGATCTACCAGATGAAAAAATGCGGTTTAGTGTTGTTCATGTTGGCCTTGGCCCTGATGCTTACGGGAAGTGCCTTGGCTCAAACCCCCGTTGGTAATAATAGCGTGTATTTCGTCACCTATTATTCCAATGCGAATACCGCTGGCGCTCCAGATGGCGTCGTGCGCGTAATCAACGATGGCGACCAGGCAACTTCGGCTCCTGAAGGCGTGGAAAACGGGCCGCTGTGGGCCGATTTTTATATTTTCGATGATAGCGAAGAGCTGCAATCGTGCTGCTCTTGCTTGGTGACCGCCGATGGCCTCACTTCGGAGTCCATCAACAAGCAGCTCACATCCGACGAATTCACCGGCCGAGCGGAAACAACGCGAGGCGTAATCAAGGTCGTTTCGGATGCAGCGGGTAACCCGACTGCCCCCGTGCCGACCCCAGGCCTCCGCGTGTGGGGCACCCACATCCAGGCAACCTCGAACGTCCCTGAAAAAGGGCCGTTCTTCGTTACCGAGACCCTGGCCGCTGATTCAAACCTTGGGAAGATCGAGCTCTCGAACCTCGCGACCTCGTGCTCTTACGGGTTGACGCTGGGCAGCGGCTACGGACTTTGCCCCTGCACACAGGAAGATCACGACTTCTAATCTTCTGACTTGACGGGCGAAAACGCCCGGCTGAAGTGGCTTTTGCTGGGCTTTGGCCGGGTCGAATCCCTAAAAAAACATCCCGGATGCCAGTTTACAATTGGCGTCCGGGCCTTTACACTAATATCGTTCAGTCTCCCCCCAAAAACTGAAGAGAGGAAATCCACAATGTTAACCAAGCACGCTCTGATTGCGCTTGGATTGGGAATCGCCATGGGCGCTCTTTCCCTTCCAGCGGTGGGCCAGGACGACTCGAACGTGGTAGCGGAGATTGCCGGTCGCAAAATAACGGCAGAAGAGTTGGAACAAAAAGAAAGCGGCAAACTGCTCCAGGCAAAATACAAATACTATCTCGCTGAACATGACGCCCTCGAGCAATACATCGACGATCAGTTGCTGGATATGCAAGCCAAGAAGGAAGGCGTGACTCTTGATGAATTGTTCAAGCGTCACGTTGCCGCTAATATTCCGGAACCGACGGAAGATCAGCTTCGCTTCTACTTCGAGGGCGTGCAAACCGAGGAATCGTATGAGACCGCGCGACCGAACATTATTTCTACAGTGCACCAGCTTCGTGCGAAGAAAGCGCAGGCAGCCTACATCGCCGATCTGCGAGCTCAGTATGGGGTGGTGGTTGAGCTGAGCCAGCCCAGTGCTAAAGCTGAAGTGGCGAATGCACCCCGGCAGGGTTCTGAGAACGCTCCCGTCCAGATTGTCGAGTTTGCGGACTATGAGTGCCCCTATTGCCAAAAAGTGAACGACGATTTGAAAAAGCTGCGGGAACAATTCGGGGATCAGGTCTCATTGGTCTACAAAGACTTTCCCCTTCCCATGCATCAGTTCGCGGAACGGGCCGCGGAAGCCGCGCACTGCGCCGGCGCACAAGGAAAATTCTGGGAATATCACGATTCCTTGTTCGAAACCAAGAAGCTTCATACCACCGAGCTTAAGCAGGAGGCTCGCGCTCTGAAACTCGATGGCGACCGTTTCGACAAGTGCCTCGACTCCGGAGAACAGGCCGCCGGGGTGAAGAAGGACTCCTCAGAAGCCTTGAAGCTCGGGTTAAGTGGCACGCCAAGCTTCTTCATCAACGATCATTTCATGACTGGTTCCATCGGATACGACAAACTCCGGGAAACGGTAACGCTGGCTCTGGCTCAAGCAAATGCCCCCAAAAAGCAGAGCGCCGCACTGATACCGTCGAAAAGTGATGGTGAGAAGAAATGATCTGCTTTAGATCTTCAGTTGCCCTCCCCCCTCCCCCAACGCTCACGTTGTCGCAGTACCTAAGGAAGAACTAGTCTCCCAGGTCTAATCTTTCTTAGACTAGAAAAACGACTCAGCTACCTGGCTAGCACTCCGAACCCCCTGAATCGGATTGCGAATTGGACGTGCTTTTTCAAACTACGCTTGAATGTTGGCCGGCTCACGCCGAAACTAGAGAATTGGAGACCTACGATGACTATCAGGAACCTTATTGTGATGATCTGTATGACGGGGCTTTCGCTTTTTGCCTCTGCTCAAAGCGCGCCGCCGCGTGTAGCTCCCGCCGATGCAAAGAACCACATTGGCGAGACGGTAATTATCTGCGGCAAGGTTGTTGACACGAAAATTTCGAAGTATGGAATCGCCGGCCGCGGCAAGCCTGTGGTCTTCGATCTGGATCAGCCTGAACCAAATCCCGTGTTCTACTTCGTTGCCTTCGGGGCACAGCCTGGCGGCCCGGAAGAGGCAGTCAACGCCTACAAGGACAAGAGCATATGCGTAACCGGTAAGATCACGGCGACAAATGGCACGCCCTACATTATGGCGGCGGATCGTACCCAGGTTAAGCCTCAAACGCAAACGAAGTAAGTTAGAAGGGTTCTGCTCGCGCGCCGTCAACCCTCCCCCAACTGGTTTGGCAGGAGGTGGGTGGTGGGTTTGGGTCGCATTTCGTTCTTTCGCATTGCAATGTATTTCTTCGCGGCGTACCTGATGCTGGGTGCGCTCGTCTGGGCCCAGGTGGAAGCACAGTCGGCTTCGACAGCGACTGTGCCTCGGTTGATTCGGATCAACGGGACCGTGCATGACGACACCGGTAAGCCCCTGACCGGAAACCTTGGCCTCACCTTCACCCTTTATCAGGACGAGAGCGGGCAGTCTGCGGTCTGGCAAGAACTCCAGAACCTGCGATTGGACTCTGCGGGGCGCTTCAACGCATTGCTCGGAGCGACGAGCGAGACGGGTCTGCCGCTGGAGATTTTCTCCGCCGGCGAGGCGCGCTGGTTGGGCATCCGTCCCGATGGACAGGCAGAGCAACCGCGCATTCTGTTGCTGAGCGTCGCCTATGCGTTGAAAGCGGCCGACACAGAACTGCTCGGAGGCCGACCGGCTTCGGCGTATGTCCTCGCAGACAGTCAAAACGCGTCGTCGCAGTCAGCCGCCGGCACAAATGCAGCCCCCGTAAATTCCCAATCCACCGCGCAGATTCTGACGCCGGGCTCCGGGGGAATCCTGTTGAGTCCGACGCCGCAAACCGCGTGTTCGGGCCTCACCAGCGATGGAACAGCCACAGTCAATCAGATCGCAAAGTTCACCAGCGCCTGCAACCTTGAGAATTCCGCCATTTTCGAATCGGGCGGCAACGTAGGCATCGGGAACACGTCCCCAGCCGGCACCCTGGATGTATCGGGAACGGCATTCATTCGAGGTGCGCTGACCCTGCCTCCAGTCAACACCTCCACGACGTCGACTGGATACAACTCCAACCCGTTGTTCCTGGAGGCGTCATCCTATAACACGACCCTCTCAAAAGCAGTGCCGTATATCTTCGAGTGGCAGGCTGAGCCGGTCGGTAATGATTCCACGGCCACGTCAGCAACTCTCAATCTGCTATTCGGCGTCAGTGGAGACATAAGCGAGACCGGGGTGACTTTCAACAATGATGGAATCATCACCTTTGCCCCGGGACAAACCTTCCCCGGCGCAGGCACCGGAACCGTAACCAGCGTCGCGACCGGCGCTGGTCTCACCGGCGGTCCCATCACCAAGACGGGCACGATCAGTATTCCATCCGCCGGCGTAACCAACGCGATGCTGGCCAACAATTCAATCACGGTTACAGCTGGTTCCGGACTCTCCGGCGGCGGCACCGTGGCCCTGGGTGGCACGGTCACGCTTACCAATGCGTCTCCGAGTTCAGGAGGAACGGTCACCAGCGTAGCGAGCGGAACCGGTCTCACCGGAGGACCAATCACGAGTAGCGGAACGCTCAGTCTGAACACCAGTTATACAAATGGTCTTTATCTCCAGCTGGCTGGAGGCACTCTGACTGGCGGACTAACCGGCACCACGGCCGCCTTCAGCGGTGGACTGACGGCAACGACAGGCGCATTCAGCAGCGCCGTGACAGAAGCAGGAGCCCTGTTGCCAGGTACGGGCACGGCGACGGCCACGCAAGGCTACAATTCGAACCCGCTCGATTTGCAAACCTCCTCGTTCAGCAGTTCGACCTCAAAGGCGATCACGCAGGACTTCCGCTGGCAGGCGCAGCCGACGGGAAATGACACTGCAACTCCGTCGGGTTCGCTGAATCTCTTGTTCGGGTCGAATGGAAGTGCGCCCACAGCCACAGGCTTTTCCATTGCGAGCAACGGTCTGCTGACCTTCGCCACTGGTCAAACTTTTCCCGGCGCTGGCAGCGGAACTGTGACGAGCGTCGCAACCGGCGCCGGCTTGACGGGCGGACCAATCACTGGAAGCGGCACGATCAGCATTCCCTCCGCGGGCGTGACAAACTCCATGCTCGCCAACAATTCGATCACCGTCACAGCTGGATCGGGCCTCTCTGGCGGCGGCACCGTGGCCTTGGGCGGCACGGTCACGCTTACGAACACGTCTCCGAGTTCCGGAGGAACTGTGACCAGCGTGGCGAGCGGAACCGGCCTCAGCGGCGGACCCATCACCGGCAGCGGAACCCTCAGCCTGAATACGAGTTACACCGATGGGCGCTATCTGCAGCTTGCTGGTGGCACTCTTACGGGGGCACTGAGCGGAACGACAGCTGCCTTCACCAGTGGCACGTTTAGTGGCGCGTTATCGGCAGCGGGCGCCCTGTTGCCTGGATCCGGCACGGCGACGGCCACGCAAGGCTACAATTCGAACCCGCTTGATTTGCAAGCCTCCTCGTTCAGCAGTTCGACTTCAAAGGCGGTCGCGCAAGACTTTCGCTGGATGGTGGAATCGACCGGGAACGATTCATCAACTCCGTCCGGCTCGTTGAATCTCTTGTTCGGGTCGAATGGAGGTACGCCAACCGAGACGGGGCTTTCAATTGCCAGCAATGGCCTGATCACCTTCGCTCCCGGGCAGGCCTTTGGAGGAGGGAGCGGCGGCGGCAGTGGTACGGTGACCAGCGTCGCAACCGGCGCCGGCTTGACGGGCGGACCAATCACTGGAAGCGGCACGATCAGCATTCCCTCCGCGGGCGTGACAAACTCCATGCTCGCCAACAATTCGATCACCGTCACAGCTGGATCGGGCCTCTCTGGCGGCGGCACCGTGGCCTTGGGCGGCACGGTCACGCTTACGAACACGTCTCCGAGTTCCGGGGGAACTGTGACCAGCGTGGCGAGCGGAACCGGCCTCAGTGGCGGACCCATCACCGGCAGCGGAACCCTCAGCCTGAATACGAGTTACACCGATGCACGTTACCTGCGGCTCGCTGGTGGCACCCTCACCGGGGCACTGACCGGTACAACCGGCGCCTTCACCGGTGGATTGGCGGCAACAACGGGCACATTCACTGCCACAGTTTCCGAGGCGGGAGCCGTATTGCCGGATACCGGTACGGCAACCGCCACGCAGGGATTCAATTCGAACCCGCTGGATTTTCAAGCCTCCTCGTTCAGCAGCGCGACGTCGTCAGCGGTCACGGAAGATTTCCGCTGGATGGTAGAGCCGACGGGGAATGACACATCAGCACCATCCGGCGCATTAAACTTGCTATTCGGCTCGAATGGAAGTATGCCCGCAGCGACAGGCCTATCCATTGCGAGCAACGGCCTGATAACCTTCGCGCCGGGGCAAACCTTTGGCAGCGGCAACGGCGGAGGCAGCGGCACAGTGACCACCGTCAATACGGGCCCCGGCCTGACGGGCGGACCCATTAGCACCAGCGGCACCATCAGCATTCCTTCCGCTGGAGTAACGAACGGCATGTTGGCCAATCCTTCTATCACCGTGCAGGCGGGATCAGGATTGTCAGGGGGCGGCACGGTGGCCTTGGGCGGGACGGTCACGCTCGCCAGCAACTTGGCGGGAACGACAGATGGAATCGCCTACTTCTCGAATCCGACAAGCGTAGTTTCGACAGCGGCGCCCACGAACGGACAGATCCTGATCGGGTCAACCGGCAACGCTCCCGTGCTCGGCACGCTCACTGCGGGCGAGAACATCAACATTACGAACAGCCCAGGATCGGTCACCATCTCCGCGACGGGCGGAAGCGCCGCGACCTTGCCATTCTTCGTCACGGGCGGCGAACATACCGGAGGCGTTCAAGCCGCCACCAAGAATGTTACGAGGTTGTGGGGAATCCTCTTACCCTACAACGTAACCACCACGGAAATAACCTACGACGTAACCACCGCCGATAATACAGCGAACATTTACGACATCGGCATCTTCAACAATTCTGGAAATCTCGTGGCGGATATTGGGCCTAGCGCAGGAAAAACCTTCGCTCCGGCTAAAGGTTTCCAGACCTTAGCTTGGAGTCAAGGTTCGACAAGTCTCGCGGCGGGCCGATACTATCTTGCCTTCACCACGAATTGCGCAAGCACTTGCGCCGCAATCGCGGCTTCGACAACCTACGTGAGCTTCGCCGTCTACGCCTCAGCGGGAGCCTCTACGGGCGGAGCTCTGCCATCCGCCATAACGCCCCCGGCAGACGTTTGGGGTACGGGAAATCAACCAACCATCGTGATCCACTGAACTCGAGCTTATCGACTTCGGTCTCAACGATACTCAATCAACGGGCGCTCCGCTAACTCGGCAAGATCTCCTTAAGCGCCCATTCAATCCTGTCAACTTCTTCCCGGATCACTCTGATCGATTGCTGGTTTTTCAAAGGATGGCCCACGGGAGTGATCCCTTCCACGGCACCTCTTATTTTGTGGCTCCGGGCCCAAATAAAATTGAGCCGCGCGCTTCTCTCCTTACGATTTCTGTAAACGCCGCCGACGAATTTGGCGGCTAGCCACGCAAATACCAAACCAAACAGCACTTCGATTGGAATACGGTCGGTAGCGCCGTCAAACTCCGCAAACAAGAGCCGGTAGACCGCTTCGCCCATCCCAAACGATGCGAACAATACGGTCGCCCCGAACAAATATACTTTTAAGCGCTCCATTGGTTGCAAGCGAATGGAGTCGTCTCCTTCTGCACGTGGTCGAACAAAATCGATGGCCATCCCTCTTCCCCCAAAATTATTCTTCCCGGTTGAACCAGCTGTAGCGGCAAGAGCCTCGCTCAAATAATAACTCGAAATTCACGCGCCTTGCGCCTGTGAATTCTATGAGAATGGCTCGAAACTTAAGGTCGTG
>Ga0302325_10018851_pt1 | contig 14526 bp, 10 predicted proteins | sample Palsa_T0_2_FD_201948 | JGI IMG/M metagenome (GOLD analysis project Ga0302325, IMG submission 201948) | Peat permafrost microbial communities from Stordalen Mire near Abisko, Sweden - Palsa_T0_2 | ecosystem: Environmental > Terrestrial > Soil > Palsa > Peat permafrost | place: Sweden: Abisko... | reverse complement strand
AGATCCTCTACCAGATCGCGGCGCTGGACGGGATCGCCCGCGCCGAGGGCGGCCGAGTCGGCTACGTCAAGCCGCACGGCGCCCTCTACAACCGCGCCATCACCGATCCGGTCCAGGCAGCCGCCATTGCCGCCGCGGTGCGCAGCTACGACGCCGCGCTGCCGCTGCTGACCCTGCCCGCCGGGGAGGCCGCACGGGCCGCCGCGGCCGCCGGGCTTCCCGTCGTGGCCGAGGCGTTCGCCGACCGGGCCTACCAGCCGGACGGGACGCTGGTCCCGCGCGGGCAGCCAGGGGCGATGCTGACCGACCCGGCGGGTGTCGCCGCCCGGGTGGTGGCCATGGCGACCCGCCAGGTAGTCGAGTCCGCGGCCGGCGCTGAGATAGCCGTCAGGCCCCGTTCCGTATGTATTCACGGGGACACTCCCGGGGCAGTCACGCTGGCCCGGGCGGTCCGCCAGGCACTGCGGGAGGCCGGCGTGCGGGTGGCGCCGTTCGCGTGACGGCGGCCCGCGCCGCCGGCGACGCGGCGCTGCTGGTGCAGGCGGAAGCGGCGGCGGGCGCGCTGGCCGCCGCGCTGCGCGCGGCCCGGCTGCCCGGCGTGCTCGACGTGATCCCCGGCGCCCGCACCGTGCTGGTGACGACCGAGCCGGGCAGCTGGGAACTCGGCGCCCTGGCCGAGCGGGTCGCGGCGGTCCCGGTCACCGCCGGCGCCGCGGCGGGCCGGGCGCTGGCCGAGATCCCGGTGGTGTACGACGGGCCCGACCTCGCCGATGTGGCCCGGCTGACCGGGCTGACGGTCAGCGAGGTGACTGCCCGGCATGCCGCCCGCGAGTACGCGGTGGGCTGGCTGGGCTTCTCCCCCGGCTTCGCGTACCTGACCGGCCTCGATCCGGCGCTGGAGGTTTCCCGGCTGGACGCGCCCCGGCTGCGGGTCCCTGCCGGGTCGGTCGCGATCGCGGGCGGGCTGAGCGCCGTGTACCCCGCGGAGTCGCCGGGCGGGTGGCGGCTGCTCGGGCGGACGTCGGCAGCGCTCTGGGACTCCGGCCGGGAGCCGCCGGCGCTGCTGGCCCCGGGGATGCGCGTGCGTTTCCGCCCGGTCAGTGATCTGCCGCCCGCCAGCCCGGTCACCGGGGCTGCCGCGGCGGAGCCCCGGAAGGCAGGCGTCGTGATCGAGGTGATCAGGCCGGGGCCGCTGGCCACCGTCCAGGATCTGGGCCGGCCCGGGCTCGGGCACCTGGGCGTGCCGCGCAGCGGCGCCGCCGATGCCGCCAGCCTGCTGCGGGCGAATCAGCTCACCGGGAACCCGCCGGGCGCGGCCGGGCTGGAACTCACGCTGGGCAAGGCGGTGCTGCGATTCAGCGGCGAGGCGCTGGTGGCGGTGACCGGCGCGGCCGTCCCTGTCACCCTGACCACCGGGGCTGATCGGGGCGCGGCGGAGATGGAGTTCGGGACTGCGTTCGGCGTGCGGGCGGGCGGGCTGCTGCGGATCGGCACCCCCGCGGCGGGGCTGCGCACGTACCTGGCCGTCCGCGGCGGCATCGAGGTGCCAGCCGTGCTGGGCAGCAGGTCGGCCGACCTGCTCTCCGGCCTGGGGCCGGCGCCGCTGCGGGCGGGGGACCTGCTGCCGGTCGGCGCCACCGTGCCGCGGGCAGGCGCCGCCGTGCCGCGGGCCGACGACGCCGGCGCCGAGCCGCGGGGGGTCGCCGGCCTTCCGGGGCGGCGGGCATGGACCGCGAGTGGCCCGGCGCAGCTGCGGGTGCTGCCAGGGCCGCGGGACGACTGGTTCGCCGCCGGGGCTATCGGCCTGCTGTGCGGCGCTGACTACGTGGTCACGCCCGCCAGCGACCGGACCGGCCTGCGGCTGGACGGCCCGGCGCTGCCGCGGCGCAGGGGCGGGGAGCTGGCCAGCGAGGGAATGGTCACCGGCGCGCTGCAGGTCCCGCCCGGCGGCCGGCCCATCCTGCTGCTCGCCGACCACCCGGTGACCGGCGGCTACCCGGTGATCGCCGTCGTGGTGTCCGCGGACCTCGGGCTGGCCGCCCAGCTGCGGCCCGGCCAGCCAGTCCGGTTCACGCTTAGCGGCTGATCTCCTGGTAGGCGGCGATCAGGTCGGCGGCGGCCACGGTGGTCAGGTCGGCACTGCTCGCGTCCTCGCCCAGGTGCGCGACCCGCAGGTCCCTGGACGCGCAGGCGCGCTCGAACAGCGACCGGGCGAACCGCCCGTTGCCCAGCTCGTCGATGCGCCCGTCGGCGCAGGCCCGGCCGAAGATATCGTCCAGCACCGGCAGCGCGTCCGCGGCGAAGCTGTCCCCGGCCTGCAGCGCTATCGTCTCGGCGATCCTGGTGAGCTCCTCCGGCGTGTAGCTGGGGAACCCGATCCGCACGCTGAACCTGGACGCCAGGCCAGGGTTGCTGCGCAGGAACCGGTCCATGTCCGGGGTGTAACCGGCCAGCACGATCACCAGCCGGTCGCGGTCGTCCTCCGCCCGCTTGAGCAGCGTCTGCACGGCCTCGGAGCCGAACGCGTCCCCGCCGGAGTAGCCCTCGTTGTACAGCGAGTACGCCTCGTCGATGAAGAGCACGGCGCCGAGCGCCGAGTCCACCAGCTTGTTCGTCTTGATCGCGGTCGAGCCCAGGTGCTCGCCGACCAGATCCGCGCGGTGCGCTTCGACCACGCTGGGCCGGACGAGCAGGCCAAGGGCGGCGAAGATCCGGCCGAGAATGCGGGCGACGGTCGTCTTACCCGTGCCGGGCGGCCCGGTGAAGACGAAGTGCCGGGCCGGCGGCTGGCTGGCAAGCCCCTGCCGGTCACGCAGCCGCGCCACCCGCAGCTGGGCGGTGATCTCGTAGACCTGCCGCTTCACCGGCTCCATGCCGATCAGCGCGTCCAGCTCGGCCAGTGCGCTCTCCAGGGTCGGCGTCTCACTGTAGCCGCGGAACCTGCTGGTCAGCTCGGTGAACGCGCGCTGCAGGTCAGCTCCCTCGATCGTGACGAGGTCCGCGGACGAGGGCTCCGCCTGCGCGCCCATCACGCGCACGTCCCTGGCCTGGCCCGCCTTCTCCAGCAGGCTGCGGACGAACCGCCCGTTGCCGAGCTCGTCGGCCAGCCTGCGCCTTCCCACATCCTCCATCAGCCGCCAGAGCACCGGCCGGGCGTCGGGATCCAGTAGCTCGCCGCGCCGCTCCAGCGCGGCGTCGGCCAGCGCGAGCAGCTCGGACGGGACATAGCCGGGGAACTTGACCCGGACCGCGAACCGCGAGGTAAGGCCCGGGTTGCTGGCCAGGAAGGTCTCCATCTGCTTCTCGTAGCCGGCCAGGATGATGATCAGGTCATCCCGGTCGTCCTCGGCCCGCTTGAGCAGCGCCTGCACGGCCTCGTTGCCGAACCGGTCGCCCTGCCCGTCGCCTTCGTTGACCAGGCTGTACGCCTCGTCGATGAAGAGCACGCCGCCGAGCGCCGAGTCGACAAGGTCGTTCGTCTTGATCGCGGTGGCGCCGAGGTACTCCCCCACCAGGTCGGCCCGGTGCGCCTCGACGACGGAGGGTGTCTCCAGCAGCCCGAACGCGTAGAAGATCTTGGCGACGATCCTGGCCACCGCGGTCTTCCCGGTGCCCGGCGGGCCCAGGAAGACGAAATGCTGCATCGGCTTGTCGGCCCCGAACCCGGCGAGCGCGCGCCTGCGGGCCGCCTCGATCGACGCGGCGATCGAGCGGATCTGGTCCTTGACCGCCGCCAGGCCGATCATGGCGTCAAGCTCGGCCATGGCCTCGTCGACCGTGATCTCCGGCCGCCGGTCGGCGGCCGCCCGGTCCCTGGCGGCGGCCCCGCGCGCGCCATCGGCCGGGTGGCCGGCCCGCGCCAGGTCAGCGCCGAGCGCGACGCGGCTGTCGGGCCCGGTCGCAGCGCCGGGGGCGCCTGCTGAACGGCCATCGCGCGGCGGCCGGGTAACCCCCGGAGCATGCGGGGCCGCCAGCGCCCCGCCGCGAGCCTGCTGGCGGCCGTACTCCCGGGCATCCTGCCACGACTTGACGACCCGCCAGCCCAGCACCATGCACGCCATCAGCCAGGCAAGGACGGGACCGATGAAGGGCTGGTACGCCGGGAGCAGGCTAGCGAGCAATCCCACCGGGAGGGCCCAGAGCAGTGTCCAGGCGACGGTCCGGCACGGCACGAACCAGCGGCCCAGCGACCCGGCGTGCGCCGCGGCGACGGCGGCGAAAGGCAGCACCAGCAGCCCGAGCATGAAGGACTGGCGGTGCGCGGACCACGCCGATACCAGGGCCAGGCCCCATGCCGCGACCGACAGCGACGCGATGACGCCGCGGTGGCCGGAGGCGACCGCAACCGGAGCGTAGATCAGCGCGCCAATCAGCAGGATCGAGAAGGCGACGGGAACGGCGACCGGGAAGAGAAATATCAGCGCGGCGACCACCGCGATCTTGACGATCAGCGGCGCGGCGGCGAGCTTCCGGCGAATGCGAGCAAACCCGTCCTGCACCGTCCGCCAGGCGGGCAGGAAGGGAGACCCCTCTGATGGCCGCATCTCGCTTCCTCGCACTGAAACCTGTATAGCGCATCACTACTCGCATACGAAGGCACACAATCAGATGCTGCCGAGAAAATTGGCTCGCCAGCCGGGCCTGGCGGCGTGTTCGGACGCCGGAAATGGCCCCAGCGGACCCGGGGAAATCGCCGGTCGGCCAGGATGGGCCCGGCCAGCGATGGGCCCGGGCCAGGATGGGCCCGGCCAGGATAGGCCCGGCCGGCGATGGAGGGATCATGGAAAGGATCCAGGCGAGCCTGCTCATTCCGGGCAGCGGCGAGCCGGTCCGCGACGGCGTGGTCGTGCTCGACGGACCGGTGATCAGCTACGCGGGGCCCGCCTCGTCTGCGCCAGCCACCCCCGGAGCCGTCGCGCGCCAGGTCGCTGCCGTGCTGCCCGGCCTGTGGGACTGTCATGGGCATTTCCTCGGCAGCCGGGTCTTTGACCTGGGCAGGATGCCGCTCGAGCCGCTGGCGCTGCGCGCCGCGCGCAGCGCGCGGGACCTGCGAGCCGCGCTCGACGCGGGCATCACGTCGGTGCGCGAGGTGGGCGGCCTCGGCCTGCACCTGGCCCGCGCCGTCGCCGAGGGGGTGCTCGACGGCCCCGCCATTTACGCCGCCGGCGCGATCCTGAGCACCACCGGCGGCCACGGCGACCTGCACGCCTACCCGCTGCCCTGGATGCGGGACTTCTCCCTCCGGGAAGGAGTGCTGCGGCTTGCCGACGGGCCGGACGAGTGCACGCGCGCCGTCAGGGAGCAGCTCCGCGGCAACGCGCGGGTCATCAAGGTCTGCGCCTCCGGCGGGGTGCTGTCGGAAATCGACCACCCCATCCACCAGCAGTTCACGAATGCGGAGCTGCGCGCGATCGTGGAGGTCGCCGGAATGGCCGAGCGCGTGGTTGCCGCGCACTGCCATGGCAAGCCGGGAATCATCGCGGCGCTGGAGGCCGGGGTACGGACGATCGAGCACGGCACCTATCTCGATGACGAGTGCTGCGACGCAATGAAGGAGGCCGGCGCCATCCTGGTGCCGACCCGGACGATCGTCGAGGACATCCTGGCGAACCTGGCGGCCGTCCCGGTGTACGCGGCGGCCAAGCTCGTCGCGCTCGCGGATACCCACGCCCAGGCGGTGACGCTGGCGCACGAGCGCGGGGTCACGATCGCCGCTGGCACCGACATCGGGCTGACCGGCAGCGACCTGCCCAACTCCTGGGGGCAGAACGGCGGCGAGCTGCCCCGTCTCGTTGCGCTCGGCATGACGCCGCTGCAGGCGATCGAGGCCGCTACCGCGACGGCGCCGCTGACCCTCGGGCCGCAGGCGCCGCGCAGCGGCCGGCTCGAAGCGGGCTACGACGCCGACGTCATCACGCTGGACGCCGACCCGCTCGCGGACATCACCGTGCTGGCCGACCCCGGTCACGTCACCGCAGTCTGGACGGCGGGCCGCCAGGTCAAGGGCGCAGCTGCCGGGGATTAGCGGATCTGGGCCTGTCCGCCAGTCCGCCGTGACCGTACGGTGGACCCGGGACGCTCGCTACGAGAGGGACGAATGATGACACGCACGCCCGAGGAAGTCTTCCAGCACCACGCCCAGGCGCTCGGCGCCGGCGACCTGGACGAGATCGTCGCCGACTATTCCGATGACGCTGTCTTCATCACGCCCGCTGGCGTCAAGCGAGGCAAGGACGGCATCCGGGAGGCGTTCACCCAGCTGCTGGCCGACGTTCCCGACGCGGCCTGGGCGCTGCCGACCCAGATCTACGAGGGCGACGTCCTGCTGCTGGAGTGGACCGCGGATGCCGCCTCGACCAAGGTCGACGATGGCATCGACACCTTCGTGTTCAGCGATGGATTGATTCGCGTGCAGACGGTGCGCTACACGTTGCAGCACAAGGTCTGAACGCGGCGCACGGGCTGACTGAAACACAGCGGCTGCCGTCGCGCTGCGGCCCGGAAGGGCGCAGGGCGCGGCGGCCGCCGCCCGTGACAGCACTGCCCGTGACAGCACTGCCCGTGACAGCATGGCGCGCATGGAGCTGACCGTTCCGCTGCCGGTGATCGGGGTTGTCCGCACCAGCCGCGCGGAGCCGGAGGACACGCCGATCCAGGCGGCCATCAACCGGGCCGAGCGCGGGACGGTCGAGATCGCCGAGCCCTACCGGGAGGGACTGGCGGGGCTCGACGGCTTCGGCTACGCCTGGCTGCTGACCTGGCTGCACAGGCCGGGCGGGCCGGGCGGGCCGGGCGGGCCGGGCGGCGTTCCGCCCCTCCGGCAGGTTCCCTTCCTGCTGCGCAGCGAGCAGCGCGCGATGGGCATCTTCGCCACCCGGGGACCGCGGCGGGTCAACCCGATCGGCCTGAGCCTCATCCAGATTCTCCGGGTGACCGGGCAGGCCGTGCTGTTCGCCGGCGTCGACGTCATCGACGGGACGCCCGTCATCGACCTCAAGCCCTATGTCACCCGGTTCGACCGGCCGCCCGGCGATCCGCCCTGCGGCTGGCTCGACCAGGTCACCATCGCCGAGGGAACCACGCCCGCGCGGCTCGCCCGCGGCAAGCCGCCAGGGTGACCAGGAATCTCGCCGGGATATAACGGGCGTGCGCGGCAGGTCACTGCAGACGCTCGCTGGCGCCGGGCCGGACCAGGCCCGATTCGTAGGCGATGACCACCGCCTGGGCGCGATCGCGCAGCGCGAGCTTGTGCAGCACCCGGCTGACGTGCGTCTTGACCGTTTCCTCGGTGATCACCAGGCGGCCCGCGATCTCCGGGTTCGACAATCCCTCGGCCAGCAGCCGGAGCACCTCGGTCTCGCGCGGAGTTAGCCCGGCCACCGCCGCCGGGGGAGCCGCCGCAGCCGGCCGGAGCCGGGCGAACTCGCTGATCAGCCGCTGGGTGACGGCCGGGGCCAGCAGGGCCTCGCCGGCCGCGACGACCCGCACGGCGTCGAAAAGCCGCTCGGCCGTCACGTCCTTGAGCAGGAACCCGCTGGCGCCGGCGCACAGCGCGTCGTAGACGTACTCGTCCAGGTCGAACGTGGTGAGAATGATGACGCGCGGCCCCGCGGCGCCGCCGGTCAGCTGCCTGGTCGCCTCGATGCCGTCGGTGCCGGGCATCCTGACGTCCATGAGGATGACGTCCGGGCGCAGCTCGCGGCTGATCCGCACCGCCTGCGCGCCGTCCGACGCGGTGCCCAGCACGGTGAAGTCCGGCTGAGTATCCAGCAGCGCGGCAAAGCCAGCGCGGACCACTTCGTGGTCGTCGGCCACCACAATGCGCACGGACGCCGCGGGCCCGGTCATCGCCCGGCCCCGGCTTTCGCCGGCAGCGCGGCCTTCGCCGGCAGCGTGGCCTGGACCAGGAAGCCCACGCCGGGAGCCGCGCCCGCGCGGAACTCGCCGCCCACGGCGGCCGCCCGTTCCCGCATGCCGAGCAGGCCGTGCCTGAGCATGGGCTGGCTCGGCTCGGCGGCCGGGCCGGGCCCGTTGTCGCGGATCCGGACGTGCAGGGCGTCGCCGGCGAAGTGCAGCTCCACGTCGACTGCCGCGCCGGGCGCATGCCGCCGGGCGTTGGTCAGCGCCTCCTGCACGATGCGGTAGGTAGCCAGCTCGACGCCGGGATCCAGGCTCGTCAGCCAGCCGCTGACGATGAGCCTGGCTTCGACTCCCGACACGTCCCTGGCCTCGTCGAGGAGCTCGTTGAGCTGGGCGAGGCCAGGCTGGGGCTGGCGGTCGGCGGTCTCGGCGCCGCTGTCCTCGCGCAGCACCCCGAGCAGCCGTCGCATCTCGGTTAGTGCGGCCCTGGCCGTGTCACCGATCGCGTGTAGCTGCTGTGCTCCCGCCGCCGGCATCCCCGGGGTGGCGAGCCTGGCCGTCTCGGCCTGCACCGCGATCATGGAGACGTGGTGCGCGACCACGTCGTGCAGCTCGCGGGAGATGCGGGCCCGTTCCCCCCGGGCGGTGTTCTCCAGCAGGGTGCCGGCGAAGGCCGCCGAGGTGGCCGTCTGGGCAGCCGCCAGGCTGCGGGTCTGCAGCGCTGCCCCTGCGCAGGCGGCCAGCGGGCCAAGGCTGGCCGCCAGGATGGCCAGGACGGTCCCTCCCGACGCCAGCCCGGTGGCATGACCGGCCGGAGCGACCAGGGCGACGACGAGGAACGGCAGGCTGAGCCCGGCAGCCAGCAGCTGCGGCCCGCGGCGGCCGAGCCGGTAAACAACGATGACCTGGGCGAGCAAGCCGGCGATCGTGAGCAGCCGGAAGACACCGAGTGATACCAGGTTGGCCGCGCAGATCGCGGTCGCGGCGGCCGCAGGCCGTTCCCGGAAAAATCCGAGCGGCAGGGTGGCGGCAAGGCTCGGGAGCAGAACCGCAAAGGAGGCGAGCAGCCAGCCGGAGCTGGCCACGGCCGTCAGCGGGCCGCTCGAACTGCCCGGCCTCTGGCTCACCGCGGCCGCGATGGCCTGACCGGCGGCGAGCACCGCGAGCAGGACTGCGGTCACCATGGGCGCCCGGTGATCGGCAGCCACCCGCCGCAGCATGGCCGCCCGGTGATCGGCAGCCGCCCGCCGCGGCGCGGCGGCCAGGCTGTCGCCCCAGCGTGCTACTCGGCTCACGCTTGCCATTGTCGCCGAACCCGGCCAGCCGGGCGTCCCCCTGGAAGCGCATCCTGGCGTCCCTCGCACGGGGGACGCTAGCCGGGCCACGTCCCCCATGCCAGCGGCGCCAAAGACGGCTCCGCGGCGGGACGCCTGCGACCAGCGAGAACCCTAGCCTTTGTGGCATGGAAGCAACTATCGAAGTCACTGGCCTGCGCAAGCGGTTCGGCTCCACGCTCGCCCTGGACGACATGTCGTTCGTCGCCGCGCCAGGCCAGGTCACCGGGTTCGTGGGACCGAATGGTGCCGGGAAGTCCACCACCATGCGGGTCATCCTCGGCCTGGATGCGCCCGACCAGGGCAGCGCGCTGATCAGCGGCCAGCCCTACGCCAGACTGCGGCGCCCGCTCAGCCACATCGGCGCGATGCTGGACGCCGCCGCCCTGCAGCCGGGCCGTTCCGCCCGCAACCACCTGCTGTGGCTGGCTCACTCCCAGGGCCTTTCCGGCAGGCGGGTCGACGAGGTGCTGGAGCGGGCCGGCCTGACCTCGGCCGCACGGCGCAAGGCCGGCGGCTTCTCCCTGGGCATGCGGCAGCGGCTGGGCATCGCGGCGGCCATGCTGGGCGACCCGCCCGTGCTGATGTTCGACGAGCCGTTCAACGGCATGGATCCCGAAGGCATTGCCTGGATGCGCGGGTACCTGCGCCAGCTGGCCGCCGAGGGCCGGGCCGTGCTGGTGTCCAGTCACCTGATGAGCGAGCTGCAGGATTCCGCCGATCACCTGGTGGTCGCCGGCCGCGGCACAGTGATCGCCGACTCCAGCGTGGCCGAGCTGATCGCGGCTGCGTCCGCCGACCGGGTGACGCTGCGGACCAGCACGCGGCCGGAGGCGATGACGGTGCTGGCGCACGCCGGCGCCGTCGTGGCCGCCACCGGCCGCGACACGCTGACGGTGTCCGGCCTGGCTGCCGAGCAGGTGGTGGCGCGGCTGAGCGAGTCCGGGGTCGGGTTCTGGGAGATCTCGGCGCACCGGGCCACGCTGGAGGAGGCCTATATGGAACTGACGAGGGACGCGGTCGAGTTCCGGGCGCAGCCCGCAGGGGAGGAAGTCCGATGACCGCGACCATCACTCCGTACCGGCCGCCCCAGCAGGACGGCCGGGACGGCTTCGCGCAGTTGCTGCATGCCGAGTGGACCAAGTTCCGCACCTTGCGCGGCTGGGTCATCGCCATCGTCGTCGCGGCCGCGGCGATCGCCGTGGTCGGGGTGCTCCTGCCGCACAGCAGCCAAAGTCACTGCGGCTCCCGGAGCGGCGCCGCGTGCCTGGCGCTCGTTGCGACCGGACCAGGCGGCGAGGCGGTCAACGACAGCTACTACCTCGCCGCCCAGCCCCTGGCCGTTGACGGGAGCATCACCGTCCGGCTGACGTCCCTTACCGGCCTGGTCACCCCCGACCCCAATCTCCCGACCACCGGCCCGCAGGACACGATGCGGCCGGGCCTCGTGCCGTGGGCCAAGGCCGGGATTATCATCACCGCCAGCACCCGGCCCGGAGCGGCTTACGTCGCGATGATGGTCACCGGCAGCCACGGCGTGCGCCTGCAGTACGACTACACCAGTGACATCGCGGGCCTGCCCGGGTCGGTGTCGGCGGCCTCCCCGCGCTGGCTGCGGCTGGCCCGCTCGGGCGACGTGGTCACCGGATACGACTCGGCCGACGGCAGGGGATGGACCGAGGTCGGCGTGGCGCACCTGGCCGGGCTGACCGGCACCGTGCGGGCTGGAATGTTCGCCACCTCGCCGCTGGTGTTCTTCCCGAACTTCCCGACCTACGCCGAGCCGGGCGGAAGCTTGTCCGCCAGCCTGGCCACGGGTGCATTCGATGACGTCCACCTGAGCGGCGGCGCGCCGGGCGGCCGGTGGGCCGGCCAGAACGTGGGCACCATCGGCGCGAACTACGACGGCCCGCGGATCGGCTTGCGCCAGGCCGGCGGCAAGTTCACGGTGACCGGCTCGGGCGACATCGGGCCGGTCGTCGCCGCCGGGACGAACAGCATATTCATCACCGGGACCCTCGCCGACCATCTGTTCGGAGTGTTCATCGGGCTGCTCATCATGATCGTCATCGCGGCCATGTTCATCACCGTGGAGTACCGGCGCGGTCTCATCGCCGCCACGCTGGCCGCCAGCCCGCGGCGCGGCCGCCTGCTGGCCGCCAAGGCCGTGGTGATCGGCATGGCGACGTTCGCGCTCGGGTCGGCCGCCGCGGCGGTGGCCGTCATCGTCGGCACCCGGATCGCTCATAACAGCGGGATATACGTGCTGGGGTCCGGCTGGCCGATCGAGGTCCGGGTCATCCTGGGCACCGGCGCGATGCTCGCGGTGGCGTCGGTGCTGGCGCTGTCCATCGCCGCGATGCTGCGCCGGAGCGTCGCCGCCGTCGCCGCGGTCGTCGTGGTGATCGTGCTGCCGTACATCATCGGCGTCACCGGGATACTGCCGGCCACCGCGTCCGAGTGGATCCTGCGCGTAACCCCGGCCGCCGGGTTCGCCGTCGAGCAGAGCGTCCCGCAGTACCAGCAGGTCGTCGGCCATTACGGGCCGCCCGACTACTACCCGCTGGCGCCATGGTCCGGCTTCGCCGTGCTCTGCCTCTACGCCGCGGTGGCCCTCGGCCTGGCAGCCTGGCTGCTGCGCCGCCGGGACGCGTGAGGTGCGGCATGAGCCAGACGATGACTCACGGCAGGAACCAGACGATGACCATCGCACGGCACAGGCTGCCGCGATCGGCCGGGACCGCCCGGGCCCGGGCAGACGGGGCCGGGCGTGCCTGGACCGGACTGGCCGACGCGCTGTGGGCCGAGTGGACCAAGCTGCGGACCGAGCCCGGAACCGCCTGGATCCTGGCCGCCATCTGCGTGCTGACCGTCGCGGTCGGGGCCGCGACCGCGGCGGCCACCAGGTGTAGCGGCGGCACCGGGTGCGCGATCGACCCCACCAAGGTGAGCCTGACCGGGATCGAGGCCGGCCAGGCTGTGGTCGCGGTGCTGGCCGTGCTGGTGATCAGCGGCGAGTACAGCACCGGCATGATCGCCGTGACCTTCACCGCGATGCCCCGGCGCGCGGCGGTGCTAGCCGCCAAGGCCGCCACGCTGACCGGCCTGGTCCTCGCGGCCGCGGTGGTCGCGGTGGCCGGGAGCCTCGCGGCCGGGCGGCTGATCCTGGCCGGCAACGGCATCACCGCCGCGCACGGCTTCGCCGTCGTGTCGCTGGCCCACGGGTCGACCGTCCGGGCGGCCGCAGGCTCGGTCCTCTATCTCGCGCTCGTCGGCCTGCTCAGCCTGGGCATCGCCACGATCGTGCGAGACTCGGCCGCCGCTACCGGCGCGGTGCTGGGCATGCTGTACGTCCCGCCGGTTATTGCCCTGTTCCTCGGCAGCGAGCCAGCCTGGCAGCGCTGGGTCGAGCGGTATACGCCGACGAACGCCGGCCTGGCCATCCTGAACACCACCGGGCTGCGCGACCTGGTCATCAGCCCCTGGGCCGGCCTCGGCGTGCTGGCCGCGTGGGCCGCGGCGGCGCTGCTGGCCGCGGGCGTGCTCCTGCACCTCCGGGACGCCTGACAGGGTGTCGGAAATGACAACGACATCCCTTCCCGGCCAGCTTGTCCGGACGCGACGCTTCACCCTGGGCGCCCCCGGGCAGTTCACGGTCGCGCTGGACGGAGCCACTGTGCTGTTCCTGCGCAGCCGCGCTGGCAACGACCCGCTGGCCTGCCTGTGGGCGGTGGATCTGGACTCCGGGTCGGAGCGTCTGCTCGTCGATCCCGCTGAGCTGCTCGGCGCTTGCGTGCAGACGCCGCCTGGGGAGGCGCAGACGCCGTCCAGGGAGGCTGAGCGCGCCCGGCAGGAACAGGCAGTTGACCAGGGCACCGGGATCGACGCCTACGCCACCAACCTGACCGCCGCGCTGGTCGCCTTCACGCTGGCCGGCGGGTTGTGGACGGTGGACGTCGCCGGCGGCAGGGCCCGGCGCCTGCCTGCCGAGGGCACCGTTGCCGATCCGCGCCCCGACCCGGCAGGCCGGCGGATCGCGTACGTCTGCGACGGCGCCCTGCGGGTGATCGACGCGGACGGGACCGGGGACCGCGCGATCGCGGCGCCCGACGGGCCGGACGTCACGTTCGGGGTCGCCGAGCACACGGACGCCACGTCGCTGAGCGGCCCGCGCGGGTACTGGTGGGCCCCGGACGGTACCCGGCTACTGGTCGCGCGGGTGGATTCGGCAGGAGTCGGCCTCTGGTACACCGCCGACCTGGCCGAGCCTGCTGCCCCGCCGCGGGCCGTGCGCTACGCGGCGGCCGGCACGGCCAACCCCGAGGTCACGCTCTGGATCGCGGGGCTCGACGGCTCGCGGACGCAGGCGCGCTGGGATCGGGACGCGTTCGAGTACCTGCCGCGCGCCGGCTGGGACGCCCACGGCCCCTACGCCGTCGTGCAGTCCCGTAACCAGCGCATCGTCCGGTTTCTCGGAATCGACCCGGCCGGCGGCCAGACAACAGTCCTGAGCGAGCAGCGCGACGACTGCTGGGTGCAGCTGGTCCCCGGACTCCCAGCGCGCATCGGCTCCGGCGCCCTCATCGCACACGCCGATCACCGCGGCACCCGGCACCTGACCGTGGACGGAGTCACGGTCACGCCGCCGGGTCTTCAGCTCCGGGCCGTGCTCAGCGTGGACGGCGACGAGGTGCTGTTCACCGCGTCCGAGGAGCCGGCCGAGACCCACCTGTGGACCTACCGGGCCGCTGACGGGGCCTGGCAGCTGAGCACCGAGCCGGGCGTGCACTCCGGCGTGCGCCACGGCGGGACCCTGGTCCACCTGGCCCGGTGCGCCGATCAGCCAGGCGAGCGGGCCGCGGTGCTGCGGGAGGGAAAGCAGGCCGTTCCCATCGCAGCACTGGCGGAACGGCCGGTGCTTGACCTGCACGCCACCCGGCTCGTTCTCGGGCCGCGCGAACTGCGCGCCGCGCTGTACCTTCCCTCCTGGTACCGTCCGGGCAGCGTGCAGCTGCCGGTCCTGGCCGATCCTTACGGCGGGGCAGCCATGCAGCGGGTCACCGCCGAGCAGGATTGGCGGTCCCTGCTGTCGCAGTGGTTCGCGGAGCAGGGCTTCGCGGTCCTGGTCGCCGACGGGAGCGGCACGCCGGGGCGCGGACCCGAGTGGGAACGAGAGGTTTACGGCGACCTGTTCGGGCCGGTGCTGGATGATCAGGTGACCGCGGTGCAGGAGGCTGCGCGCCTTCACCCCGAACTCGATCTCGGGCGGGTCGGCATCCGCGGCTGGTCGTTCGGCGGCTCGCTCGCGGCGCTGGCCGTGCTGCGCCGGCCG
>Ga0302325_10018848_pt1 | contig 14528 bp, 10 predicted proteins | sample Palsa_T0_2_FD_201948 | JGI IMG/M metagenome (GOLD analysis project Ga0302325, IMG submission 201948) | Peat permafrost microbial communities from Stordalen Mire near Abisko, Sweden - Palsa_T0_2 | ecosystem: Environmental > Terrestrial > Soil > Palsa > Peat permafrost | place: Sweden: Abisko... | reverse complement strand
GTTTCGCGGTGATCGGCATGTACACTGCAGACTCATTGGCGGTCCGGTAGTTGGGTAGAACTCCGAAAATGCGCTTGTCCGGTGGCGGCGGTTCTACCGTTTGGCCAGGCTGCAACTGACCGGGTTGCGGTTGGCTGGATTGAACCGTCGGGGGATCAGATGCGGGCCCTGGAGCGGAGCTTCCCTGGCCAAACGCCGCGAAGCTGCTGGCGAACAAGATCACCGGCCACGAGAGTATGGGCAAGGATTTATGGTTTGACGTCATGCAATTGCAATAGATGAGCGGACCCCGCTAACGGCTTCCTTTTATTGTACTAATGTGGCGACGCACGGCGAAAGGGTTCGTTACAAACTTTACGGAACGTTAAGCAAGTTTGGGGCCGTGGAGCAGCTTCCCGGGCATCCGCCCTAGGGCATCCGCGATGCCGTGTACGCGGCGATATCAATCAAGTCTTCTTCGCTCAAATTGGCGACCACTGGCTTCATCAGCTGAGTCCAGGTGCCGTTCCGAGTGCCCTGCTGCATGTCGTACATTTGGCGCACCAGGTAGCTGGGCGAACGGCCAGCAATCCCTGGAACCGGGCCGAGTCCCTTGAGGTCGGCGCCATGGCAAGCACCGCACTGCGTGGTTTTTCCAGCGCCCTTGGTTACCAGCGCCTCGCCTTTCTTGATGCTGCCAATCGGCACATAGGCGAAGAAGCTGGAGTGAGGATCGCGAAGCACCTCGCTAGCCTCCGCATTGACCGGCGTTTCGAGGATGCGCTTGCCCAGCGGCTCCTTTTCATTGCCCTCCACCAGTAACAAGCCGTTCGCGTTATGCGTCTTGGGGACCGTGCTGGTTTCGATTACCTTGATCCAAGGCGTCCATTTCATGGAGCCGAAGTATTCGGCGGCGGCCTTGATCTCGTCGTCGGTCATCCCCTTCGCGAAGGCGATCATGAGGTTGACGTTGTTTTTGCGAGGCTCGGCGCTCTTGCGCTGGCCGTTCTTGAAATCGTTCATCGTCTGGATAAAATAGGCCACCGGCAGGCCCGCAACACCTGCATTTTCCTGCCGCCCCTTGCCGTTGGGATAGTGGCACAAGCCGCAGGCCCAGACGTCCGGCTTCTTGCCGTGCGCCACCACGTCAGGCATGGAGGGATGGTCGCCTGGATACCAGTCGGCGGGGGCAAAGCGGTCCGCGATCTGCGCGCGGGTAAACTCGCCGCTACTACCGGGAAGGTGTTTCAGGCTGGTGTCGGGCGCGGTTGGGGTTGCGGGCGGAGTCCCGGCTGGTGGCACGGGCGGAATAGCATACGCCCATGGAATGGGCCCATCGGGTTCGGCGGCGGACAGGGCTGGGGCAAACAGAGCAGCGACGGAGATGATCACAACACCGAGGGTGTTTTTCATATTGTGATCAGTTTACAGCTATCGTGGGCGGCGCGGGTGAGACCTAATTGGTGGCGAGGGATGAGCATCGCGGCTTGGATGCTTGCCTCGAACCGCCCAGCAATTCCGGTAACCTTGAAGCATGAGGAAGAAGTCGCCATTCTCCGATCAGGCTCTGGCTGATCGACAGTCCTTTTATCTGGACGCCATTCAGTGGACGGCATTCTTGGCGGCGCTGGACTCTCCTCCACGCTCGCTTCCACGTTTAGACCGTCTCCTCAAAGAGCCTGGATTCTTTGACGCCGACTCCAACTCTTGAGTGAGGCGATGCCACCAAAGTCTAAAGCAAAGTCGACTGCCGAGAAGATCGCTGAGAAAGCATCGCGGGGTGAGGATATCTCCGCCTACTTCACCAATAAGTTCACTGTCGTCAGGCCGGACAAACGTGTCAGAGTCGATCTGACGCAAGGTACGTTGCGCGAACTCGACGCGCTGGCCGCTCGACTCAACATCAGCCGGCAGGCTGTAATCAAGACGTTGCTAGGACGTGCCTTGAGCGAAGAGCATCCAAGGAAGCCGGGGTCAGGGAAGACAGGAGTACTGAGTGGATAAACGGTATCAGGTCTTCGTAAGTTCGACGTTCGAGGATTTGCAGGAGGAGCGGCGCGAGGTAATGCAAGCGCTCTTATCTCTTGATTGCATACCGACGGGGATGGAATTGTTTCCCGCCGCCGATGACGATTCCTGGGAATTAATAAAACGATTTATCGCAGGATGCGACTATTACGTGGTCATCGTCGGGGGGCGCTACGGATCGCCAGGGCCAACTAGAAAAAGCTATACGGAAATGGAGTACGACTACGCCGTCGAAGCCGGCTTGCCTGTTTTAGCATTCCTGCACGGAGATGCTGGCAGTATTCCGGCAAGCAAAACCGAAGCGGGCGACGAGGGCAAAGCGGCGCTCAGAGCCTTCAGAGAGAAGATTGAGAGTGCGCGTCACGCGAAGTATTGGACCCATTACAAGGAACTTCCGGGACAGGTCGCGCTTGGTATGTCGTCCCTGATGAAGATCAGGCCGCGTGTGGGATGGGTGCGGGCGGACCAGGTAGCAGATGAAAGCGCGGCCCAGGAGATAGTTAGGCTGAGGAAGAAAATCGAAGAACTCGAAACTCATATCACTGACACGGAGATTGCGGCGCCGACAGGAACCGAAGGATTAGCGCAAGGCGAGGAAACGATTCCAATCCATTTCCACTTTCGGGCTGACGGAAGCTATGTGGACGGGCAAGCCGAATTTAGCTGGAACAATATCCTCTCCATCTTGGGGCCCATTCTAATTGTCCGGTCTTCGGAAATCGATCTCAAGAACAAACTTTGTGAGGCCTTTTGCAATCGCTGGAGGGATACGCGGAAACTACAAGTTTACGGCGCAACGATAAGGGATGAAGATTTTCAGCGAATAAAGTTGCAGTTACGGGCACTCGGGTTGATGCAGGAGATCAAGGATCAGCCTAAGAAGCCGGGCTATGCGGTAATGTGGACGTTGACGCCGTACGGGGATCGTGTAATGACACAGATCGCTGCTATTCGGTCTGCCGCCAAAGCATAGCTTTCGCACGAGTGCGTGCGCCACCGCACGCAAACCAAGTAACCTAGAAATAGAGTGTCTACCGACGTCGTTCCTGTTGTCCCTGCGCCGGGCTTAGTCGATCAGCTCTATGCCGAGCTGGAGCAGAAGATCCTTGCGCTGCGTCCCAAAGAGGACCTCACCCTACTAGAAAAAGCCTTTCACCGGGCCGCCGACGCGCACAAGACTCAAATGCGCGAGTCAGGCGAGCCTTACATGATTCATCCGCTGCACGTCACCATGATCCTGGCCGACATGCAGATGGACATGGTCTGCCTGATCACCGGCCTGCTGCACGATACAGTCGAAGACACCAGCCTCAGCCTGGACCAGATCAAGAAGGAGTTCGGCGCGGAAGTGGCTGCGTGCGTGGACGGCGTCACCAAACTGAGCAAGCTGAAGCTGTATTCGCGCGAGGAGCGGCAAGCCGAGAGCGTGCGCAAAATGTTGCTCGCGATGGTGAACGATATCCGCGTCATCATCGTCAAGCTGGCTGACCGGCTGCACAACATGCGAACACTCGATGTGCTGCCGCGCGAACGACAGTTGCGCATCTCGCAGGAGACGGCCGAGATTTACGCTCCCATCGCGCATCGCCTCGGTATGGGCAAAGTGCGCGGCGAGTTGGAGGATCTGTCCTTCCGCTATCTGGAGCCTGACGCGTGGGCCGATCTGAGCCGCGAAATCGAGTCGCAACGGGCGCAGAACGAAGAGTATCTCATCAAGATGCAGCACGACGTCGAGATGAATCTGAGGCGCGAAAACATTCCTGCGCGCGTGGAGGCGCGGATCAAGCGGCCGTACTCGGTATTCCAGAAGATGAAGCGGCAAAAGATCGCGCTCGATCAGGTGTACGATCTGCTGGCTCTGCGCATCATCACCGATTCGGTGAAGAACTGCTACGCGGCGCTGGGCGTGATCCACAACGAGTGGCATCCCATTCCGGGACGTATCAAGGACTTCATCGCGATTCCCCGTCCCAATCTATATCAATCGCTGCACACGTCGGTGATCGGGCCCGGCGGCCGATCGTTTGAAGTGCAGATCCGAACCGACGAGATGCATCGTCTGGCTGAGGAAGGCATTGCCGCTCATTGGAAATATAAGGAAGGGCGCAAGGGGCCGGGCGCGGACGATCAGCGTATCAAGTGGCTGCGGCAGTTGGTGGAGTGGCAGCAGGAGATGCGCGATCCGGGCGAGTTTATTTCCACGCTGAAAGTGGATCTTTACCCGGAAGAAGTTTACACGTTCACGCCGATGGGCAAGGTGATTGCCCTGCCGCGCGAGGCAACGCCCATCGATTTTGCCTACGCCATCCACAGCGACGTGGGCAATACCTGCGTGGGCGCGAAGGTGAACGGCCGCATCGTGCAGTTGAAGTACAACCTGAAGAACGGCGACGTGGTGGAGATCCTCACGCAAGCCGGCCATCTGCCGAGCAAGGACTGGCTCGGGATGGTGAAGACGCCCCGGGCCCGCAACAAGATCAAGCACGTCATCAATGCCACCGAGCACGCCAAGGCGATCGAGATCGGGCAGAAGTATCTGGAGCGGGAAGCACGGCGGTTAGGCGTTCAGTTGTCGCGGATCTCCAGGGCCGATATGGAGCGCGTGGCCGGCGAGTATGGCTGCGCCAAGGTGGAGGATCTGCACGCGGCGCTGGGTTATGGGAAGTTTTCGGCGCGGCAGGCGCTGCAGAAGCTCGCGCCTGATGTGGTGCAGGAACCGGCTGAAGCGCCTAAGCCAGCCCCCGCGCCATCCAATGCCGGAGCGCCCGGCGGAGCTTTGGCCGACGCTGGCGACCTGGTCATCAAGGTAAAAGGCGTCGACGATTTGTTGGTGTATCGCGCCAAATGCTGCAATCCGATTCGCGGCGAAGGCATCGTCGGCTACGTAACGCGCGGCAAAGGCATCGCGGTGCATTCCAAGAATTGCAGTAACGTGCAGAACCTGATGTATGAGGTGGAGCGCAAGATCGACGTGGAATGGGCGCGCGCGGTAACCGAAACATTTCCGGTGCGCGTTGTTGTACATACCGACGACCGCCCTGGGATGCTGAACCAGCTTACTTCCGTGCTGGTCGCCGAGCAGAGCAATATCCGAACGCTGGAAGCAACCGCGGACGACAAGCGCGGCGACGGCGCAATCATCGACATGACGGTGGAGATACGCGACAAAAAACAACTGGAGCGCGTGGCGGCGGCCATCCGGCGAATTTCGGGGGTCCGGGATGTGGAGCGAACGCAATGATAGAGATTCAAGCCGAACCGGAACATATTGCCATTTCGAAGTCGAAAGGCATTCAGATCGATTGGAAGGATGGGCATCGCAGCCAGTACTCGCTCCCCTATCTGCGCGATGAATGCCCCTGCGCCAGTTGCACCGGCGCGCATGGAACGGAGCCGCAGAAAACCAATTATGCGGAGCCGCCGTCGAGTCCTTTTCAGATGTTCAAGCCCACGCTCAAGATGCTGAACGTGGAAGCCGTTGGACATTACGCGATCAAGATCGATTGGAGCGACGGGCATAACACCGGGATTTATTCGTTCGATCATCTGCGCAAGATCTGCGCATGCGTAGAGTGCAAAGCCAAATGAAAACCGCACGAAGTTGGATCATCGCGTTCCTGTTGGTCGCCTCCGCCCAGGCTGCATCCAACACTAAACTGGTGGTCGCGATCATCGTCGATCAGTTCCGCTACGACTACATGACCCGTTTCGATGCCGATTATAAGGACGGGTTGCGCAAGCTGCATGACTCAGGCGCTTTTTTCACCGACGCTCACGAGGCGCATTTTCCGACCGTGACCGCGGTTGGGCACGCTGCGTTCCTGACTGGTTCCACTCCCGCGATTGACGGCATCATCGGCAACGAGTGGTTCGATCGCGAGACGGGCAAGATAGTCAGCAGCGTGTCCGACGGTGCCACGAAACTGGTTGGCGGCAATGGCGGCACGGGGTCGTCACCCAGGCGGCTGATCGCGAGCACGCTGGGCGACGAGATCAAGGCCACCGGCGGGGCGGACACCGAAGTGATCGGCATTTCGCTGAAGGATCGCGCGGCGATTTTGCCGGCGGGTCACGCGGCCAACGCCGCTTACTGGTTCGAGCACGAATCGGGGCAATTCGTCACCAGCACTTACTACATGAAGGATCTGCCGTCCTGGGTGCAGGCGTTCAACAAGAGTGACGCGGTGAACAAGTATGCGTCGGCGAAGTGGATGCCGGCCGATGGCGGCGCGGGCGCGCAGCCATTTCGGGTGCTTCCCTCGGTGTTGGGAAAGCCTTACTACGAAGGGATGATCGCAACGCCCTACGGGAACGACATGCTGGAGGCTTTCGTCGAGAACGCTCTCAAAGAAGAGCACCTCGGCCGGCATTCGGGAACGGACGTGCTGGCGGTAAGTTTTTCGAGCAACGATTTGCTCGGGCATCAAGTGGGGCCGGATGCGCCGGAGGTGCGCGACATGTGCATCCAGACGGACCGCGTGCTGGGTCGATTGTTGCGGGCCGTGGAGGCCGAAGTAGGCGCGGGAAACTACGTAGTGGTGTTCACTTCCGATCATGGTGTCTCACCGAAGCCCGAAGAATTAACTAAGCGTGGAATTCCGGCCGGGCGATTTTCGGGCTCCGAGGTGAATCAAGCGATCGAAGGCGCGCTCACCGAGAAATACGGACCGGGCAAATGGATCTTGGGAAGCTCCGAGGTGGGGCCCTACCTAGATCACGAGCTGCTGCGTGAAAAACGCGCGTCGCTTGCGGAGGCCGAAGAGATAGGGGCCGAAGCAGTGAGAAAGCTCGCGTATATTTTCCGCGTCTACACGGGCAGGCAATTAGAGCATGAGAATCTGGCGAGTGATCCCATAGGAGTGCTGATGCAGCGCGGCTACTATCGCGGACGTTCGGCGGATCTGTTCATTGTTCAGAAGCCGTACTGGCTGGCGTCCACGGCAGGAACGTCGCATGGGACGCCGTTCAGCTACGACACGCATGTGCCTGTCATTTTTCTGGGCCGCGGCATTCGTGCAGGTCGTTACGACGAGAACGCTCGCACCGCCGATATTGCCCCGACGCTGGCGGCACTCTTAGGAGTGAATACGCCGAGCGGGTCGGTTGGGCGAGTGCTGCCGATCATCGAGAAGTAGCGGTGCAAAGAAGCGGTCTTGCGAAGTCGCTTTGCGCCGACACACTTCATGCGAGGTCTTGACCACACAGCTTAAAGTCTATATACTCGTCCGCAGTCTTAAGTAAAACAGTTTTGCCTGCCCGAAGCGTTCTAAGAGGAACAATATCAGCGTTGATAAGGAGCGGATGGAATGGACTTCAAAGGACTAGTCTTTGCTTGCGTCGCCTGCGCGATGCTTATGGTGACCATCGGCGCTCAGCGCCTTAACGCGCAAGCCGCTACCGCTACAGTCTCCGGCACCGTGACTGACAGTTCGGGCGCCGCGATTCCAGACGCGGCTATATCGATGAGAAACACGGCGACGGATGTAACTCGATCGATAGTAAGCGACGGGCAGGGCCGTTACAACGTCCCGGACCTTGCAATTGGAAACTACGATATCCAGGCCGTGAAACAAGGGTTCCAGACGGTTGTCCGGAGGGCCATCGTACTTGACGTTGGAAGCCAGCCTGTAATCGATTTTCAACTGCCTGTTGGCACCGCCGAACAAACTGTCAACGTAGAGGGCGCTATCTCGCAGGTAGAGACCACTTCGTCCGCAGTCTCGTCACTTGTCGACCCGACACAGATGCGCGAATTGCCACTGAACGGACGCGACTTCGAACAATTGATTTTGCTGGCTCCGGGAGCGATTTCTTATCCGGCAGGGGGCGAAAATGCACTGGTTGGTAGAGCGCCCACTTTTGCCGTCGCAGGATCCAGACCGGAAGGCGCAGCCATTCTCCTGGATGGAGAAGACCTGCAGAATTGGTGGCAACGCGGATCGGGCTCGGGTGTTACCGGCACATCGCTGGGCATTGAGGCGATTGCCGAGTTTCAAACGCTCACCAACACGTACAGCGCGGAATTCGGGGGCAACGGCGCCGTGATCAATGCTGCAACCAAGTCTGGCACCAACGCCTTTCACGGATCGGTCTACGAATTCCTGCGCAACAGCGATCTGGACGCTCGCGGTTTTTTTGACGGCGCCAGCGTGCCGGCGTTCCGGAAAAATCAGTATGGAGCCAGCCTGGGCGGTCCCATCAAAAAAGATAAGGTCTTCTTCTTTTTGAATTATGAGGGCCTGCGGCAAATTCTGGGTCAGACCTCTGAGAACTTCGTCCCTTCGGCGAGCGTCCGCAGCGAGGCGAGTCCGATCATGGCGCCCGTTGTGGCACTCTATCCACTGCCGACAACGAATCTGGGCAATGGCACCGGTTACCTTTTCCAGGTTGCGTTTCAGACCGCACATGAGAACTACGCGCTGGCCCGAATCGATTACAACATCTCGGAGAAGGACGCCCTTTTTGTACGGTATTTTTTCGACCAGGGACTTCTGAATAACCCGTCGGCAATTCCGCTTTGGCCCGCAAACGATAACAGCACGAACCACTTCTCCACCATTCAGGAACGCCACGTTTTCAACCCGAACCTGGTGAATTTATTCAGCACGTCGTTTTCGCGGCCCAAGACCGGTGAAACTCAGCCTTCAACCACTCCACCGCTGCAAATCCTGCCGGGACTAGGAAGACCCGACACCACCATCGCAGTGGCCGGCCTCACATCCATTGGGTCGAATGATCTGACGCCTTACGAATTCACCCAGAACAAATACACGCAATCCGACGACATTCTCTGGACCAAGGGGAAGCATAGTCTTAAGTTTGGATTCCGGTTCAAGCGCGAACAGATCAATGGCTATACGCAATACCTGACCGGTGGCGATTGGACGTTTACCAGCCTACCGAATCTTCTGGCCGGTGACGCCTTCCTTTTATTTTCGGTGCCGCCGGGAGGAAACTATGGCACTCGCAGTTTCCGCTTCGTAACGGCGACGCCATACTTCCAGGACGATTGGAAAGTATCCAACAGGCTGACCATTAATATGGGAATCCGATTTGAATGGCAATCGAATCCCTACGATGTCCATAACGTTCTTCATAATGTGATCGACCCGCCCTATGGGACATTCGCCCCGGTGTCGCACGTTTTTGAGCAGAATCCAAACAACGCAAATTGGGATCCACGGTTTGGCTTCGCCTATGATGTGTTTGGCGACCACAAAACCTCCATCCGCGGCGGTTTCGGGATCATGCACGACCCATACCAGACCTACGTCTACTTTTCGTCCTACGCGACGTCTCCGCCATTCACATCGTATTCTTCATACGCAACGGCAACCACGCCTGTCCTGTATCCGTCCGCCGCATACGGAGGATCGCCGGGCTTGATCAGTACGCTCACCGGGACGCGATACAACATCGATTCGACGCCCTACGAAATGCAGTGGAATCTGAACATTCAACGAGAGCTGGTTAAGGGTTCGGTGCTTACGGTCGGTTACGTGGGTTCGCGCGGCATCCACCTGCTGGCGTTCCACGACTTCAATCCTCCGGAAGCGACCATTGATGCCGACGGGGTCTACCACTTTGGATCCGACGGTACGGCGAATCCACGGCTCAATCCCGACGTGGGCACATTGAATCAGCTCAGTCCTGACATTACGTCGAGTTTTCATGCCCTCCAGGTCGGCTACACGCAGCGCTTGGCGAATAACTTCACGGGCGGGTTGTCCTACATGTTCTCGAAATGTATCGACGATGGGTATACCTATGCCGGGCTAGGCGCCAACGCAGGATCATCTTCAGAAACCAATCCGTACGATTTCCGCGTGGATAAGGGCCTGTGTGTGACCAACGTGACCCATAATCTGGTGATAAACGGAGTGTATTTGCTGCCCTTCCATGGCAACCGCTTCAAGGAAGGCTGGCAGGTAGCGGGTATTGAGACCTTGCGGACGGGGGTACCCTTCAGCGTCCTCACCGGATTTGACCAGGCTCTTACCAGCAACGCGTTCGACTCCGATCGTCCGAACTATATTGCGGGGTGCAATGCGTTTGCCAACCAGACACCTCAGCGCTGGTTCAATCCAAACTGCTTCAGCCTTCAGCCATCGGGCACCCTGGGCAACGCGGGTCGATCCATCGGAACGGCGCCGGGTTATGTGGATACGGACTTTTCGGTAACCAAAGACACCAGGATCACTGAGCGATTCAACATTCAATTTCGCGCCGAGCTCTTCAACATCTTTAACCACACGAATTTTGGAATTCCCGCTGCCGGAGTGTTCACCTCCACTGGCAAAGTGGCCGCCAATGCGGGAACGATCACCAGCATCGTAGGCACCGCCAGGCAGATTCAGTTCGGAGTGAAGGTGTTGTTTTAGTCGAGGGAGCGGCGCCAGAATTTCGCTCCGCCCCGGCGAGGACCGGCAACTCTTTCATAAGGATAAGACGCTGGCCGCTTCTAGGAGCGCCCTAACTTCGCATCTTACCCTAAACTTCTCTATTGTTCCTTACAACGACCTATGGTAGAGTCCTTTTAGGGAATGTCTGGAGAATTATATTCCGTCGAACAGGTGGCAGAACGCCTTGGTCTGCACGTGAAAACGGTGCGTAGTTACGTGCGCGAGGGGCGGTTGAAAGCGGTGCGGATTGGAAAGCAATATCGCATCGCGCGCGAGGATCTGGAGGCGTTGACCGGGCGTCCTGAGCCGCCGCCGGAGCCTATCCGGCGCGAGCGGCACGTGGAAGTATCGAGCATCGTTGAAATCGATGCCATCAGCCCGGAGTCCGCAAACCGCCTGACGGTTGCGATGATGGGCGTCGCACGGGGCATTCGCGTGGAAGCCATCTACAACCGCGAGCGCGGGCACATGAAGATCGTTCTGGTGGGCAGCATGGAGCAAAACGCGGCGTATTTCAAGCTGATCACCGCGATTCTGGAGTCCGAAAAATGAAGAGCGTTTACAAATCGGCTGAGGGCGAGCACGAGGTTCGCGAGCGCTACCTCGACATTCTGAAATACTGGCCGGTGCCGAACCACCACCTGCGCGTCGCGACGCGCGAGGGCGAAACTTTCGTTATTTCGTGCGGCGACGAAAGCGCGCCGCCGTTGCTGCTCTTGCATGGCAGCATGGCCAATTCAGCGATGTGGATGGGTGACGTCGCGGCGTGGGCCGCACACTTTCGCGTGTACGCGGTGGACATGATTGGCGACGCTGGCCTGAGTGCGCCGTCGCGGCCGGCATTGGCATCGGAAGCTCACGCACTCTGGCTGGACGACGTAATGCTGGCTTTGTCGCTCACGCGAGCATCGGTGATCGGCGTATCGCTGGGCGGATGGCTCGGGCTGGATTATGCCACGCGACGGCCGGAGTGCGTGGAGAGCCTGGTGGTGATGTGTCCCGCGGGGGTGGGGCGACTAAAGATCGGCATCGTGTTTAAAACAATACCTCTGCGGATGTTGGGCCCGTGGGGCAGACGGAAAGCGGCGGAATTGGTGCTCGGAGGCGCGCCAGCCAATCCGTCACCGGCCGTTCAATATTTTATGCGGTTCATGTCGCTCATCCATAAGAATTTTCGTATCCGGACGGCCAAACTGCCCATCTTCAGCGATGAAGCCCTCAGGCGCCTGAGCATGCCGGTACTAGTGATCGTTGGCGGTAAAGATGTGCTGTTCGATTCGGCCGAGACGAAACGGCGTCTGGAACGCAACGTCCCGCACGCCGAAATCCGCTACCTTCCAGAGGCCGGACATTTTATCCGTGGCCAGACTGGAACAATCCTGGAGTTTCTGTTGAAGAAAGTGTCCGTCTAGCGGCCGGGGATGTGCTCGCGATCGCGTTCGTTCTCGTCGCATATGTACTCCATGAGCGCGTCCTCGCGAGAGAGATCGGAAGCCTTCTGGATGGTCCACGGCTTGGTGTAGGCGCCGGGATCGTCGACGGTGATCTCGTATTGCAGATGTCCGAAATCCGGCCGGCGATAGCGCTCGATGAGGTGCAGTTTCTCCGACGCGGGATGACCTGCAAAATCCAACCAAGCTTTTCCGTTGAACCCCACCGTGTCGATCACCAGGGTGTCTTGTTCCCAGCGACCTATCGAGTGGCCAAGCCAGGAAGGATCGATGTCCTTCGGATGCGGGCGGCCGTCGAGGAAAATCTGCCGTGGAAATTCGCCCTCGTACATCATGACCAGAAGCTTGGGAGTTTGGACGAATTCGTAGGGGAACAAGAATGTGGACATGATCACGCCCAGGGGTAAGCAGCGAGACGATGGAATGTCCTTGCTGCCGTTATCCTGCCGTTCCTTGCTAACTGCGGCGGCCCAACGTAGAGGCTCCGGATTTTCCGAAGCGCTAGGGAACGACGGGAGCCAGACACCGGAGAGGTCCGGCTTCCCGTTCGGCGTGCGAGGGGTGGGACCACGCGGCACATCGTGCGGGCCGGTGAGCTGCGCGAAGAAGGCTCGATCCTCGCCCAGAGTGTTCAATTGCAGATCGTCGAGGTGAACATCGACGTGCAAGGTCTGCGCTGAATCGACATGAAGGTTAGGCTGGAGGAAGGGCGCCAAACCTGGCGCGGCGGCCGTGAGTTGATAAACGCCCGCGGGCAGATCGGCGAGCGCGTACTTTCCGTTTGAGTCACTCCGCACGGAGCGCGTTGCTCCCGTGGCACTGTTCTTGGCTTCGAGCTCGACATTGCCGATCGGTGCGCTGCTGCGATCCCAGACCGTCCCCGTGATTATGCCGGCGCTTTGCGCGAAGGCGCCCGACGCGATGCAGACCAGCAGCAATGCGCGCATAAATTTACGGCAGCGCGAACGCGTAAATACCGTTGATCCCGCGCGGCGGATGCAGCTCAGGCGTTTCGCCCAGCAGCACGCCATCTAACAGACCATTGCCCGTCATAACCGCGACGTATTGTTTCCCGTTCACCGCATAAGTGATGGTGCTCACCGAAATGGATCCACCAAGAATCGATTCCCAAAGTTTCTTTCCGGTCTCGGCGTCGTAGGCGCGGAAACGGCGATTCAGATCGCCTTGGAAGAGCAGCCCACCGGACGTGACGAGAGCGGCGCCGTCAGAAGGCACACGTCCGACATTGAAGCGCTGGATCTCGCCTGTCGAAAGATTGATCTTGCCGATGGCCGTCAGCGCGTTCGGATCGGACCCTGGACGCGGCACGGGTTTGCGGCGTTCGGGCTGGTGCGGCTCATCGACGGCCGAGACCATGTCGAGGCAATTATCGATGTAAGGCACGTAGAGCGAATTCGTATCAGGATCGAAGGCCGTGGGCCAAAAGCTTCGCGTGTTGTAGGAGCAGATGATGTGCTCCTCGCCCGGCTTCTTGTTCACAAGATCGTAGTTGATGGTGACCTTGCCGGTTTTGCCGTCGATGTTGGAAATGAGAAATAGCGGGTCATCGTAGGGAAAAGGCGTGGCCCACAGAAACTGGCCGGTGCCACGGTCGATCTCGAAAACTCCGCCGCCCTCACCCACCATAACCGCAACGTCGTGCTCTTCGCCGCGCGGAATATTAGGATTAAACCACTTCACATATTTCGGATCAGGATTGAATTTTTCGCGGACCAGCGTGCGCTCGTGCGTGTAGTCCATGTCCCAATCGTCGGCAGGCAGATGCTGGTAATACCATTTGAGCTTGCCGGTTTCGGGATCGAGCGCGACGGTGGAGTTGCTGTAAAGGTCGGACGGTGAAGTACGCGATGTGCCATCGGGATCGCCACCGTGGCGCTGCAGGCGCGTGTTCGGCATGGGATTCGCGATGCCCCAGTACAGCGTCTTGCGCACCGGATCGTAAGTGCCGGGCAATCCCCAGGTGGATGCCAGATTGGTGTCCTTGAATTCCCCGCCCCAGGTTTCCGAACCGGGTTCGCCTTTCGCGGGCACGTTGTAAAACTTCCAGACATCTTTGCCGGTGACAGCGTCCTGCGCGGCGATAAAGCAGGTGTCGCGCGTCTTACCGCAACCGCGGCCGGAGATCACCTTGCCCTCTACAACGATGGGGCCCGAAGTGTTCTGAGCTTCGCCGGTGCTGGTCTGCCAACGCTGCTCGCCAGTCCGGGCGTCCAGGCCCACCACGTAACCGTCGGGCGCGGTGTAAAGAATTACGTCCTGATAAATCGCGAGAGCTTTGGTGCGCGCGGTGCCCGCGGCGGCGGCGGGAACCTTGCGCTTGTATTCCCAGATTAGGTCGCCGTTGGTGGCGTCTAGCGCTTCAACGAGAGCGCCGGGTTCTACCAGGTACATCACGCCGTTATGGACAATCGGTATGGTCTCGCTGGTGCCAGGGCCGAGGCCTCGCGTCCATGCCATGCGGAGTTGGCCGACGTTCGTGCGATTCACTTGCTTGAGCGGGCTGAACCGCTGCGCATCGTAAGTGCGGCTGTACATCAGCCAATCGTCCGGGCTGGGATGCAAGAGCATGTCTTGCGTAACCGGAACGAAGTCCTTCACCACTTGCGCGCGGGCACTCACGGCAATCGTCGCGACGAGAGCCGACACT
>Ga0302325_10018846_pt1 | contig 14529 bp, 9 predicted proteins | sample Palsa_T0_2_FD_201948 | JGI IMG/M metagenome (GOLD analysis project Ga0302325, IMG submission 201948) | Peat permafrost microbial communities from Stordalen Mire near Abisko, Sweden - Palsa_T0_2 | ecosystem: Environmental > Terrestrial > Soil > Palsa > Peat permafrost | place: Sweden: Abisko... | reverse complement strand
CTCTGCCGCTGATGGCTGAAATGCGCAAAGCCGTTGAGGGCTACATCGGCTGCCAGCCGGTGGCCTATCGCACCACGCACGATCATCGCGATTTCACTAGCCTCGCAGCATTCCCCGATCAGCTTGAACCCTATCAGCTCACGCGCCGTGAGATGGCAGACTATGCAGTCAAAGCCCGCGAAATCGGCGTCAACTATATCGGCGCATGCTGTGGCGCGGTAGCCACGCATATACGCGAGATGGCGCGTGCTCTGGGGAAAATTCCCGCCGACGATCGCGTCTGGAAGAAGGGCGGCGAAAAACCCATGTCCGCCTACGAATATTATGGCCACGACGACAAAACCAAAGCCCGCGGAAAAGCGCAATAGCGCGAACGCTCTCGCTTTCTAAATCTCCTCGGAGCATGATGTCGGGCTAAAGCCGATGGCTCCAGCGGAATCCCCCATGAGCGAAGCCGAGATCCCAAACCGTCCGCGCCGGACGATGGGTTTTCGCGACTTGGTATTGTTTTACATCGTCACCGGCATCAGCCTCCGCTGGATTGCGACTGCTGCGACCGTAGGCGCGAGCGCCGTCGTCATATGGTTGATCGCATGGTGCGCGTTTTACCTTCCACTTGCCCTTTCAGTGATGGAGCTTTCCTCGCGCTACCCGCAGGAGGGTGGCCTTTACGTATGGTCCAAGCGCGCCTTCGGAGAATTCCCTGGCTTCATCACCGGCTGGACGTATTGGGCCAGCAATCTTCCTTACTATCCCGCCATCCTTTATTTCACCGCCGGCAACGCGCTCTATATAGGTCCCGCTCGCTGGCAATCCCTTTCAAATAATAAAACGTACTTTCTGCTTTTCGCGCTCCTCGGCCTCGCACTCGCGACTTTTCTGAACCTCATCGGTCTCTCCGTCGGTAAGTGGCTGCACAACCTCGGCGCCCTCGGCACTTGGATGCCTATCGCAATTCTCTTTGGAATTGCGGGCGTTGCCTGGCATCACTTTGGGTCCGCGACCACCTTCACGCACCTAACGATGATCCCGCATATGCACTTTCGCGACGTTCTCTTCCTGGCCACCATCGTTTTCGCCCTGGGCGGTTCCGAATCCGCCTCTTTTCTCGGTGGCGAAATCCACAACGCGCGCAGAAATCTTCCCAGAGGTTTGCTTGTCGGAGGTGCGTTTGTCACCACCGGATATATTCTCGGCACCGTCGCCGTACTCATCGCGCTCCCTGCCGGCGAAGTAAGTGGCCTGCAGGGAATCATGCAAGCCATTGCGAAATCCGTGGAACGCATCGGCCTCTCGGGTGCCGTCGCGATTGGAATCGTTTCATTTGCCGCCTTGCTCATCACCGTCAGCAATCTCGGCGCGATGGGCGCGTGGCTTGCCGTTTCCGCGCGTCTTCCTTTCGTCGCCGGACTCGATCGCTATCTTCCTCCCGCTTTCGCGCGCATTCATCCCAAATGGGGGACGCCGTACGTCGCTCTTCTCGTCCAGGCCGCGTGCGGAGTCATCTTCATCTTGCTCGGCCAAGCCGGAACCAGCGTCTATGGCGCCTACGAAGTGCTGGTAAGCATGGGAATCATTTCGTATTTCATTCCTTACCTGTTTGTCTTCGCTTCATTGATCCGTTTGCAACGCGAACCACCCGGCCCGGATATCATGCGAATTCCAGGCGGCCGCCCGGTCGCAAAAGCAGTCGGCATACTCGGCTTTACCACCACGCTGATCACCATTGCCTTTTCCGTGATCCCCGCGGAAGACGATCCGCACAAACTTCTGGCCGTCGTAAAAATTATCGGCCTCACAATATTGCTGCTGGCCATGGGCGTCTTCGTTTTCGTCTGGGGAAAATCCCAAGCAGCAAAACGCATCTAGCCACGCCTTTTTCCCTCTATCCGAAGTTACCCTTTCTACATGCGCGCGCCAGTGTGAATCGCGAGAACCTCCGGGCCGAAGTAAACTCCGCTTTAGACCTCGCTACGCGCGCTGAACCGTGCACGCCCGTTGCCGAGAGCCGAGTTCAGATTCAGTTGTGAGGCATTCAGCTTGACCACATTGGTACAAACCGAAACCATACCCTCTTCCGCCGGTGCTGTGCCCATCCCTCCCAGCGGCCCTCCCAAGCCATCCGCTCCGTGGATTTACAGTCCCTGGCTCGACCTGCTCGTAGGCTGCGGCGCGTGGTCCGCCCCGCTTCTGGGTGTCGCCATGTGGATGACGCCAACGCATACGCACGGCTGGGCCGTCGCCTTCTATGCACTCGCAATCATTTTCAATTATCCGCATTTCATGGCCACGATTTATCGTGCCTACCACACGCGCGAAAATTTCGAGAAGTACAAATTCTTCACCCTGCACATCACGTTGCTGCTTGCGCTCACCGCCGTCCTGATGCACGCGTCTCCCCGCCTCTTTCCCTGGGTCTTCACCCTCTACATTTGCTGGAGCCCGTGGCATTACAGCGGCCAGAACTACGGTTTGCTGATGATGTTCGCCCGGCGAAGCGGCGCGGAAGTCACTCCAACCGAGCGTCGCTGGTTGCGCGCCGCCTTTGTTGCATCCTACGTGATGCTGCTCGCCAGTTTTGAAACCGGCGGCTCGAACGATCCCCTGATTCTTTCGCTCGGCTTGCCCTCGAAAATCACTTTTCCTCTGCGTCTCGCGCTGGGCGGAGCCTTTGCCGTCTTCACCTGGCTTGGTTTCCAACGCATGGTACGCAAGCACGGGATTCACGCCATGATCGCGCCGGTCACTCTCGCGATAACCCAATTCCTCTGGTTCGTTTTGCCCACGCTTCTCGAATTGCGCTCCGCTTATCAGGTGCCGCAAACGCGCTACAGCAGTGGAATCCTCGCCGTCCTTCACTCCACGCAATATATCTGGATTACCAGCTACTACCAGCGTCGCGAAGCCCGCGCGGCAGGCCAATCGAACTGGCACCTGTGGGTCTATTTCGCAACGCTCGTGGCCGGCGGCATCGCTCTGTTCATTCCCGGCCCTTGGCTTGTCAGCTATCTCTTCCATTATGATTTCACCACCAGCTTCCTGATTTTCATGGCTGTCGTGAACATTCACCATTTCATTCTCGATGGAGCCTTGTGGAAACTGCGCGATTCGCGCGTCGCATCATTGCTCGTTGACCGCGGCGGAAAATCTGCGATCCCCGGCTCAACCCAGCCGGCGTCACAAAGAGTGCAGACTAAAACGCCCGGCGTTTCGCGTTGGTCTGGCGGCCGCTTTTTCCAGGCGCCGGCATTTGGCATCAGTCTCGCCGTTTTACTTTTTCTGTGGGGTGGCATTGACCAGATCCATTTCGCCCTCAGCAATGACAATGAAAATCTTTCCGCCCTCCACCGTGCGGCGGACATGAATCCCTACGACAGCGCTCTCAAAGCCCGCATCGCATCCGCGGAATCAAGCGCGGGAAAGCGTGACGAAGCCGTCGCCACGCTGCAGCAAGCCGTCGCGCTCAGTCCCCAAAACATTGGCCTACAGCATCAGTACGCTCGCGCCATGATCGAAGACGGCCGCTATCCCGATGCTTATGCGCACTACCAGAAAATGCTGCAAATATTTCCACGCGATGTGGACGCTCTGGTGAATTACGGATTGCTGGCCGCGCGCCTAGGTCATCCCGATGAGGCCGTGGATTCCTGGGAAAAAGCGGTGGACGTAAATCCAAATCAAACGAACGCGCAGCTCTATCTCGCCGAAGCATTCGATCGAAAAGGGCAGCACGCCGCTGCCTCCAGACATTGGGAGATTTTTTTGCGCCTCGCCGCGTCGCAGCCGGATTCCGCGGCTGTTACCTCGGAGCAGGTAATCTCCGCGTCCATTCAATTAGCCGACGATGAATCTGCGATCAACCAGTCCGGCGCGGCTCTCGCCCATTATCAGTCCGCTGTTGCCCTCGCTGAAAGCGCGAACAACCTCAAACTCGAAAGCCTCGCGCTGGCTCATCTCGCCGATCTGCAGGATAAAAGAAAAGATACCGCAGCCGCCGCTCAATCCTATCAGCGCGGTCTTTCGCTCGACGCCAAAGCCGGTGATCTGCGCAGCGAAGGTTTCGATTGGTTCAATTACGGCCAATTTCTTCGCCGCCATCAACTGCCCAACGATCTCGCGTACGCCTGCTTCCTCCACGCCGAAAATTTGCTGGCGTCTGCAGACCCGGCAGAATTGCAAACCGTCCAAACCGCTCGCCGCCAGGTCGGCAGCCAATTGGGTAAAAAGGCTCTCGCCGCCCAAAAAGATCTGCCCGCACTGCTCGCGCGCGCCACAAACCTTCCCGCTGGCTCCTTCTGAATCTTTCCCCCTCTATATTCTTCACTCATGAAACGCGCAATCACCAATCCCCGCGCCCGCCCCGAGGCCAAACCTGCTATCGAATACGGCGCAACTGTCCCAAAGGCCAACTGGCGCAATCCACAGACCCAGCTATCCTAAGTAATCCGCCGAGAGCCTTGCGAGGATTCGAGCAAAATGAAGCGTAATTTCAAAATGGCTGCCCCGGTATTTGCGGCCCTCGCTTACCTCTTGTGGCCGGCAATCGCAGCCTGCCGCCCCAACCAGATCGCAGATGATAATGCGATTCAATGGGACGCGATCTGCCCCATCGTCTACCCGGTTGATCAGTCCGCTTCCGACCACGGCGTTCACTACCTTTTCTATGGCAACGGTTTCTTCATCAACACTGACGGCTACTTGCTCACCGCCGCGCATGTCCTCAGCCAGCTTCACGGCGGCCAGCCTCATATCCTCCTCCGCCCATCTGCGGGCGCGCCGCGGATCGTTCCCGCTACCTTGGTGGCCATAGACCGCGAGCATGACGTAGCCGTTCTGCGGATCACGCCGAATCCTTTCGCCGATAATTACAAAGTTTCGTCTCTGCCCCTATCCTACGATAGGCCGTTGCACGGTCAGACTGTCCTAACTACAGCTCTTCTCCCTTCCAAGCCTCGCGATGCCTACACGCTCAATGCCACCATTGAAACGCGTTCTTGGGGAGAAGTCCTCGACTCTGAATTTTCTCAACTGGACAAGGGAAAGGGCGAAACCGAATTATTTCTTTTTAACCACGACATTATCCTGGGCCAAAGCGGTGCCCCGGTAACCTCCACCGGCCCTCACGAAGTAGTCGGTCTCGTCGAAGGCCAATGGCTCGGCCACGACACACTTGCCATTGCAACCGCCGAGCAACACACGCTAGGCGCGATCCTGCCCATCCATTACGCAATCGCATTGCTGCAGCAGAAGCACATCGCGTGGCACACATCCTCCGCTGATTCGGAGCATCAGGAAAACGGCGGAGAACAAGCCAAGGGATTTTCGCCGCCTGCTGCGCTTTCGTTGGTTCCCGCCGCTTACCCCTCGCAATCTCTCTTCGGCGGAGAAGTCGTGCTCGATGCGCTCGTTGATAGCAGTGGCCGGCTTGCCGACATCAAGGTCGTGCGCGGCGAATCTCCGTTCCTCGACAAAACCCTTGTCGCGGTCCGCACCTGGACCTTCCTCCCCGCGCGCAACGACGGCCAAGTAGTCGAGACAAGAATAGGAATCGCATTCCAATTTCCACAGCCTTACGTACCTCCCCGAACCGCTACTACTCACAATTACGAAGACGAATCCGCCGATTCTCCAGAAAAAAATTCCGCCGAGCGCGGTGCGCTCCCTGTTGTTACCGTCGAGCCGGAATATCCATCCGGCACCGACGTGCACGGCGGCGTGATTCTGTCCGCCGATATCAGCGAGCAAGGCCGGCTCGATTCGGTAAAAGTTCTGCGCGGCTTGGATCCTCTCACTCCCGCCGCCATCGCCGCTCTGCGCCAGTGGCATTTCGCGCCGGGAAAGCGCTCGGGCGCAAATGCTAATTCTCCCGTCATAGTGGTGTTCACGTTCACTCGTCCAGTCGTAGCCGTTCGCGCGCAAGCATCCAGATCCTCGCAATAGTTCGCCTGGTTCCGTTACAATTTCACTTCGCTTCGCTGTATTCTTCACCGCGAAAAGGCATAGAATCTGTGCCGCAATAAACGCAACGCCAAATTTTCAGGGGGAGCAATGTCCACCAAAATTATCACCGTCCGCGGCCGCGAAATTATCGACTCCCGCGGCAATCCGACCGTTGAAGCCGAAGTGGGCATCGAAAGCGGCGCCATAGGCCGCGCTGCGGTTCCCTCCGGCGCATCCACAGGCGAGCATGAAGCCAATGAACTCCGCGACGGTGATAAATCGCGCTATTCCGGCAAAGGAGTCCTTAAAGCCGTCGGTCACGTGAACACCGAAATCGCCAAAGCCATCGCCGGCATGGACGCTTCCGACCAGCGCGCCGTCGATCGCCGCATGATCGACGCCGATGGCACTCCCAACAAATCTAATTTCGGCGCGAACGCTATTCTCGCCGTCTCCATGGCCGCCGCTCGCGCTGCCGCCGCTCAACTTGAGCTGCCGCTCTATCAATATCTCGCGCGGTATTCGTCGGAGGGCTATGCCGATACTCTTCCAGTCCCCATGATGAATATTTTGAACGGCGGCGCGCACGCCGATAATTCCGTGGACGTTCAGGAATTCATGGTCATGCCCCTTGGCGCCCCCAATTTTCACGAAGCCCTGCGCTGGGGCATCGAAGTTTTCCATAGCCTGAAAGCGGTCCTGAAGAAAAATGGCTACTCCACGTCTGTCGGCGATGAAGGCGGCTTCGCACCCAACTTAAAATCAAACGTCGAAGCCGTCGAGCGCGTTCTGGAAGCCATCACCGCCGCAGGCTACAAGCCCGGTGAACAAATTTCCATCGCTCTCGATCCCGCCGCCAGCGAATTCTACGACCGCGAAAAGAAAAAATACGTCTTCAAGAAATCCGACAAGTCCGAGCACACATCCCAACAAATGGTCGAGTTCTGGGAATCTTGGGTCCGCCAATATCCCATCGTTTCCATCGAGGACGGTCTCGCAGAAGACGACTGGGACGGCTGGAAGCTACTCACCCACGCACTCGGAAGACCTGGCGTAGGCTCGGACGCGAAGAGCAAGAAATCAATTCAGCTGGTCGGCGACGATATCTTCGTAACCAACCCGAAGATTTTCGCCCGAGGAATTTCCGAAAAAATCGGCAATGCCATCCTGATCAAATTGAATCAGATCGGCACGGTCACGGAAACTGTCGAAGCCGTGGAAATGGCCCGCAAAGCCAATTACGCTTCCATCGTCTCCCACCGCTCCGGTGAAACCGAAGATACTTTCCTCGCCGACTTCGTCGTGGCCATGGGCTGCGGCCAGATTAAAACCGGCTCCGCCTCCCGCACCGACCGCGTCGCCAAATACAACCAACTCCTGCGCATCGAAGAGCGCCTCGGCGAAGACGCTGTCTTCCCCGGCTTCAAAGCCCTTTCAGCGCATCCCGTACTTCGCCCGCCGCGCGTCGTCGGCCCCGCAGAGGGCGCCCGCCGCGAGGGGGAGTAAGATATGCTTCATCGCCATGAGTGAAGATCTGCGCCGCGATCCGGTCGTCAGTTGCCGGGCTCGCCCGATCGCCGGCGCCTGACCGCCTTTCGTTTCGCCGGCTCTTTTGTTCCTTCCGGGTTAATCGAGGTCCGAATCCTTTGGTGTCCGAAACGTGGGGTTTCTCAAATGAAGTCAGGCTTGGAACTCCGGCGTGGATTGAAAGGGTGGAACGCCCGCCCCTTCTAAGATTCTCCGCTACTTCTGGAACTGAACCGTCAGCACCATCCGCGTCGCGATCGGCTTCCCATCCGACAGCGCCGGTTCAAATACCCACAGCGCCACCGCTCTTTCCGCTTCACCCTGCAGCACGCGCGGACCGGATATTATTTTAGTTTCCACCACGTTCCCTTTTTCGTCGATCAAGGCGTCGAGTTTCACCACCTCGTCCGAGTCCAGCCCTGTCGCCCACGCCGGAATGGATGGCGGTTCTTGCGACACAATTTTCGCCGGAACGTTTTCTCCGGCATTCATCTCATTTGGCTTTCGACGTGTCGCGTGCACCGATGCCGCCTGATCGGAGCTAGCCAAGCTTTTGTCTGCTCCAACCTGGGGAACGCCTGACCCGTTGGAATCCTCGATGCCTTTGCTCGCTGGCGCGGCTCCCACACCTGCAGTTGTCGCGGCCGCACCTTGCGCAAAAGTAACACCGGGCCTTTGCGCCTCTGTCATCTGCAGAGTCTTCTGTGCCGCTTGCGCGGGCGCCGCTCCGCCATTGTTGGCGCTAGTGGCGACTAACGGAACTTGTGTTGGCGATAACGGTCCCGTCGCTGTTACCGGGGGCTGTTTTGGTTGAGCTGAGGATGCCAACGTCCGGTTGCTGCTGTTAGTCGAAAAACCGCGCCGAGCAAGCCAACCAACGCCCAACACCGCCGCAATCACGATGGCTGCGGCGATTCCGACGACAATCGCTTTTTTCCCCTGCGTGAATTGACCCAGCCTGCCGATCCGGGGCGCGGGCGCTGAGAGCGTTTTTGCCTCGCTCGCGGTGTTCGAGCTTTTCTCGCCTTGCTTCTTCGCGTTTGCGGCTGCCGCCTCTTGCCCGGGCTCTTTCGTTTCTCTTGTGGCGGGCTCTTGTGGGGCCTTGGCTTTGCCTTCCATTGCAGCGAGCGCGGCCACTAGGTCCGCGTCTTTCGCTTCGTTCCAGTCCAACTCCTCGTCTGTCGGTTCGTGCTTACGCACGGCGGTTAAAGACTCGTGCGCCGCCTCCAAGTTTATGGGTAACGGCGAGGCGAACGCCGTCGCAGGAGTCTCTGGAACGGTCGCGGGAATTTTTTCGCCGCTCGGCGCGCTGGATTCCGTGGTCGCTACTGCGGGCTGTTCAGTGTGGACCGGAACCTCAGCGCCGATAGGCGCAATCGATTCCATGAGAGATTCCCTGACCGGCGCCGACGTCTGACTTTTGACCGCCGCTTCAAGTATGTCTTGCGCCGTAAGTGGGCTCTCCGCAGGCGCGAGCTTTTCAGCGCTCCAAAATTGCGGATCGTAAGAGGTGAATTCCAGGTCCGTGTAGCCCACCTCGCCGGCTTGCCGTGACTCCCGCACTTTGCACAGAATCTCTTTTTCGGTTTGGTCGTTTCGCAGAAAAACGCATTGCCCCGGAGAAATTTTCGCATTCAATTTCAGCACCGCGCCGTTCTCGAAGACGATCGTCGTTTTTGTCGTCTCGGTAAAAAGCTCCCGTTGTTCTGAGCCCTCCACGGTCTTCGACCCCTGAATCGTGACCGGGATCTCCAACACGGTTCCTTGATTTCGCGCAGTATCAGCCATTCTTTTTCGCCCCGCTCGACGGATTTTTGTGCTTCGCCCCGGGTCTCGCTACTTGCGGAAGCTGGCCAAGGTTTTCGGTTTACAGGCTGCCGGTCCCATGCCCGGCGCCTGTGCCTGAGCTCGCCTATCTCAATCCATCCTCTACTCCGGGGCCGTCGGCCGCAATAGCCGTGAAGTACCGATTTTCCACTACCGTACATCCCCGCTCCGCTCTCGATTCGAAGCCGGATTTGACCTCCGTGCTAGCCTGTTTGGCGCCGATATGTGCACCCAAGCCGCATTCTTAATGATGACTAATCGATCGCGGACTCTCGCTTTCTTACCCCGGACTCGGACCCAAAATGAGATGGCCCTAACTCACTCAAAACAAACAATCGGCCTTCTGTCTAACCGGTACTAGAATCGACCATGATCAAACGCCCAAAACCCATTGTCCTTACCGTTCTCGATGGCTGGGGCTATCGGTCCGAAACCAATGGCAACGCGATCGCTCTCGCGCGCAAGCCCAACTACGACCGCATCCTCAGGGATTTTCCCAACACCCTGATTCGAACTTCCGGCCCCGCCGTTGGCCTTCCCGTCGGACAAATGGGCAATAGCGAAGTCGGCCACCTGAATATCGGCGCCGGTCGTATTGTTCACATGGACAGCACCCGAATCGATCAGCTCATCGCCGCCGGCAAGTTTTCTCTCCAGCCTCTGCTTCTCGAAGCCATGGAAGACGGCCGCGCGCGGCAGCTCCATCTGTTGGGATTGGTAAGCGATGGCGGCGTCCACTCACACCTGAACCATCTCTTCGCGCTCCTGGAAATGGCGCGAGAAAACAAAGTTAAGAATGTTTTTGTTCACTGCTTTATGGACGGGCGCGATACCCCTCCGCACAGCGGAATAGATTTCCTCCGTCAGCTCGAACAAAAGATGCGCGAGCTAGGCGTAGGCCAGATCGCCACCGTCAGCGGCCGCTACTACGCCATGGATCGCGACAACCGTTGGGAGCGCATAGAAAAGGCTTATCGCGCGATCGTGCATGGCGACTCAGATGCGAAATTTACAGATCCCATCGCCGCGGTCCGCGCGAGTTACGAAAAGGGTGTCACCGATGAATTTATTATTCCCGCCGTTATAACTACCGAACCCGCGCCTGGAAAACCGGCTGCGCCTCGCGCCGTGATTCGCGACGATGACTCCGTAATCTTTTTTAATTTCCGCGCCGATCGCGCTCGCCAGATGACCCGCGCCCTCATCGATCCTGGCTTCGATAAAATTACCGATCCGGAACGCCCGAAAAACCTCACCTTCGTCGCCATGACCCAGTACGACAAATCCTGGCCCTGGCTTCGCTACCTCCTCGCGCCCGAAAAGCTGGAGCAAATTGTCGCCAATGTTTTCGCCGAGCAGCGATTCAAGAACCTGCGCGTCGCGGAAACCGAAAAATACGCCCACGTAACTTATTTTTTTAACGGCGGCGTCGAAAAACCCTTCCCCGGTGAAGAACGCGTCCTCGTTCCTTCTCCGAAAGTGCCGACCTATGACTTGAAGCCGGAAATGTCCGCCGCTGGCATCGCCGAAACCGTCGTTCACGCAATCGAAAAGGGAGAATTCGACGCTATCATCATGAATTTTGCAAACGCGGATATGGTTGGCCACTCAGGAAATCTGGAAGCCACCATTAAAGCCGTGGAAACCGTAGACGGATGTCTGGGCCAGATATTTCAAGCGCTGCGTCTCCGCGGCGGCGCATGGATCATCACTGCCGATCACGGCAACGCCGAAACCATGATCGATCCCGTCACCGGCGGGCCGCACACCTATCACACCACCAACCCCGTCCCCTTCATTTTGCTCACTGACGATGGCCAAATAAAATTAGCCTCGGGTGGTTCGCTGCGCGATATCGCTCCCACCATGCTCGGTGTTCTCGGCGTCGCCGAGCCGGGAGAGATGACCGGCCGCGACTTGCGCACGCCCCCAAAATAAATCAAAACTTCGCGCACCGTCGCGAAAAGGAGACTCGAGAAAAATGGAAGTAGAACCCGGACGCGACGACAAGAAATCCGAGATCATGGGTTACGCGCGCCCGATGAATGCTCTCTGGCTCGCAGTGCTTTTCGCTGCCACCTGGGCCTTTTGGTCTCTTAGCGCCGCCTTCATCCTGCTCGGCTTGCTGATCGCCGCAACCGTCCTCGGTTTTTTCTTTCGAAAAAAACACCCATGACCCGCACCATTCCCGCCGAAACAAAATTGCTGATTTGCGTCTGGCACCGTTTCTCGCTCTGGAATCCTCCCCCGCTCATGGCTGAACGCGTTCGCGAGCGCTGGCCCGAAATGCGCGTCGCGCATCTGCCCACCTACGACGGCCTGCAGACCGAGCTTCCGGACACGAACATATTCGTCGGCTTCTCGCTGCGCCCCGAAAAATTCGCCTGGGCCCGCAAGCTCCTCTGGCTTCATTCCACCGCCGCGGGGATCGGGCAACTGATGTACCCCGAACTGCGCCGCAGCGGCATCGAAGTCACCAATGCCAGCGGCGTTCACTGCGTTCCCATGGCCGAACATATTCTCGGCACGCTTATCGCGCTCGCCCACCGCTTCCCGGACTACTTCCGTTTTCAGCAGCAAGCGAAGTGGGCGCAGCAGGAATTATGGGACGCGCCGGTACGACCGCGCGAGCTTCGCGGACAAGTCGTGCTGTTCATCGGTTTCGGTGCCATCGGCCGAGAAGTTGCAAAACTCGCCCGGCCTCTGGGAATTCGGGTGTGGGCTGTCACGCGTACGGGCAAAGGCGACGCGGACCTTGCGGAAAAGTTCTTTCCATCTTCGAAATTGCTGGAAGCGCTTCCACAAGCTGACTTCGTGATACTCGCCGCGCCCGAGACTTCAGAGACCCGCGCGATGATGGGCGCGCGGCAATTCGCGCTAATGAAACCTTCCGCATATTTCATCAACGTAGCTCGGGGCGCTCTTGTGGACGAACCCGCGCTGATCGCAGCGCTTCAGCAAAATAAAATTGCCGGCGCTGCGCTCGATGTTGCCTCGCAAGAACCGCTGCCGCCGGAGAATCCCTTGTGGAAGCTCGACAACGCATTCATCACGCCGCATGTGAGCGCTGTGAGCGAACATCTGTGGGAGCGCCAAACGGATTTGCTGATGGAGAACCTTGAACGCTGGTTCAGCGGTCGCGAATTACTGAATCGCGTGGACCTCGAGCGAGGCTATTAGGGGATACAACCAAGGTTTGGATTATCACCACTCGCCGTTCGGCCCGGGAGACACGGCGCAAGACGGCGTCGGGAATCAATCGCCGGCCGCGGGCTTCGGCGAAGTGTACCCTTGGCGGGCTATCACGATTACCTTCTTCATCTTTCCTTTTTTGTCCGGCTGCATCATCGGATTGCCCTGCTCGTCCACAATCTCCAGCTTGAGCTTGTGATATTTTCCGTCCGGAGAAGTGGAAGGCGTGAAGCCCAGCGTGTACTGGCTCCTCAGAAATGTGGCAACGGTGTTAAATATACCGTTCATCTCGCCCTGGAACCTTGGAAACCAGGCATATCCGCCGGTCATCTCGGCAAATGTAGTGAGCTGATTTTTCGCCTGGAGATAACCGATGCTGTCTCCACCTCTGGGGTTTCGCACATCCCTCTCTTCCGCCATGCCGACGGAGAAAATCGGCACGTCGGTTTCCTTAACCCGCCTAAGCGTTTGGTCCAGCGTATGCTTGCTAAAAGTATCGTAGCCGCTTGCGAGCAAAAGAATGGACTTCTTTCCTTTCACGTCGCGAAGTTCGTCCAGCGTCTCGAGCAATGCATCGAACAAGTTTGCCTCGTGGAAAGTCGGAAAGTACAGCTGCGCCACAGCCTGCGCCACTTCCTGTTTATTCCTTGTGAAGTCCACCAAAACGTGTGTTTGCAGGTCGAAGGTCTTCAGCGCGACGTAATCTTTATCAGTCAGGTGGCCGAGGAAATTGTAGCCCCAACTCTTCGCTTCGTACGCATACCACTCGCCTCCCAGTTGGCTGAATTCCAGCAAAATGACGATTGTGATCGGAGCCTCGCTGGGAGCAAAGTTCGAGATCTGCTGCGGCTGGTTATTGTCGAGAACTCGAAAGTTTTCTTTCTTCAGATTGGTGAGCAAGTCGCCATCCTGATCGGTCACCACCGCATCGATATTGACGACGTTCGACTCCACGGAGATGGATGTTTGCGGAGGCGGAGCCTGCCCTGCCTGTTGCGGCTGTTGTTGTCCCGTGGGCGGATTGGGCGGAGCTGGTTGCTGCGTCGGCGCGGGTTTTTGCGGTCCCTCCTGCTGCTTGGCCCGGGCAGTCAGAGCGCCCGGAGGTATGCCCAAAGCCGCCAGGAGAATTCCCAGAAGAACCGCGCGAACCCACATCTTCGAATTCATATATTTCCTCTCCCCGCTTTGATGCTGCCGGAGCCGTTTGTGGATGGTCTATTGCCATCCAGAAAACGCCGCGCTCCAAGCGCCCGATTACATCGTGACGCCATGATAATATGAATCGCTTTTCCACTTATCGATGTAATTCAAAAGTAATTGGGAGACTCGAAAGAATGGCGCGTCCGAACCTTCGAATTTTTGCGTTCGTAGTCTGCGGCATCCTTTTCTCCGCCACATACACTGGCGGACAGGGTCTAAGGGAACAGTCGTCGCAACCAGCGACCCCCAGCGCCGACCTCTCGAGAATTCAAGGCGAAGCCATCATCTGGCTCCAGGATCTAATCCGCATAAACACCACAAATCCGCCGGGCAACGAAATTGTGGCCGCAAAATACATCGCTGACATCCTAAAGAGAGAAGGAATTCCTTCGGAAATTTTCGAGAGCACCCCGGGCCGGGGGTTCTTAGTCGCGCGCCTTTCCGCGACGGCGGTCCCGGATCCCTCCCGCGCGTTGCTGTTGCTGGGTCACCTTGATGTGGTTGGTGTGGATAAGAGCAAATGGTCTGTCGACCCCTTCGCCGCCGTTATGAAGGATGGCTATCTTTACGGCCGTGGCTCCATTGACGATAAAGGAATGACGGTTGCCAATCTTGCCGTGCTCGTCGCATTGAAGCGCTCTTCGGCGCACTTGAACCGCGATGTCATTCTGCTCGCCGAAGGCGACGAAGAAGCGGGGGGCGAGTTTGGAATGAAATTCGCCGTCGAAAAACATTGGGACAAAATCGCGGCTGGTTTCGCGCTTAACGAAGGCGGCCACACCGTTCTGAAGAATGGAAAAGTTCAATACGTCGGCGTGCAAGCCACCGAGAAAGTAGCCGTTA
>Ga0302325_10018845_pt1 | contig 14531 bp, 14 predicted proteins | sample Palsa_T0_2_FD_201948 | JGI IMG/M metagenome (GOLD analysis project Ga0302325, IMG submission 201948) | Peat permafrost microbial communities from Stordalen Mire near Abisko, Sweden - Palsa_T0_2 | ecosystem: Environmental > Terrestrial > Soil > Palsa > Peat permafrost | place: Sweden: Abisko... | reverse complement strand
GCCGAAGGCGACGACGGGCGCAAAGTCGAGTCGCCCCGTGAACCAGGGCTTGACCTGATGGATGCCCCCGCTCTCCACCTCGACCGGATGATCGCTATACAGGACGCGCAGGTGGTCGTTCACTGCCTCGGCGAGCATCGGGTCGGAACCGTGAGGCTTCCACAAGAGGATGGCGAAGGCCGCGGCAGCAGCGAACGCTGCGGACGCGAAGAGCGAGACCCGCCGCGTGCGGCGCATACCCCCTGAGGCTCGCGGCGGCTCGCCCATGAGCCGTTTCTCGATCGAGCGCCGGAGTGCTTCGGGGGCGCGCGGCCTTGGGAGGTGGTCTTGAAGGACAGCGGAGAGCTCGCGCTCTACGGCGTCCTCCCGACGGCACGCGTCGCATTCGGCAAGGTGGGAGTCCACGCGCGCGCGAAGCTCTCCGGTCAGCGTTCCGCGCTGGCTATCGAGCAGGTGGTTTCTTGTTTCGGTGCAGTCCATGACACTCAACTCCCGTACTCCCGTAGCCGTTCGCGAAGAATGCCCCGGGCCCGAGCAAGCCGCGATTTCACTGTCCCGACGGCGCATCCAAGGGTTTCGGCGAGCTCCGTTTCCGTAAAACCCTCCAGGTCGAGCAAGATGATCGCCCTCGCATCCACGCTGAGCGACGCAAGCGCGGCCTCGATGTCGGTCGTCACGACGCCGCGGAGCCGCTCCAGCTCCTCGTCCCCTCGGAGTGGTTCGCTCGCCGTGGTGGCCGCTTCGGCAGCGAATTCGTCCTCGAATCCCCCGTGGACGGGGTTCGCACGTGCGCGCCGGTAGGAGTCGATATGCGCGTTGCGTAGAATCCTGAAGAGCCACGCCCGCAGGTTGGTGCCCGTCGTGAATTGCGACTCCGCGGCGATCGCACGTGTGTAGGTCTCCTGGACGAGATCTTCCGCGTCGGAGTCTCGTCCCGTGAGGTTTCGCGCGACGCGGTAGAGCGCATCGAGGTGGTCGAGGGCGGCGCGCGGCAGCGCGAAATTCTCCTTTCTCACTGCTTCCGGATACCAGACCTTGTCGCCGCTTGCATCGGTCGCAGCGACCAAAGTCAGGTGGGAAACCGCTCGCATCAGGTGCCTCTGACATGGAGAACGGCGTGCACCGACAAAACGTTCCATGGCCGCATCACGGCCCGCTGGACGAGCGGCTCGTCGTACCCGGTAGCGGGAGCGCTCATCGAGGGGCTGATCCCTAAATCCAGATTTGGAATGGCTCTCGCCGCGATCAGATGCGTAGAGCTGGGTGCGCCTGAGCTCGTCTTTCTTGTCCTCCCAAAGGCCTGCGGCCACGGAACCATCCGGTGACAGTCCCCGTTGGTAACGGTGAAGACGAATGGCCCTTCCGGGGAGCGCTCCCATTTCCTGCCACACGACCAACCGCTGCCCTTAATCCGCCCTTCATCACATCCAAGGTCGGTCTCATGAATATCCGCAAGAATTCTCGATCGACGTACAAGAGTGCGCAGTCTATGGGCGTTGCAGTACGCGGCGCGGTCGTCAATATGCCTGGCGCCTGGGCAGATCGAGGAAAGACGACTTCCGAGAACAATTGGCCTCTAGGGGAACAGAGCGTAGTCATTACGTCCGTCGGTCCCCGCACGACGGCCTTCCTGGCCGATGACGACGCAGGCTTCCGCGAGGTCGCGCGGCAGCTTCTGATTGAAGATGGCTACGCGGTAACCGAGGCCGCGGACGGCGGCGAGGCCCTCGAGCTGCTCTCGGCCATGGCGGACGCCCGACTTCCGCTCCCGGAGGTTCTCATCCTGGAATTCCTCATGCCAACGCTCAGCGGCCTGGGTGTGCTGCTGGCTTTACGGCGGATCGTTCGGCTCCCGCCGACGCTCATGGTGACCCGCTTCCTGGATCGTTCTGTCGACACTCTTGCGACGAGGCTTGGTGTCCGTCGCGTGCTCCGAAAGCCAGTCGACGGCTACGCCCTATGTGCTGCGGTGGATGAGACGATTGCGAGCGATCGCGCGAGATACAGGGACTAAGCGACGAAACCGATCCGTCGGGAGTGAGCGGGTGCCGAAGACGTGGAACGAAACGCGCCGACGTCCGTTGCGGCGGGAAACAGATCGGAGGATCTGAGCCATGAAACAGGATTGGGAGCGCCGTGACTTTCTGTCGTTGATGGGGATCGGTGGAGTCGTCTTCGCCTCGGGGCTCGTGGGGTGTGGTGGAGCGGCTGCAGCTGCGGCACCGACGCTAGGAGCGTCGCAGGCCAAAGGGCGCCTCGCAGGCGAGGACTTCTTCTTCCTTCAGCTCTCGGACACACACTGGGGATTCAAGGGGCCGCCCAACCCGCAAGCGGACGTGACGCTGGAGCACGCCGTGGCCACGATCAACGCGGTCGATGTGCAACCAGACTTCATCGTCTTTACCGGTGACCTCACGCACACGACCGACGACGCCGCCGAGCGACGCACCCGGATGGCGCGTTTCAAGGAAATCGTGTCCGCGCTCAAGGTCAAGGATGTTCGCTTCATCCCCGGTGAGCATGACGCCTCGCTCGATCGCGGCGACGCGTACCGCGAGGCGTTCGGCGAAACGAGGTACTCGTTCGATCATAAGGGGGTCCATTTCATCGCGCTCGACAACGTCTCCGAGGCGAGCGGGATTCTGGGCGATGCACAGCTCCAGTGGCTCTCCGCCGACCTGGCCCGTACCCCGGCGGATGTGCAGGTCGTAGTGCTCGCGCACAGGCCGCTATTCGACCTCTATCCCGCGTGGGATTAGATGACCAAGGACGGTGCACGAGCCATCGACATCCTGACCCAGAGGGACAACGTCACTGTCTTCTATGGGCACATCCATCAGGAGCACCACCAGATGACTGGGAAGATTGCGCATCACTCGGCGCGGTCGCTCGTGTTTCCGCTACCGGCCCCTGGGTCGGTGCCTAAGAAGGCTCCATTGCCGTGGGACCCGGCGAGCAGCGACCATGGGCTCGGCTGGCGCTCGATCGCTGTGAATGAAGGAAGGACGCAGCTCACCGAGGTTCCCTTCCGGTGATGCTCCGATCGGCAGCCGTTCTGGCAATCACTCTAGCGGCCGTCGGCGCGGGCGCGTGCGTGCACGAGTCGCCTTCGGTCGCCGCGGCGGGCGCGCCATCCCGAGCGCAGGCGAGCGCATGTCATCACGCCCTGCCATCGTGCGCTGGTCCTCCCCCGACCTACACGGACGACGTTCGGCCGATCCTAGAGCGGCGTTGTTTCAAGTGCCACGCCGGCGACGGGGCCGCGGCGGACGAGCACGACTTCTCTCAGGTGCAGATCTTGCGCGCGCAGAAGACAGCGTTGGCCGGCGAAATCGGCACCTGCTCGATGCCGCCGTCCCCGGAGCCGCCCGTCGCCGACGCTGAAGCGGAGGTGCTGCTGCGGTGGGTGGCCTGCGGCGGGGTCGCGAGATGAGACCAGCAGGGCCCCTCGACTGCACGTTTTCTGCGCGACGGAGGGCGAAACGCTCACGGCCGAAAGACATTGCGTGGCAGCTCGGCGCGTCGTCGTATGCACGGTTCCGATGAACATGCGGCAACCGGCGCGCGACACTGTGTGGGCCCGTCCCGAAGAGATGGCGGGACTGCTCGACTTCTGGCGCGTCTACGACGCCAATCACGACGCGCTCGTCGCCGAGACCGCTCCTCGCCGAGGTCCCCAAGAGCGGCGTAGTCCTTCGCTCTCTCCCGCCCGAGGCGGTGGCGGCCGCCTCTACCGCGGTTCGCGAGCATCTGCGTTGAGCGATAGAGGAGGGGGACTGGGGCCCGTACGAGAGCGACGAGCGGGCGCGCGCCGACTGGTATGCGAGAAGTGGGCTGACGTTCGCCGACTGGTACGAGACGACGTGCGTCTTCGTCCGCTGTTTCCCGCCTCGACTCTTGCAAGAGTATCGTGACGAGCCCCTTCGCGCCGAGGCGGCCGTCGCCGCCCTCCATCGATCGGCGGGCCGTCGTTTTGGGCGAGCAGTTTATGCGCGCGAGGGAAGAAATCGTGCGGGAGGCGGAGGCCTCACTTCGTCGGAGCGAAGCGGATCTCCGAGAAGCACAGAAGCTGTGCTGCCATCGGCAGGATCGCTGGAGGTATCGCGCACGACTTCAACAACCTCTTGCTACACCGATATCCTCCACCGTCGCGTCGCGCGAGATTGGAAAGCGCTCGACAGCATCGAGCAGGTGAGACGGGCATGCGCGCGGGCCACCGATCTCGCTCAACAGCTTCTCATCTTCAGCCGTCAGCAACTCGTCGATCCGCCGGTGCTCGACCTTGGCGACGTGGTCGAGGATGCGGAGAAGATGCTCGGGCCCGTGCTCGGCACGCGGGTGGAGCTTGTGGTGCGGACAACGCGCCCTCTAGGCAGCGTGAAGATCGATCGCGGGAGTCTGGAGCAGGTCATCATGAACCTCGTCGTCAACGCGCGCGACGCCATGCCCAACGGGGGGAAGGTCTTTCTCGCGACGGCGGCCGCTCCCCTCGCCGGCGGGCGTGGACAGGGTGCCTACGCGATGCTGGCCGTCACCGACCAGGGCGCTGGAATGGACGCGGCGACGCGCACCCGCGTCTTCGAGCCCTTCTTCACAACCAAGGGGCCGGGAAAAGGGACGGGCCTTGGGCTCGCAACCGTGCGCGGCATCGTGGAGCAAGCCGGCGGGTTCATCGAGGTTCGTAGCGAGTCGGGCGAAGGGACGACCTTCGAGGTCTACCTGCCGCGTGTCCAGTCGCCGGAGCGTGGCTAGGAACGAGAGACCACACCAAGTCCGGGTGGGCGCAGGCACGCCCCGCGGGATGCAGCCCGACGCTGCGGAGGTGTAGGGGCGGCAGCGCTGGCTGCGAGACGTACGAGGCGATCGCTTTGTCCCGCAAGCCGCGATGCGTGTCGCGGGCGACCAAGTAGCGAAGTTGCTGCAGGGCGACGACCGATAAGTCCTACTTAACTCCGAATCTGCATCATTGATTGGAGATGATGGGCGGATGATCGCAAAGTCGTCCTCGGCGCGGAAGAAAGCCGATGGGTTCTGTTGCCGCGAACGCCGGAAGAGAGGAACCACATGTTGCATTCGAGATTCGCGATCTGGACGTGCTTGTCCGCGGCGTGTGGCGGGGCGGTCCAGCCGCCTGCGTCACCGCCGACCAGTCATGCCGGAGATGCCCCGCCCGCGCTCGCGGCCTCGAGCGTGCCAGCCACCGGCTCGTCGGCCAAGCTCTCCGAGGATGCCACGCTCTCGCCGCGTCCGACGAACCAGTTCTGGTGGCCTGATCGTCTGGACCTCTCTGCGCTGCGGAAGCATGGGTCAGAGTCCGATCCGATGGGGCCCGGCTTCAAGTATGCCGAGGCGTTCTCCAAGCTCGACGTCAAGGCAGTCAAGCAGGACATCGCCCGGGTTCTTGCTAGCTCGCAGCCGTGGTGGCCGGCCGACTACGGCAACTATGGGCCATTCTTCATCCGCATGGCATGGCATAGCGCGGGCACATATCGGATCTTCGACGGCCGCGGCGGCGCCGGTGGTGGACAGCAGCGATTCGAGCCGCTCAACAGCTGGCCCGACAACGCAAACCTTGACAAGGCCCGCCGGCTGCTCTGGCCAGTGAAGCAAAAATACGGTGCCAGCATCTCGTGGGCGGACCTGATGGTACTCGCCGGCAACGTTGCCCTCGAGACGATGGGCTTTAAGACCTACGGCTACGCTGGCGGCCGCCAGGACCAGTGGGAGGCCGACATGACCTACTGGGGGCCCGAGCACAAGTGGCTCGGCGACGAGCGACACGCCCCTGAGGGTTCGCTGCGCCGACCTCTGGGCGCGGTCCAGATGGGACTCATCTACGTAAACCCCGAGGGCCCAAGCGGCAACCCCGACCCCCAAGCGGCGGCGAAGGACATTCGTGAAGCCTTCGGACGCATGGCCATGAACGACGAGGAGACCGTGGCTCTTATTGCGGGTGGTCACAGCTTCGGCAAGGCCCACGGGGCCGCACCCGCGGCGAACTGCGTCAGTGTCGCCCCTGCCGGAGCTCCCCTAGAGCAGCAAGGGCTCGGCTGGAGGAACGGTTGCGGCACTGGAAGCGGCAAGGACGCAATCACCAGCGGGCTCGAGGGCGCCTGGACGATGACGCCCACCCACTTCTCAATGGACTACCTGTCGAACCTTTTCACCTACGACTGGATCCAGACCAAGAGCCCTGCAGGTGCCATCCAATGGACACCGAAGGATGGCAAGGGCAGCCGGCTCGTGCCGGACGCGTTCGACAAGTCCAAAACCCACGCGCCAATGATGTTTACCACGGACCTCGCGCTAAAGCTGGACCCCAGCTACCAGAAGATCGCGCGCCACTTCCTCGACAATCCCAAGGACTTCGAGGCCGCGTTCGCCCGAGCCTGGTTCAAGCTCACGCACCGCGATATGGGACCCCGCGCGCGCTACCTCGGGCCCGAAGTGCCGAAGGAAGCCCTCGCATGGCAGGATCCCATCCCACCCGTCAATCATAAGCTTGTCGGCCCCACCGAGATAAAGACCCTGAAGCAGACGATCCTCGCGTCAGGGCTCGCGGACGGTGAGCTCATACGCGCCGCGTGGGCCGCGGCGGCGACGTTCCGCGGCACCGACAAACGCGGCGGCGCCAACGGCGGCCGCCTGCGCCTGGCTCCACAGAAAGATTGGGCGATCAACGACCCCGCAGAAGTGTCCAAGGTCGTGGGTCGTCTGGAGCAGATTCAGGCGGACTTCAACAAGCGCGGCGACGGCAAGGAGATCTCCCTTGCCGACCTGATCGTGCTCGGCGGAACGGCTGCCGTGGAACGGGCGGCGAAGGCAGGGGGCTTCGCGGTGACCATGCCGTTCACTCCCGGACGAACGGATGCGTCGCAGGAGCAGACCGACGTCAACTCGTTTGCTGTCCTCGAGCCCAGGGCCGATGGTTTCCGCGACTTCTTCGTCAACCTGCTCGACATGTCCACGACGTGGCGCAAATCGGCCACGAACGAGGGCCTGTACGAGGGCGTCGATCGGGCCACTGGCCAGGTGCGGTGGACGGCCACGCCGGTCGACTTAGTCTTCGGGTCGCACTCTGAACTCCGCGCCATCGCCGAGGTCTACGCCGCCGACGACGGCAAACAGAGATTTGCACAGGATTTCGCCAAGGCGTGGGCGAAGGTGATGATGCTAGATCGGTTTGACGTGCGGGGCGGGTGAGTCGTCGCGGGGGTTCGGGGAACGGACGGAAAGTTGCCCACGGACATCGAGATCCCCGTTCGAACCTCGCGAAGGCGCAGCCGCTGGGTGAGAATCTCGACTTCGCCCGTACCCAACGTTCACCCCCCGATGACCGCCCTGACCCTCGCCCTCTCTGCCGAAAGGATCTCTATCGCCGGCCCGAGCCCGAGCGCGGCCGCGAGCGCCCTGAGCAGACTCGCCGCTGACGAAGCCGTGATGATCGGTCGCGGCACGGAGCGGCCAGCGCGGACCGAACCTCGGTTCTCTTTGGCGGCTCTTCGTAACGAGTTGATGATGATCGAGGAGCGCCTGCCCCAGCGCGCGGGATTCGGGCTTCATGATCCTCTCCGGTGAAGGTTGATAGGCTGTTCCTGAAGATCGACGAATCAGTCGAGACCGAGGTCCACGAGTCGGCGCGGTTCTGGGTGGTGAAGCCTGACGATTGTTGAAGGCGCCGTGGCCGCGCCCGCAACCACGATTTCGATCCTGGCGAGCCGACGCCATATCTACCGGCGAGGGGGGGGTGAGATACAGGTGAGATACGGACCCCGTCACCAACGGCCATCCAAGGTCACTCAGCGCCCCCCGACCCTGCAAATCCACCGGGAATTTTGGGGTGACCGACGGGTCTTGAACCCGCGACATCTGGAGCCACAATCCAGTGCTCTACCAACTGAGCTACGGCCACCGCACGAACGACGTGCCGCCCGCACCATAGCCCCGCTGCCCGCCGATTCAAGGGGGGCGTCCAGACGCCTATTCGCTCCGAGCTCCGCGCGCCCCGTTAGAAACCCGTGTGGTACACGATCACGATGCCGGTGCCGATGGCCTCACTTTCAAGCCAATCGCTCGAGACGCTTTGCATCCACGGAGGGCAAGAGCCCGATCGCGAGACCGGAGCCGTGATGACTCCGATCGTTCTCTCGACCACCTTTGCTCAAGACGGGCCCGGCGGACATAAGGGTTTCGACTATTCGCGCGCGGGAAATCCCACGCGAAGCACGCTCGAGAAGTGCCTGGCCGCCCTCGAAGGCGGCAAGCACGGGGTTGCGTTCGCAAGCGGCTGCGCGGCGACGACGGCGGTCTTGCTTACGCTGCGCGCGGGCGACCACGTGCTCGTGTGTGACGACGTCTACGGCGGGACGTTTCGCATTCTCGACAAAGTGCTGGCTCAATTCGGGCTCGAAGCGACGTTTCTCGACATGACCGAACCCAAGCAAGTCGAGAGCGCGATGCGGCCGACGACGCGCCTCGTATGGGTAGAGACGCCGAGCAACCCCATGCTCAAGATTTTCGACATCTCTGCGATCGGCGCGATCGCGAGGGCTCACGAAGCGGTTCTCGCGGTCGACAACACATTCGCGACGCCCATGCTTCAGCGACCGCTCGAGCTCGGGGCCACCCTCGCCGTGCACTCGACGACGAAGTACCTCAATGGTCATTCGGACGTCATCGGGGGAGCCGTCGTCACGAACGACGACACGCTCGCAGAGCGGCTTCATTTCGTGCAGAAGGCCGCGGGCGGCGTGCCGAGCCCATTCGATTGCTACCTCGTGCTCCGGGGTCTCAAGACTCTGGCCGTACGCATGGACAGACACGTCGCGAGCGCGCGCACGCTTGCAGCGTGGCTCGAGAGGCATTCTCAAGTGACGAAGGTGCGCTATCCCGGACTGGCGTCGCACGAGAGCCACCGCCTCGCGGGGCAGCAGATGCGGGCGCCGGGCGGCATGATCAGCTTCGAGTGCCGCGGGGCGGTGCCCCAAGCGACCGCTTTTTTGCGCGCCCTTCGCATCTTCGCCTGCGCCGAAAGCCTGGGGGGCGTCGAATCGCTGGCTGAGCACCCCGCGAGCATGACCCACGCCGCACTGCCCGAGACGGCCCGGGAGGCGCTGGGAATCAGCGGCGGGCTGATCCGACTCTCGGTCGGCCTGGAGGACGTGGGCGATCTTATGGGCGATCTCGACCGCGGCTTCGCGGCAGCATCGAGCACATCTTAGCGTTATCCCTGGAATTTTCGGCCGCTACCACTCCGGGCTCTCGGGACCTCAGACCTCCGCGCCGGGCGCGCGGTTCGTGCTCGTGTCTCGAGGCGGCGGCGCGGTATGCTGCCTCTGATGACGCTCCTCAAAATTGCACCTGCGGCGGCCCTTGCCCTTGGAGTAGGTCTCGTCGCCAGTGCGTGCTCGAGCAAGCCAGAGCCGCCTCAGGCGTTCGTGATGCTCGTGATGAGCGCAAGCCAGGCCATGCCGGGCATGTGCGTCGGGTATCCGTCGGACACGACGATCATGCAAGTGGGGGAGCCCGGCAACCCGAATGCGTTGCCCAAAGCAACCCAGCCAACTCGAATCAGCACCGGCGTTCAAAGCGTGCAGATCGTATGCACGGTGCACCCGACGGGCAGCACATACGACGTCAACTTGGAGATCTCGCAGGGCGATATGGGCATGGGCAGCTCGAGCCTGACGGTGGTCGCAACGAACGTCGACCCAACGACTGGCGCCATGAATGTGAACGGCAATGTATCGAACAGCCGGGCCGGTGACTACTCCTCGTCGGCTTGCACCATCAGCTTCAACACGCCGGGCACGGGAGCTTCGCCCGCAGGCTCGCCCGTCGAACCGGGCCGCATTTGGGCTCATCTCTCGTGCGGCGAAGCGACGAACTCGGCCATAACGACAGGGCTGGGAGCGGGGAGCGGGCCGAGCACGTGCGACGCTGAGGTCGACTTCATTTTCGAAAACTGCAACATGTAGTTCGGTTGCCTTTAGGCGCCTAAATCACCGGCCACGATCCTGCCTGGAACAACCCGAAGAAGGGGGAACAGAAAGGTCAGACGATCGGAAAGGCGAGAACTTTTCTGTTTTCATTCTCGCGACGGCGCGACCCAGAATCGCGCTCGGTTGCGCTCGGTTATTTTTAGTCATCTTCGTCGCTGCTCTCGTCTTCGACACCGTTCATCTTCGCAAGCAGCTCTCGCGCCTGAACCGAGAGCTCGAACTCCGGCTTGGCGGCCAGAAAGGCTTCGAGGCACCGGGTCGCGGCGATGTCGTCGCCGCGTGCGTGGTGGGCGAGACCCAGCGCATAGAGCGCGTCCGGATCACCCGGAGCTTTGCTGAGGGTGGCCATGCCTTGGCGAACGGCGCCCCGCAGGTCGCCGAGGATGCGCAAAACGTGGCACGTGGCCACGCTGGCGCCGAGGTGGTCCGGAGCGAGCTTCAAGCATGCGGCATAGGCGTCGCGCGCCGCTTCGATTTCGCCCGACGTAAAGAATGCCACCCCCAGAAAGAAGTAGGCATAGGCGTTCTTCGGGTCGGCTTGCAGCACCCCGCGAAGCTCGACCAGCGCTTCGCGAGAACGCTCCTCGTGCAGCAGCTCGACGGCCTCTTCGACCGCAGCCCACTGAACGGCGTCTCGGCCTTCCGCCTCCGTCTTGCTCGTCACGCCGGCCCTTCGGGGCAGCATAGCGCGCGCGAGGCTGGCAGTCGCTGGACGCTTTGATGCGGGCCGAGAGCATGGTAGGGCGTGCGGCGATGAACAAGACGCCCATCGCCTTCGGGCTCGCCTTTGCGGCTGCTTCGCTTTCGGGGCGAGAGGCTCGCGCCGACGTCAGCTCTTGGATGGGGGGCGGCGCCGGATACGCGCTCGAGCGCAATCGAGTCATCGGTCACGACGACTTCGCCACGGCGTTCACCTACTCGTTCGGCGTGGGGAGCTCGCCGTTGAAGCCGTTCGTGTTTGGCGGCCTGTTTCGCGGCACTACGTTCGTCGACCTGGGTACAGATCTCGGCGTGGCCTTGCGAGGAGCCACCGGGGGCTTCGCGCGCGGCGATTGGGGCGTTGCGATCGACGCAGGCGCGCTTTGGCGAGGGTGGCGGGGCAGCAGCTACGGGGCGTGGCCTCTGCAAGGGGTCGTGACCGTCGGCGCGCCATGGGGCTTTCAACTGGCGGTCGGGACCGAGCTCGGGACGCTGACGGGCGGGCTGTCGGCGCGGGGCGGGTTCGCAGCGTTGGAGATCGACCTCCTGCGGCTCACGGTCATGAGGCAAGGGGCGACGGAGCAATGGTGGCCCAATCCCGCGCCCGCGGGCGGGCATGAACCCCCTCAGGGCGCGGCCTTGACTCGAACTTCTGGCTTTTGCTCGTCGGCCCTTATCGAATAGCGAACGAGCGCGCGCAAGACTTCGTTACGTTGAACGTTTCCGACGAGGCCCTTGATGTCCTCGTACACCGTGGGGTCCATCAAGAGGCCGCCGATCGTGCCCCGACCCTGACGCACGTCGCCGACGATCGCGCGAAGGTCGTCGCTCATCGCGTTCAGGTTCGTCATCATGTGCTGCGAGGAGTCGTCCCCATAGAAGACGGCATGAGCCAGACCGTTACCCTCGCGAATCGCTTGCAAATCTTTGTGAATCTCGACCACGGAACCGCCGACGTCCTTCGAGAGCGCGCCGTCGTAGACGATTGCGTTCAAAATGCCGGGCCCCTGACGGATGTGGTCGGTCACGTCTTGAACGTCGGCAAGCACGACATCGAGGTGAGACGAGGTGTCGCTCAAGTGAGCGATCAGCTCGTCGACCCGCTCGGCCTCGCGGCGGTCGAAGAAGAACCTGTGCAACGTGCCGTCGCCATGCACCACCGCATCGAGCAGATCGTGCACGTCCGCAAGCGAGCCTTTGATGTCGCTCGCTAGCTTCGGGTCTCCGAGCGCTTGTGCGAGCGGTTGCAAGCGATCGATGGCCTGTTCGGTGGCAGCGGCCACTCGGTTGACCGCCGCGAACATGTCGGCCGGCTCCTCCGACGGGATGAGCGAGCCCGGAGCAACGACCGGATCCGTCGGGGACCCGACGCTGAGCTCGACCATCTTGTCGCCGAGTAGGCCTCGGTTGGCCACCCTTGCCACCGTGTCCGAGCGGATGCGTCCTGCCTCCGCCTTGTTGATCGACATCTTCACGAAGATGCGGGTATCGGCGACGTCGCCGTCGTGGCCGATGCCCGTCACGTTGCCCACGTCGAGCCCGCCCATGCGAATCGGAGCGCCCGGCTTCAGACCGGCGACATCGTGAAAAGCGGTCTTGTAAGAGACTTTTTGCTCCCAGAGCTGCTTCGTGTTGCCGATGAGAAAGACGGCGAGCATTCCGAGCGCCAGCCCGCCAATGACGAAGAGACCGACCTTGAGCTCGCGCGACATTGGTTCTCCAGGCGAAGGTACAACGCTTTCAAGAAGACGACAGGAGAGACGCTACGTCCTCGGTCTCCGGAGCATGGCCTTCGATGAAATCGCGCACGGTCTTGTTCGTGGTAGCGCGAAATTGCTCTTTGGTGCCCTCGAGCAAGATCTGGCCCCTGCCGATCATCGCCAGACGGTCGGAGACACTAAAGGCCGTGCCCATGTCGTGCGTGACCACGACGCTCGTGATTCGAAGCGCCCGCTGAATGGCGCGGATCAGGTGATTGATGCGCGCCGTGTTGATCGGGTCAAGACCCGTCGTGGGCTCGTCGTACAGGATTACCTCGGGCTGCAAAGCGAGAGTACGCGCAAGACCTACGCGCTTTTTCATGCCACCCGACAGGTCGCTCGGGCGCATGTCTTGGATGCCCGGCAGCCCCACGAGCTCGAGAGCCTGTGCGACCCGCCCGAGGATTTCGTCCTCTTTCATCTTGTTCCAGAACTGTTCGCGCAAGCCGTAGGCGACGTTTTCGCCCACGGTGAGCGAGTCGAAGAGCGCGGCACCTTGAAAGAGGTACGCGATCCGGCGGCGCATGTCGGTCCACTGTTCGTCGTTCAACTGCGTTACGTCACGGCCGTCGAATAGAATCGTTCCGCCGTCGCACGGGATGAGGCCGATGAGCATCTTGAGCATCACACTCTTGCCGATGCCAGACGCGCCCATCACCGTGAGCGTCTCGCCTCGTTTGATGTCGAGGGTCAGGTCGGTGAAAATGACTTTGGCGCCGAAGCGCTTGCGGACGTTTATGAACCGTACCAGTACCGGGGGCGACTCTTCGGGCACGGACGCAGTGTAGCCAAGTCGCGGTGCTTACGCGGTTTCGGCTGCGACCAGCCGCATCTCGACGGCTCCCCCACCCGTCCACGTATCGCGTCGAAGCGCACCAACCACGCTCACGTACGCCCCGAGCCGAGCCGCGAGCGAGCCCATGTCCGCACCAAAACAAGAGAGCCGCGACCCGTAAACGTCCACCCAGAGGCGCAGGTGCCCACCGCGCATTTCGCGCACACCGAGGACCCGGGCCCGCGGAATCGCGATACGGGGCGCGGGGTTGCCTTGCCCGCACGGCTCGAATCGCTCGAGCTCGCCCATGACCCGACCGGGCGGGTCGCCTTCCTCGAGAAGAGCATCGGCTTGCTGGGGTGGGTGTCCCTCGGGAACGCCGATTGAAGCGCACGCTTCCGCAAAGCGATCTCGCAAGATTTCGACGAGATGGCTTTGTACCTCGACGCCAGCGGCCGCGTGATGGCCTCCGAAACCGATGAGAACGTCGCGCACCCGGTCGAGCGCGTCGTACACCGAGAAGCCCGCGGGTGCCCGCGCCGAGCCTCGACCACGCGCCCCCTCGAGCGCGATGACGACAGTAGGCTTGCTGAGTCGAGAGGCGATGCGGCCCGCCACGATGCCCACGACGCCTGGATGCCAGCCTTGCCTAGCGAGGACGATGCCCGGCAGGCCTCCGAGCGAGGGGGCCTCGAGCATTCCCATGGCCTCGGATAGGACGCCGCGTTCAACCTCTTTGCGGCGCGTGCAGAACACTTCGACCTCGGTGGCGATTTGTCGGGCGTCGTTCTCGGTCCGGGCGAGAAGGAGCGACAGCGCAAGGTCGGGCTTGTCGAGTCGGCCTGGCGCGTTGATTCGCGGCGCGAACCGGAATGAGACATCTTCGCCGGTCGGAGTCCCGCCGCGCGACTGAGCGATCTCGGCCAGCGCCCGCGTACCATGACGCCCGCCGCTTGCGAGCAGGGCCAGCCCCGCTCGCACCAGTGCGCGGTTGTCGCCGTCGAGCGGTGCCACGTCGCCGATCGTGCCAATCGCGACGAAGTCGAGCCAGCGCCTCATGTCGAGCGCCACGCCCAGCTCCGCGCGAACGCCGGCCCCCACGGAGAGCGCCAGACCGACGGAGGCCAGCCCCTTGTACGCGAAGGGGCAAGCGGGCCGGTGCGGGTTGAGAAATGCCAGGGCAGGAAGCGGTGAGTCCGGCACGCGATGATGATCGATGACGATCGCGTCGATGCCCGCCTTTCGAGCACGCTCCAGCCTTTCGTGATCGGTAGAGCCGCAGTCGCACGTGATGAG